>Ga0209208_10011848_pt1 | contig 11121 bp, 10 predicted proteins | sample S1TSphfallax_3_FD_187694 | JGI IMG/M metagenome (GOLD analysis project Ga0209208, IMG submission 187694) | Host-associated microbial communities from peat moss isolated from Minnesota, USA - S1T2_Fd - Sphagnum fallax MG (SPAdes) (version 2) | ecosystem: Host-associated > Plants > Peat moss >... | reverse complement strand
CAGTGTTCCTGGTTACTGGACAATGATTTCATCAGAGGACTGGACTTTGCCTAGTAATTTGTTTTGTAAGGGTCCTACATCAGAGGTAGCAAACCAATTGTAGCAAGCATGTGGCAATCCTGAACCAGGAAACATCCATCCATCCATCCATCCACATGTATCTACCTACTTAAGTGCCTTACCTACATACATATGTAATAACTTACACTACCTATCTACTTACTTACCTTTGATGCTTACCCATTTACAAAGGTAGTTTGAGGTGGAACAAGGAGGGTTTACAAGAAAGGTTACCAAGGTTCCACCTTAGTAACTAACTCACTTGTGGGTGGGTCATAATCCAAACTTCCAACCACCGTGGTTTAGAAACGATTTGATACCTTGAATTTGGACATCTAGAAGGTTCTAATATTCAACACCACACTTTGTGTGTATATTGTACTTTCTGATGCACTGGTTCTAGAATCAAATTGTGCAGCTGATTCTGTTGGATTTCGCTTGGTGTTTAAAACACCATTTTCCGACAGTGGAGGACCAGGCTTGTGTGTGCTCCACAGATGCCTTGTCGCCCATCTATTTAGTAGAATGTACATCCACGTGATCTGTGCATGTATTCGACAATATGCTTCTTCTTTAAGTAAGTAAGTAGGCAAAAGGACTTGAAAAAAATGTTGGAGTATCCAACAATATGCTTCTTCTTTAAGTAAGTAGGCAAAATGACTTGAAAAAAATGTTGGAGTATTTGACAATATGCTTCTTCTTTAAGTAAGTAGGCAAAAGGACTTGAAAAAAATGTTGGAATACACAACATTTTATTTCATGCAAAAGCAATGAACATTTCTGACAAAGTAACGGTTTCCAGTTTGCATCCTTTGTTGTAAGAAATGTCTGTTCCCAACAGTGAGGCCCACAGCCCCCTCCCCCCCACACACTAGTGTGGGAAATGCACCAACAATCTCAATTCTCAAAGTAGAATGGGAGTTCCTCACCCCGCACATGCCTAGTCTGTCTAGTCATCTTCTTTCCATGGTTTTATTCCCAGAGTATCATCTTTGGTGCAAACACTTTGGCTCATAAGTTAGCACCCAATGGAATAGGAGAGAGTTTGTACACCACCCTTCAAATGAATTCCAAAAGTCCTCTTCACTCACTCAATTTGTTTTGACTTCCAAGTTCCCACCTTTCAATCCTTCCTTCACCATCCTCATATTGGATCCCTATTAGTCTATTCTCATCAATCTCCTCTCCCACCAACGACTTCCAAACCCTAATACCTACCTCTATGCTAATTCCTTCAAAACACCCTCTAAGTGTGATAATTCCCCAACATTCCTTTCTTTTGCACTATTTCAACTCAACCACCTTGCCTCTAATATGTTTCTACACTACCTTCCTATTGTACACTTTCATTCCTCTCCGCCCTCGGCGCCTTCCAATACAATCCTATCCAAATAACTTCACACCCATCCATTCTTAAGACCCCTCCCCAGTCCAAGACCCCAATGCACCAATTAGATTGTCCAAATGCTCAAAACATTCCCTACCACTCAACATCCTTCCCTAACCCCTTTTTTGCCCACCAGCCTTTCTTAGTTTCCCTTTGCATCTTCTCATTAAATTTTTGCCATCCCCTAGCAAATAGCCACACAACTATATTTGGAAGAGGACAAGACACCAAATGCACAAGGTTTGACATCTTTTCTCCTTTTTAGAACTTCCAAATTTTATCTCCTAGTCACCAAAACATTCTTTGAGCTTTCAAGAACTAGTGATCTTTCTTTCATGCAACACCCTCCAACTTAATAAATTAATCAATCATCCTAGATAATATTAATTCACGATATTGTACCTATTTGCATCTTCAAAAGCTACAAAACATTTCCTTCTTTGCCGCCATCATCATCCTAACAAGCACATTTTCTTTTGTCATTCTTCTTGGCATATAAACAGTAAGCCATGGACACCCAATCCATCTTTTAAAGTTAGGTCTCATTTCAACATCTACAAGAATAACATTGTTTTTAATCTAGCAATAGGAATGGTCCAAAATTGTACGTCAATCCAAACCACAATCTCACAACTACCACCCTTCACCATTTTTCATCTCATATATACCAATATGATAACAATACATAAAACTCCAAAAAAAAATTAATACCAAAATGGTTCACATATTGGACAAATTGTCAATTTACATGTTGTTATGATATGAGTAATGAAATTATAATTTTTCAATGACAATATGAATATAAAAAGTGAGGAAATGTATATTATCAAATATTAAATGTATATTGATCCTATGTAAAAAATCCATTATATCCTAAAAGTGTTCCCCATTTGAGCTTGACACCTATTCAAGTTATTAATAAGTTTGGAATGAATGTTATTAGAATGTTTGGAACCCTAGGTTAGAAATCATATGATGTGAGGTTCTTCTTTTAAGAAAAATTAGGTCAAATTTGTATTCACACATTATAAAATCATTTCTTGCTCTAGCTTGGAGTGGGAAATTTCATGGAAAGAATCTCTCATTCAACAATTTCAAAAGTTTTTCAAAGGGTTTCTTGGTTGTTATGAAAGGGACAAAATTGTTGTCAATTGTTATCACAATTTTTCGACCTAAAAAGAGGCTTGGCTACACGAATAAAAGGAAATAAGGTAAACTTTTCATGAATTCTCATCAAAAAACGGCTAATCTAGATTTCAATGTGCCAAATAACATCATGAAGGGGTTACGTGTTGCAACTTGGAGGCATCTTGCAAGTTTGATAAACATCACCAATTTTATTGATTTGATTTTGCCATCGTTGATTTTATTGATTTAATGTTTAGCATTTGTATTATAGATTTTATAATAAAAATGTAAGCTTCAAACCTTTTCACTCTTGTAAAGTGTGTTTCATTTGTAAATTTTCACATTATAAAACCAAGGCAACCCATTGTTACACACCAACATTGTTTTGTTCTAAATTCAAAGGTTTTGCTTCCTTATCTTGCTCTATTTTTCACACATTTGTTTTTTCACAAGTTGTGATGGATACTAAGCTTCCAACATACTACAAGTTTTAGATTTTTTCTCAAGTAGGAATCCTAAATTGTCCCCAACCCTCTTGTGTTGCTTGATTGAAATGCAATTTATTTGTCCCATTGTCATGATGCATTGGTTGCATCTTCTAGTTTTGCTCTTAATGAAAAGCAAAAGTAGTTAGTAAATGATGATATTGTTAGCTTGAATCACCTTATAACAAAACTTCCCACCTTGCCTAACCCAATTTTTTTACAATGCAACTATAATTGTAGCAAAAAGTTTCAAGAATCATGGGCTACAAAGTTGCCCTAAGCAAAGTTGTGTCTAAACACAAATGGGTTTATAGTATTATGGAAGGAAAAAACTAGATGTTTTCTCTTAATTGGGATTCATTTTGTAAACACATTAGTCATAAAAAACGAAAAAATATTTGGGTTCTATGAAAAAAGGGGAATGGTATTAGACAAAGAATTATAAATATGCAAAAAACCATTATAAGTTTGTTAGTCAAAGTCATCAAACAATTGCCCAAGAAGTTGCAAATGGTGCGACCAAGAAAGTATTGTAATTTGCAATATGTTGCGTTTGTTGCAACAAGGTCAATGTCCCATGTTGGAGTATGAGACTTTGAGGCTATTGTTTGAGTTTTTGACAATTCCAAAAAATAGCAAAAAACATTGGACCAATAATGTAGGTTGGCAAATGGCTAAGTCTATGCATTAAGAAATAATGAGGGCAACCAAAGCAAAAGTGGTGGCTACTTGTTATGTTTCTGTTAGTTGCAACAACATCTTTACATTTGATAACAAATCATCATTGGTTGTCCATTATGTTGTCCAAAATTGGGTAAGGATTTCAATCTTGATATCCTTGGACTGCGTTTTGGAAGGATCTAGGAATCTAATTAGGGTGATCATAGAAGCATTGACAATTGGAGGGGTTATGCCAAGAGATTAAGTTCCAAAAAAGGTCATCAACTTTGAAGCTAATGGTGTTGATGTGTTTTAAGGATCCAAGTTTGGTGTCACGAAGAAAATTCATAATGACCATACTCCATAGTCCATAGGGATTCATTGTTTGACACATTAGATGAATCTAAATTTAGTGCAAACCTTATGAACTTTGCCCTTGGTCAAACACATTGAGAGTTTGTTGCAAACCTTACATGCCTATTTTGCACATTACCTTAAACATTATCTAGAGTTCACAAAACTTGTCAAGATCACGAAAACAAAAGGGCATAAGATTTTCCATATTGTAAAGATTGGATGGATTTTTCAATGTTGAACCCTACCCAAAAAGAGTTGGTAGAATACAAAATTTTGGTGGTGAAAGTAGCTATGGATTGCCTTATTAATTGTGAAGCAATGCTCAACTATGAGCACCTATGTGATCTTTAAATTCCACTTGACCTTGCATGAATTTCCTTTGCTAGAAAGTTTGCATGTTTTCATGAAGTTTGCCCAAATGTAAAACATATATGTTTGTAACTTGGTGGTTACTCATAAGTTGTTAAGGTAATGTTTATTAGACCTCAAAGTTTATTGTAAACAATTTTTGGGCCTTCAAGTCTTTGCTTGAATGTACATCTATTCAACTGTCTAAACACAAATGTAATGGGCACTATTTAAACATAAATGTCATATGTTTATTCATATTGTACAAACATAGATGTTATACGTCTATTTGCATTTTGACATACATGTCATTATGCTAAAATAATACAAATTTTTTTTGTCAAGATTATACAAACCTATGAAAAAAAAAATTTCATGCAACTGTTATTGTCAAATCATGGTCTATGAAATTTGTGATGGAGTTTGCCACTTTGCATTTGTGGTTTTTGGTGAACATGTTTGGGTTGTGCATTTAGATTTGGACACAATGGTGGCTTCCTTTGTGACAAAAAAATATTTTTATTGTTCAATCTTTGGTGAAGAATGAGTGCATACATATTTCCATCCTCCTTATTTGTAATTTTTTTTGGCTAATTCCATGTTTTCAAGAGTTTAATGAAATTCTCACGTGTGTTTTGGTATGGTTTGCAAAAGGGCTCATTCATGAACTAAACATTATATTTCCAATTGATGCCATCATGGATGCCCTTTAGATTGTATGCTCTAGCTAGATTGTGAAGCTTCATTTGACATGCATTTTATAGTTCTTAAAATGGGTTTTGACTATGGCAATACTCAAATTTTAAATGGGGTGGAGGTTTAAGTGTTTGAACTCCTAAATACAAGTGACTTTGAATGCCAATGGCATGTTCAAATTGACAATGAAGTCAAATGCAACACTATGCATGTTCCTTCTTTGAAACCAATCTTCTAATTAGGATGTGGCACTTTGTGACAACCTCTCACATTTTGATTACCAATTTCCATGAGTATGTGAAAGTTGTTGAATTGGCTATGGTGCAAGTTGTGGCAGTGTGCAGATGAAAACAATTTTTTTATTTTGACTTTTATCAAATCCAAGCTTTGCAATAGATTCACCACCAATTTGCCCCTTCTTGTGCACATGTTTGCATAATGCTTCTATATTGTACAAAATTCCTCTTATGAAAAGTGCATTGAATAGTGGAAATGTGTTTGCCATTATATGATGGTTAGGGTCAATGCTTTAGCCTTTGAGTGGGTTAGTTGGTAAACTTAAAAAACCATAGAGGTTTTTTCAAGAGGTAGGCAACTTCTTTACATTTGTTGTTATGTGGCTACTAGGATTTGCATTGCCATTTTTTATATTAGTAGAGACTTGTTGATTTGCTTATGATCTATGGTGAATTCCAATGGCTAAATGCCAAGGAAGCCTTTTTGTTTCCATTAATATGGCATGTTTTACATGTTCTACACCTTCATTACAAGGAATCTTGTCCATTCCAACTAATGCATTTGTGATTTGTGTCCAAATCAACATTATTACAACTATAAATATGAATATCCTCCCTTGCATTTAGTAAAAAAACAATTTAGTTGCATAATTGATTACAAAGAAGTTTGTAGTTGCATATGTAACTTATACTTGCACTAATGTCAATTTGGATGAAAATGAAAATGAAAAATACAATTATATCATTCATTTTTAATGCCATTCCAAAATAGATGAAACTGTAGTTGTTTTTGTGAATTGGAAGGTGGTTCATAGGCCATTGGACACCGCTTGTCATATTTTCAACTTGATTTGCAACTATAAATCTTAGTTGCAAATACACATGTAATTAAATTTGAAAAAAATAAATTAGCCAATGAAATTGTTGGATTTAATGGTCTAATTGTTTTCCATCACCTTTCTTCAATGAATTAATCATTAAATGTGTAGTTAGGTTTGGTGGGTTTGTGAAAAATTCAAAAGAACCATGGCGATTAATGGTAGAAATAAGGCTAAGTATATGTATGTGGCTAAGTAGTAGGTATTAAGTATTAGATAGTACATAAGTAGTCTAATTAATAGTAGGTACTTATTGTGTTGAATGAAATAATGTTATGTCTAATTAATTAGGTTGTGTAATTTATTTATTCAATAGGTTAGGTAATAAGAGTAATTTATGACCCATTTATAAACATTACATAGTGAATAAATTATATATCATACATTTAAATTACATTTGTTGGTACAATTATGTTCCTTTATTAAAAATAATTTATTATATAAATTTTCAATCAAATAAAGGTTTGAAATGTGAAAAAACATAATTTATTTTTACATAGAATTTTTATCACAATTTTAAATAAAAATTAAATTACTATATGTGTCAATGTAATACAATTAAAAGTTTCAATTAAAAGGAAAAGAAGAAAAAAAAATTTGTGTACATTATTGAAAGAACTTTAAATTTAAACTTTAATTTTGTCATTTGGACAAAATCTTAATGATATATCAAAGATCAAAAATGATGTTTTGTGTAATTTTTTAAATGATGACTAAATAAGATGCACATTACTTATGTGCCACAACAAGTGGGGTGGTTTAGTGGCAAAGGAATCGATCTCCATCCTTGGGGTTCAAGGATCAATTCCCATAAATGACATGGGTTGTGGTCAATGTTGGGATGTTGACCGAATATTCTTTACCTACTTAACCAGTGATTATTATGTGAGTTTATGTTGGAATAATAGGTGGCTTACTTAGCAACCTAAACTAACTTCTTAAATTTAACCTATGTAATGACACATGTCAGCATGGTACATGTTGAACTTAATAAAATTAACATTAATATAAATATTTTAATATCTAAATAACAAAAATTTAAGTAAATTTAAATAAAATGATTACATTGTTGAATCCTAAAATTAATTGCAAAATGTTGATGTTATGTAACTAGTTTGGATGGATCAAAAGTTCATGTAAGTCACATCTTCATGTGACTACCATTGGAACTTGGTGCCACATATTGTTTTTAGCAACTAGAATTTTATCCAACTTGTTAAAAGTGAGTAGGCCCTATAACAAGTCACATGTGATAATCACAACTAAAAATTATTTGTTAATCTGGTCATTTATTTACAAATTCCTTGTAATGCTTGCTCACACTTTTTCATTTGCATTTTGTTTGATTTACATTGTAGGTTAGTTGAATTGGAATGGTTAGCTTTAAAGGGTTCAACTTCTCTTCAATTGTTGAGGTATACATCAAGTTGTGAATGTCCATTCTTTGTAATTGGTGTGCTTAATTTTGCAAGTCCTGCACAAATTTGTATGAATGTTTTTAATTTTGTATGTTTTGTATTCTAAATGTTTGGATATTGAATTGTGTATCAAATTGTCAACTTGAATTTTTTTTACCCAACATTCATTAGATGTCATGCATAGGTGTTAAATTTAAATAAGAACAATTCTCACCTCACCTAATAATACACAATTGCACAATTGCCAAAATTAATTACAAGTGCAATCCTATAATTGCCCAATGTTTTTTTCACCTATAAAACTAGAGTGGGAGCCACATACTTCAACCCACAAATTTAACTAGCAGCCAAATTTATTTTTAAAAATTGTGTTAGTGGGGGTCATTTAGGAACTCTTACAACCTTAGGCTATTAACCGCTTAATCACCACAAGCACACTAGGACAAATTCCCCCCAAAAAAAATTTAAAAATTCGGTGCCTTCTGCCCTGGACCTCGGGCAGAGCTCCGGGGCAGAAGCCATTGACAGCTGTTCCATAAACACATAAAGAACTAGTAGAAAATTTCCAGTGTATTTGGAGGGTGCCTTAGTGTTAAGGACCTCGATTGGGGCGGTTCTGGGAATTTGGGTCCTGTGGGACCCTTGTTCCCAGCATGGTCCTGTTGGTAGGGCCCTAGGCATAGCAGGGCCACCTCCTGAAGGAGTGCCCTTTCAATACCCACCCACCCAGTATAGAGCAAGGTGCATTATTAGTAGCCTTGGGTGATAACCAGCACCAACACTGGGACCATGGTTAAAACTAAAGACCTCAAAAAGTTGCTTGTAACCATAGTAAATAGATCCTAAAAAATGGCCCACTAAAAAGGCTAGATATGGCCACTATAAGGCCAATTTAACACTACCTGGGTTAAAAATGGCCCACTAAAAAGGCTAGATATGGCCACTATAAGGTCAATTTAACACTGCCTGGGTTAACAAGGGCCCACTAAAAAGGCTAGATATGGCCACTATAAGGCCAATTTAACACTACCTGGGTTAAAAATGGCCCACTAAAAAGGCTAGATATGGCCACTATAAGGCCAATTTAACACTACCTGGGTTAAAAATGGCCCACTAAAAAGGCTAGATATGGCCACTATAAGGCCAATTTAACACTACCTGGGTTAAAAATGGCCCACTAAAAAGGCTAGATATGGCCACTATAAGGCCAATCTAACACTACCTGGGTTAAAAGTGGCCCACTAAATAGGCTAGATATGGCCCCTATAAGGCCAATTTGACACTGCATGGGTTAAAAATGGCCCACTAAAAAGGCTAGAAGTGGCCACTATAAGGCCAATTTAACACTGCCTGGGTTAAAAATGGCCCACTAAATAGGCTTGAGATGGCCACTATTAGGTCAATTTAACACTTGGGTTTAAAATGGCCCACCAAAGAGGCTAGAAATGGCCACTATAAGGCCAATTTAACACTTCCTGGGTCAAAAATGGCCCACTAAAAGGGCCTCACACTTAAGAAGGTGAAGAAGGTGTACCAAATGTAAGTAAGTGCTGGTTCAGCCTGGCCCCAGAGTCCAGTAACAATTTGCCGTCCCCGGTAAGTGGACCACCAGTCCTGGACCGGGCCCCAGGAAGATGCGCCGCCTTCATATGCGCCTCCTCAGCCAGTGTCCGCCGATCCTGTTCCTCTTTCTCTCAAGCTTTGCGATCGCGGATTTCTCGCTCTCCGCACTCTGCGCCTGCCATCTCTCTCTCTCTCTCTGTTTTCTCTTCATGTTCCTTCTTCGAGCTCTCAGCGCTCTAACGTACTAACTTTATTTGATTTTTCCTCCCTGTGTCTGTCTCAGAGATGATCATAAGCTCATACATCCCATAGTCGATGATCACACACTCGTAGATTCTGTAGCTCATCATGCCACCAGACTTCCTGCACATCCTGCAGCTGCAAGAATGCTAACTAGTTAGTTCCATACTATTATTGTTGTTATTATCTGTGAATCCATGAGAGTTGGGGTTCGTTCTTGTTGAGCTCGACAACGGTGGTGGTATACAGAGTCCCAGACCTGATCAGTATATATAGTCATGACTGACGTCCATGTTGTAGCTGGACACTGCAAGCTGCTGCTGATGATGATACCTACGACCATGCAGCAGCAGCAGCAGCTCCTGCAGGACTCGAACTTCCGAGCTGGTTCAATCACTCAAGGTATCAACTTTGTACCACACTTCTAAATGCCCACCTCATGCAGAATATCATTCCTAATTAGGAATTTCTACAGACGGTTTTCACTGTGAATTTGCTCCAAGTTATTATGATCCATCAGCTAGGGTTCATCTTTGGATCTGACTCCAAGACTTTCTTTTCTTTTCTTTTCTTTTTTTAATTCTATGACTGTATTCTTGCAGAGATCATCAATTGGCAGCAATGGCCACCTTGTGATATTCAGATGATCTTATCACAACTGCAGGTTCAATGCTTGTGCTGTAGCTGGCAACTGATCATCTCCAACTGCAAGCTTCTGCTGCAGCTACAGCTTGTGAAAATGTTGTCCACTGCTGCTGATCATGACCTGATCTGTGCAGCTACTGCTAAGGTCCTGGCACTTAGAAATGCTCATGTAGTGCTGATGCTTGCACTCAGCTGCTGGTGTGAATATCCAACTGCTGCAACAGCTGCAAATTGCAACTTTGGTGCATTGGGAGTGATCATGATCAGCAGCTTGTTTTTTTGTCTGCTGCTGCAGCAGCAAAGAATGAGCTGAGCACTTTGGGCGATATCCTTTCTGAGCTAATTTGCAGATTTAAGGTTTGATTTGCAACATTAATGTGATGTTTTTGAGTTAGTATGGGTTATGAATTTAGTGATTCTTTTGTTTTTCAATTAACAATTATTGATCATTGCAAGAACAATAATGTTGATCGAATTCAAAAGTCATCTACTATGTTTGTACCCATCACCTCATTCTCATCTTGCAGACCTACCCTTGCGACAAAGTGTGTGCAGATTATTGCAACACCTTGTCAATTTCGGTATCACTCCTGAGCTAAATTGGAATTCTTTTTCATTGATTCTTTCAATAAAAAAAATTCTTTCAATATGCATTGTCAATTATATGGAAGATGTGATTTTGTCAGCATTTAATCAACTACAAACCTCTATACCTATTTGTGGAATTGTATTATAAATATCTAGTGCCAAATTTTCACAATAATTGTTCAAGAATGTTTTTGGCAATAGGAAGGAAGGATTCTCAAAACACTTCTTGATATAATAATATTTATGGATGCATGAATATGAATTTAGACCGATGTTGAACATGCTTCAAGATGTTGTGTGTTGAACCAACACCCACTAATGCACCATGAAGGATGAATGGTAAGTGGTCATGAAACAGTTTTCTGTTGGCTTCCAGTTCCGTAGCTAACCATGGTGGTTAGCTCAGTTGCTTTTTTTTTCTACCTACCTACT
>Ga0209208_10011847_pt1 | contig 11122 bp, 11 predicted proteins | sample S1TSphfallax_3_FD_187694 | JGI IMG/M metagenome (GOLD analysis project Ga0209208, IMG submission 187694) | Host-associated microbial communities from peat moss isolated from Minnesota, USA - S1T2_Fd - Sphagnum fallax MG (SPAdes) (version 2) | ecosystem: Host-associated > Plants > Peat moss >... | reverse complement strand
AATATACAAAAAAAAAAATCACTCACAAGAAAGTAAATGCCACAGAAACTGAGAAAAACACATTAAATGAATGTCTTAGAGCATCTCCAATGGGGCTCAATATGTGATCCTGCAGAGTAAAATTGGATGAAGAAAAGTGAAAAAATGCCGGTTTGGCTCAGGCAAATGGTTTTGTCTCAGCATAATTGCACACTGTGCTGGTAAAAGGCACAGCAACGGAGTGCATCTCCAAAAAGAGTGTAATAAATTAAATTAAATTTAAGTTTAATTCATTATACACTATAAAACATACAACGAGGAAGAATTTTTTTAAAAATTAATTTTATTGTATACCATATAAACATAACTCAGAAAAAAATTAAATTCAAAATTATTTATGCATTATAAAACACATATGTACCAATTTGAAGAAAAACGTTATTTAAAAAATCTTGTATATCCACTAACTACTACGGATTTGGAGAGATTTAGTACGGATGGATGGATGAATTGATGGCTGTGGATGTGGATGAAGATTTGTGTGATGGCTGACTCGGAGAAAGATGATCTTCTGCCGCTGTCGCGACAGCGTACGACGCAACTCTCGCTTGCTTTTGCCGTCTTTAGGCGCGCACGACAAAATCTCGCAAAAGACTTGCCCTTTGCGTTTTGGTTGCTCTTTTGTGGATGTGGGAAGAATTTCACGGATCTTCTCTTTCCGCTGTCGTAGAGAACAACAACCAGGAGGAGGAGGAGGAAGAGGAGGAGAGGACGATGGCAGCTGCACAGTTGTTTCTGGAAAAGGACATTTGTGGTGGAGGGAGTTTATCAGCAGCAGCAGCAGCAGCGGGTTCTTCATCTTCTCTCGACCCATTGGTGATGATGGAGGACGACCCATCATGCTACCGAAAGGATATGTGGGGATACAGCGTCCACACTCAGTCTGACGACTGCATCTCCTTCATCAACAGATTCTATCGCCAGGTTTGATTCTCTGTTTTTTTGCCACACATCATGATCCCCAAATTTGATAAATTGTGTCTCCAAAACTCATGAAAGTTGTGGAAAGAAACAACATTTCATATTTGAAGTTTTGGGTTTGCTGCATGCAGCTGGGGAAAATATCAATAACAATAAAAAAAAATCCAAGTCTTTCCTTCAGGGATTGTGAATAGCCCTATTTGGCAAAATTAATCAATAATAATAATCTTTTGCACAATAGTCTATGTGTCTTTCTCTGTGAAGAAAGACAGACTCTTGTGTTGAAATTGGTGTTGTACAAACCATGAGGATGAAATCAGGCTTTTTCCAGAACTGCAATTTGGGGCTGGATTTATGTGTGTATCCTAGGTGCTCATGTATGGTGCTGATCGGCGTATTATAATCAAGGCAGCAAATTCAGACAGAAGCTGCGTATTGGCATGTGCACTTGCAGCAGGCTATTTGCTTACCCAGCAGGAGGTCAATGCTCATGTGTATCTGACTGCTGCCAAACACAACCGGGTATGTATGAAATTGATGTACTGCTCTTTCTTAGGGTTTTAGGTCTTTTGCACTGCCGCCCAATCTTCACTGATTTGTGCTGTGTTGGGATGTCAATTCTATACATGGATATGTCCATTTGATTCAGGCAAAATGAAGGAAGGCATTGTTGTACTATGGCACCAGAGTCATGGGTATGAAAAAGGCATTCAAGTACACTGACAATTGATTCCTGTGTAAGTTTAACAATGGAGGAAGATTTGGGAAACTGAGCATATATCTTGGGTTTGGCAGGATAGGGCAACAAGATATGAAAGGCTAATTCTGGCAGTTGTCAGTGCCTGGGCGGAAGGACAGATTGAAGAAGTGCTGGATCTGCATTTCCAGGTTCCCATCTTTCGGTGCCATTTTGATCCCTTTCCCAGAACTTGGTGTTGCTTTTCATAGTCTTTCTACCACTGCTAGCAAACAAAAGATTCCACTGTTGGTTTATTATGATCAGTTTGTAAGGAAAGAGATTGGGAAGTTCAGGAGGAATCAAGGAGACTGACAGCATGTCAATCCATTTGTTGCAATCCAGCTTGTAGCTCAATATCCCAAAGATCTGGTGTCGTTGAAGCGAGGACAAACTCTGTGCTTCTATATGGGTCGGCAAGAGGATATGTTAAATCTTGCCTTGCAGGTCAGTGTCAACATGCTTCTGCCTCTCTGTCTATCTCTTGCCAAATTGGTACTTGTTGCAGATAGCCCACTCTACTGCATATTTGTGTAAATCTCAGAAACTAGAGTTGGAAGGTATAGGGACAAGTACTTGTTGCAGACGGCCCACTCTTCCTATTTCTGTAAAACTCAGAATGTAGAGTTGCAAGGTAGAGAGGGAGAAGTACTAACAGGGTCTTTGGGCCAGGCACTGACAGCAAATCATGACAGTCCATTTATACATGGGATGCTGGCATTTGCTTTGGTGGAGGTGGGAGGGAGAATGAGGGAGGCAGAGATGGCAGCCAGACAGGGGCTAGCTATTGATGATCATGACCTATGGGCTCAGCATGCGGTGCGCGCCATGCCAGCACTATGTGCGCGCTGTCACTCTGCCTTACATTATAAGCCTAATGCTTCTTTGTACATACTCTTATGGTTTGGGTATGTTGTTGTGTTGACACACAATGATGAATGATGCTAACCAGAAACAAAAGTCTCACAAGTTGTATTTGGTGTCTTTCTGCTGTTGTTTAGCTCCTGGATTGAGTCATTAGCCTTTTTGGTGTATTGGTTGCAGCTGTGCCATGTGCTTCAACATGAGTGTCGCTTTGGGGAAGCAATCACCTTCATGTCTGAACAAAGTCACACTTGGAGCAACTGCTGCTCTTTCCTGTGAGTCTTATGTCCTTCCTCAAGTACCAGCCATTCTTCTTTTAAGCTATTCATCTCCAATTAAGAGATGCTTGATTCAAATCAATTTAGTTGTCTCAAGTGAATTGCTTTGCATATTGACAAATGTTTGGTTGTTTGTTGCATGGATGCTCACAGTTATACCCACAATTGGTGGCATGTGGCGGTTTGTCATCTTGAACAAGGTGGTACCAATGCTTTGGACAAGGTGCTTGCCATTTATGATGCCCATGTCTGGGACTCCAATTATCAGGGTGATCATCAGGTGCTGCTCGAACTCCACATTTCCTCAATCAATGCTCCTCATTTGGATTGCAGGAATGATGTGATGCTCTCTTGACAGCTGGTTTGTCAACTGCTCACCTCTAGGAAACCATGTGTCGTGTCATTGATAAGTGTCTTCATTGCACAGGACTGCCTGAATGCACTTGGCCTTCTTCTCCGTTTAGATGTAAGAGGACACCATAGCTGTGTAGATGCTCGACTTACAAGCATGCACGACCTCCTGCTTGATGAGGTACAGTGACTGCCAATGCACACAATGCATAATACAGAGATGCAAAATGCCAACTCAGGAATTTATGAATTTCATTTTTGTCTAGTTTTTGAGTCCCAATGACATTCTGCAAAGTAATAATTCCATGGTTGGGCAGGCTTCATGGCACAAGGAATGGCTACAAGATTTATTGATTGTATGGGGGTTATCTCGTGGGCACAATGTGAGAGAAGCAGGCAGGCTTCTTCAAACTCTCACCCTCAAGTAAGTCCCGTGGGAGAACTTTGCCAACAAAAGGGTTTCCAACTCTGTTAAAGGCTAGACCTTCTGGCAAAGTACTCATACAGTTCTTATGATTTCCTTTTTGCAGAGTCCAGGAACTGGAGATGGAGCAGCAGATGGTGCTTGAGTGCGTTCTCAGAGTAATGTTTTTTTCTGCATGAGTTTTCTGATGGCTTTTTTCATTTTTATGAGTGTTGTTGGAGTCATTTGCATGTGTTGTTGCTCCATCATTTTTAGTTTCTAGACTACCTCAGCACTGCTATCTGAGCATCAGGCATGCAGACTGGATGTGACTGGTAATTTCAAGATTGGTGGGCATTGTATAGCTAGCGAAGGCCTTGTATGAATACGGGACCAGCAACTACAAAGCAGTTTGCCAGTTATTGGGTCCTGATTCTAGCTGCTCCAAGTTCAAGGTGACGCAGACAATTGACTGAAGCAATCTGTTCATGCCCATTTTGTCTTTGAGCTATTCCAGCAAATAAGAGTCAGGACATGGTACTCTTGTTTATCAGCTATGAATTTGTGGATTTGGTCCATTTCAGGTGATGGGTGCATCTGATGAGCAGCTAGATGTGATTGAGGAGTTATGGTGCATTGCCCACCTCCGTGCAGGTCAACCATTATCTGGTGTGTAATCTAAACAGGCAGAGACTGTAGTTTGTCCAAAAACCTCACTAGTATCATTACTGCTGGCTAGCTATTTCTCCCTGGTTGCCACTGGGTGATTTCATGCATTGCTATTTCACTAGGGCTATAATATGGTGAAGGTCAGGTTCTTGACAGTATTAGTTTCTAGCAAATGTTGCTCTGATATCACTTAGGAAAAATTCCCTAATTTTGTACCTGTTTCCATCAGTTAAAAGCTAAGCTGAGTGTCTCTACAGTTGCACAAGTTGCTGAGCGACGTGTACTGGAACGGAGCAAGGTGCCTTTCTCATGGCGCATTCTGGTGGGTGAAAATTTAGTACCATGGCTTGATTTTTGTCCCCAGCCCCATTACAAATGTTTTTCAAAATTTCCATCTTTTGGCTGATTTTATGCACCAAGTGTGGTGTAGTTTTTTTTGCACCATCTTTGCAGCTTCAGTTTAGAATTAGTTGAAATGCTTGTCTTTATATCCAACAATGGTGACTACATACGTTGGTTGCATGGCATGTTGCTATGGATGCTTGACCTGATCAACAGCAGTTAGGACTATTACCATGGCTTTGTTCCTAAGCAAGATCTTTTTTTCTCACCACTGAGTTTCCCAAAAAATGCAGGAAGAAGCATACTCAGCAGCTGGAGAAACTGAGAAGACAGATCATGCAGCTGTCACTGCACTGGGTCTTGAGACTGCAGCCACTGCTACTACCTTGTAGCTGGGCATGGTCAATGTAACCTTATAACGTTGCAGAGAGCAGAGTGAAATAGCAGGTAACTGTGTATACCTAACTTGTCAGATAAGTCGCAAATAACCAGAAGGCTAGTAATCCGCTTTATACTCATGGAGGTTTGTTTTGGAGGAGAGAAACTATCTGGCTACAATATGTAGTCGTCATGGAAACAATCATCTATGATTTTGTCTTCTGGGAAGAAGCAGCTGAAGAATTAATTTTAGGCATGATTATAAATAAGTGGTGTGGCTTCTAAACCTTTAGGGTGCTTGCTTGTATTGGGGCAAGCTAAATGAAATCAAGCTTACCCTCACAAGCTTGTTGCAGCTTGACTGAGGATACTATTGACTTCATTTGATTTAAACTGTGTTATGTGCTAGCCAACATCATAAGTCTGGTTCTTCACATTGCATATCCTGAAATGCAAGAGCAGGTCAGAGTGGAGGTTTTGCGTACTTATAATTTGTCAAAAAAATTGACAGCATTATAGTTGTATTACATCAAACCATATTACCTACATGAATACCTTTGAAAGAGGTCTTTTCTTTGATGAAAATCTCATTTGTGTCTCATTCTTGAGCAGTATCAGAGAGTGGATTTTCTGGTTTACATAACCTTATTAGAGTTACTCACAAAAGTGTCAGATAATCATCACCTTTATCATGTATAGTAGTGACTGAGTTGCCATGACTACCTGCTGACTTTATCAGCTCTGGAAAATGGGTGCACATAAGTATGGAACAAACTTTCACCAGAAACTTTGAGCAAACCCATAATACAAAATTACAGCCTGAGTTTCTGTCATGTTTCTGAAAGCAATGGAGAAACTTAGTCCTGATGTTTACCGACACTCACAAGACGACACTCATAAAGTAGTATCCTCACTCAAGTTGTTGCAACAAGCTTGTGTGAGTGTAAGCATCAATTCATTTTAGGTTTGTCATTATGAAAGCAAACATCGAAGCCAAAGGCATTCCATTGTGACTATGATCACTTCAGATATGAGTGAATGAGGCCAAATGGTTGCTGAAGAGAGTGTTATTACATAATTGAATAGTAAGATTGACCCCTGCATGGTATGTGTGGGCTTCTACTAGTGTTCACCAAATCCAATATAGTGTGCAAGTTGTGACCAACCAAAGTCAATCATATTTCATTGCTGGCTCTTTTGGAGAGCATTGTATATCGTGAAGCACCAGCTGAAATTTTGTATTGTAGGGTGCCTTACTTTGTGCAATTCCTCCTCTGCAAACAGTGGGGTGTTCCAAAAAGCAAAATGCTTGTTTCTGTGTGCAGATGTTTCATTTTCACTTCTTCTCCTTTTCGTTTTTTTCTTGTGATATCTGCCAAGTATCACAGGAAAAAAATGAAAAAAGTATATTGTGAAAAATGATTGTAAGATGCCCCTTCCAAGAAAAAATTCGTGAATATATACATAAAGACTATCTAGCTTGGTGATCTAGATGAATTTTGAGGCCTTTGCTTTTTTCTTTTGATTTTGTGTCTTTATTTGAGATTTTTGTAGTCTCTTTGTTCTTCATTAGGTTTTGTTTTTTTCTCTCTTTTTTTTGGTCTTTGTGCGTGTCTCTCTCTTGAGTTGTGAATATGTGTGGAGCTGTGGACATGAGCAATGAAAAAGGGAGGAGAGAGACAAAGACTAAGAGCAATATGAGGAGCAACTGAAAGAGGTGAATCTCTTGCAGCCCAGCCTTTTGCAAACTAACAACGGTAGTAGAGGTTTGTTGCCATTGCCATGAGCTCTCAATTGTAGTAAAGGTTTATTGCCTTCACCAGGATTTTCTTTTCTTTTTTTTGAATTTTTTTTGCTTTTGTTTATTACTCTTGTTACTTTTTTATATTTCTTTTTATATTTCTGGTTTTTATTTTCTGTACCTTTTTTTAATAAAAATTCTATCCTTTTTTTTTCCTTGTCTTTTCTGTTTTTTTCCGGTTTTTTTTGTTGGTTTTCTTAATACTGGTTTTTTCAGTGTTTTAAATTTTTTATTTTCTTGGTTTTTTCTTGGATTCCCCCCCCCTTATTTTCTTATTTTCTGTTTTTTTTCTTTTTGTACTTCTTTAAAATTCTGGTTTTACATTTCTCGTTTTATTTCTCGTTTTCATTTTCTGTAATTAAAAAAAGTTATTTCTATCTTGTTTTTCTTTGGATTTTATTTTTTTTGTTTTTGTAGTTTTCTTCAAAAAATTGTTTTTGGAGTTTTAACATTTCTGTTTTCCTGGAATTTTTCCCCTTGTTTTTCTTGGTTTTTTTTCTTTCTATACTTCTTGAAATTTTTTGTTTTATATTTCTTGTCGTTTTTTTGGTTTCCATTTTCTGTACTTTAAAAAATATATATTTCTCTCTTGTTTCTTTTTTCTTGTTATTTTAAATGGGTTTTAAATAATTTTGGGGGGGTTTAAAATTTTCTGTTTTTCTGGTTGCTTTTTCTTATTTTTTTAAAGTTTTGTTGCTTCTCTTGTTTAGATGTTTTTTTTCTATTCTTTTGTAATTTTTGAAAATCTTATTTATCTCTGTTGTTTTTTATTGGCTTTTCCCCCCTTTTTTTTGGTTTTTTCAATACCATTTTTTTGCTTTTAATTTTAATTTTTGTTGTGTGTGTGTGTGTGTGTGAAAAGGTAAACACTTCTTTTGTGTTAATGTTCGTCCCAACCACAAAGGTGGGGTTAACCTATTTCGTCCTGGTTCTTGCTACTCATCTTGATTATGGTGTTCTTGTTGGTTGTCTTCTCTTTGTTGCAATTATAATTTTAATAATGATTGTGTCATAGATTTCTTCAATTTGATTTGATTGTGTTCCTTATATATTTATGAAGTTTAATTTTATTGACTTTTTTAATAGTATGCAAACTTGCAAAAAGTTCAAGCAATTTGTTGAAGGTGATTATGATGTAATCAATGATTTAACATCATTTATGATGGAAGATACAACATTGGCTAGAATAAAGGCATCACTAGCTAAAACGAGTGTGGCAAATGAAGCTATTGGTTCATATGAACTTGTTGGTGCAAATGAACAAGTGCATTCAAATGTTGTCACAGTAGGAAAACATCAACAAACAAATGTTCATACAATCGAAGAACAAATGCAAAAGCAATAGGCACTTGTAGTTTTCAATCTCCCACATGTCAACACTAGTTTATAACTTATGTTAATTCATTGGCCTACTCACTCTTTCATTGTCTCTCACATTGAAAGAGTCGGTAGGGTTGTTTTTTGGCCAATTATTTTTTAGTACTACCCTAATTGCGAAACGTTTAATCTTATTTGTAATCATTGGTTGTTCACTATTGTGTATGTAATACCTTCATTGCATATGTAATACTTTAATTGTCTATGTGACAACATTATTATTAGTAATTGTTGTGTATGCAATACCTTCATTGCATATGTAATAATCTTAAGAGTAGTCATTGGTGTTCATGCAATAACCTCATTTCTTTTGTAGTATCTTTCATCATCAAGTGCAATGCCTTCATCTTTTATAATTTGTTTAAATATCTTGGTTTTTTTTCTTAATCTTCTTTGTTTTGTTGGTTTAGGGGCAAATGTGTTGCATGGGTTGCCAAGGCATGACTTGAGAGAAAGATTGGCATAGGTTTTTTGCAAGGTTGAAGCTTGCAATGCATTTTATTTAATAAAATATTTGCATTGAGAACATGGTTTTTCCACGAAACCAAGGAAACCCAAGCACCCATCTATTCGGCAAGAGGGGTTGTGTTGTCAAAACCATGCATCGATGAATGCATGGGTCTTAAGCAATCCTCTTTCTAGGCTTTGGCACAACAGAAAAAAACAATTGTTTAAATAACCTAAGATAAAACCAAAAATAGCCTAAGATAAAATATTTTTAAATAGCTTAAAGTGGAATAACCTATAATAATCAATAATAGTCTATGGTAGAATAGCTTATATTAGCCAAAAATAATCTATGGTGGAATAAATTAAAATGATCAAAAAAAATTTAAGATAAAATAGGGTAGAATAACGAAAAATAGCTAGAATAATAGGTGGAATAATTTATAATAACCAATAATAGCCTCGAATAATGAAGAATAACCTAAAATAACATAGGGGAAATAACTTAAAATAAACAAGACTAACCTAAAGTGGAATAACTTAAGATAGACAAGAATAACCAAAAATTAGGATGGATTAGTTTAAAATATCTAAGAATAACTTAGGGTATAATTTTTTAAAAACCTAGGGTGGAATAGTTTAGAATATCTAAAAATAATTTAGGGTATAATAACAAAAAAAACCTAAGGTGGAATAATTTAAAATAGTCAATAATAATCTTATATATAAAAGCAACAGTGGTGGAAGATTTTTCCAGTCACTGCCCGTTCCCTGTGGAGCTTCCCCAGATGTAACTTCCCCATATGTAACTGACTATAGAGAAAAAAGAAATTAGGGGCAGTCTGATTTTTTGAGGCAAAAGATTTGGTAGACCAGAAAAAAAAAATTTAGGCCTTGGACAACCTATAATTTTTTTTTTTGTATTGACCAAGACTACCTTTTTTTCTTTTAGCTACTGTCCGTCCCGATTAAGGGGATGGATGAAATGTCCGTCTAGCTTGATGACGGGACGGATTTAGGGGAAAACCAGAAAAAAAATATTTAGGCCTTGGACAGCCCAAAATCAATTTTTTTTTTTGTATTGACCAAGACTACCTTTTTTTTCTTTTAGCTACTGTCCATCCCAATTAAGGGGATGGATGAAATGTCCGTCCGGCTTGATGACAGGACGGATTTTGGGGAAGCTTTTTTTCTTTTAGCTATTGTTCGTCCCGATTAAGGGGATGGATGAAACCAAGTTTAAAGAAACCGGGGGACTTCACAGTGGCCGAAGGTCATGGGCACCCACTAGTTAAGAATAGAATAACCAATAATAACTTAAGGTGGAATAACTTAAATTAGCCAAGAATAACTTAAGGTGAAATAATTTAAAACAATGAAAATAATTTAGGCAAAATAACCTATGTATTATAACATAAGGTATTTTATATTAACCTAGGAATAAATTTAAAACTTAACTTAGGATAATTTACACAATATGGAAAAAAATGTGCATAATAATATATGTTGATAAATTATATCATTTATTAATGGTTCAATGGTTATGGACTTGTTTCTTAAGCATGGATGTGAGGGGAGGTGAAAGGTTCAAATGTGACCGGTTACGGGGTGGCTGAACGGAAACCTAATGATGGCTCCTGGGTTTGGGAATCTGACCTTTTTGCTTTAAGGGTTTAGGAAATTAAACCCGCCGAAAAACGGACTTAATGAAGGTGGCGATTTTATGATTCTGGGGACATGGAACTTGTAACGGTGCATGGGAAAGCTTGAACGGGAAGCCAAGGATGAAACGGCTTGGAAGGAGGTAGTGGCGATTTGATTGTGAGGATTGGTAGACTGAAATAGCATTTCTAAGTAGTCAATGTGTGTTTTTTTTTGTTCTCTTGTTTTTGTTCTTGCAGCTACTTAGCTTGTTACTGATTTTCTTCCGCTGCGCTAGTGTCTTGCTGAGCTGCTGTGTAATCTCTTGATGCAATTGTTATGGAGGGTGATGTCGAGGAGTGATGAGAGATCTAAGGGGTCCAAGTCTTAGATTTATGGGCAAGTAGAAGAGAGAGTGAGGATCTGTTAGGGGAATGTGTGTTTATGGGAATTTGCTTTGCATTTGAGTTGTGGGCAACAAAACGTTATTGGTGGAGAGCGAGTGGCAGGAGCATCACAAAGTGGGGACCCCTTTGTATTAGTGCTATTTAAGTGCTTTCACAATATTTTTACAAGATGTCCAAAGTTTAGTGTTTTGTTCGTGTAAAATAGGCATTGAAACAATTTAGATTGTATTGATTTAATTTTGATATTGTTTCAATGATAATTGATGTAGCATCATATTTGCATTGTATTTATGTTGTTTGCCATGTTGTATTCACATTATGTCCATATTGTAATGATATTGGATTAGTATTATGATTGTATTGGATATGCATTTTTAGTTGTAAATGATACAATGTTGTTACAATATGGTTACAAACTCTATTATTGTATTGATTCTATATTGTATTCATGTTGTCTATATTTTGTAT
>Ga0209208_10011846_pt1 | contig 11123 bp, 10 predicted proteins | sample S1TSphfallax_3_FD_187694 | JGI IMG/M metagenome (GOLD analysis project Ga0209208, IMG submission 187694) | Host-associated microbial communities from peat moss isolated from Minnesota, USA - S1T2_Fd - Sphagnum fallax MG (SPAdes) (version 2) | ecosystem: Host-associated > Plants > Peat moss >... | reverse complement strand
GCTTGGACTTGCCTCATCCTTCCTTGTCTTTTTTTTCTTACATTTTCTTTGAGTAGGTTCAATAGCCTCTTCCACCAAGTCCTTTAAACTTTGGGCCTTTTCATCATGAAGTTATCCACAAACCATAATCTAGGCTGCAATTACCATCTATTCCACAACAACATCCTTTTAATTCTCCTTTTGGGTCTTGTACTTTTTCTTGGCCTTAGGTTCCACCATAACATGTGTGCTAGGCGGCGGATCATTTGAGACCATTTGCTTTCAAACATTCACCTCCCCATATGCTTTAAAAGAATTCACATTTGACCTTAGGAGCTTGCTCTGATACCAACTCTCACACCTTTTTACATCGTGATGTTGTTCCTACATTGCCCCATTTCTTTCATGTGCCATTCTAAACACCTACACTACCTACACATGGAAAACCACATACTTGGTAAACTTTGTCAATTAGATTTACCTTGTTACCTTGGGCTAACCCGGACCTTTAAATGGGGGGGACTAATAGTTGTGTGGACTTCCAAAATGGTCCAAGACCTTGTTGCTCGAGATTACCATCTCTCATCTTTCAGCTTAACCACACACTTCGCCTAGTTCAAAGACTTAGTGCACTGGGGCCAGTGCCCTGGGCCCTAGGCCCCCTTCCTCAAAACCAAACTCACCAACACCTATGCGATTCACAAGTATGTGAAACCGGGAATCAAACCCAGCCCAACACTTAAACATAACCCAAGTCCGCCACGAGGGCTGCCCCATTTTGGTCCGGACTTGGGCCCCAACTAGGCGAGCCCCCACACTAGAGGCACCTAGAAGGGCATGTCACAGTCTCCCAGAGGCCCTATATAGGGTTTCTGGATTTTGAGTCCCATCCTGAGGTTGCTAGGGGGGGGCAAAAATCTCCAAAAGCCTTATATCCAAAACCTTTCCCAAAATAGCAATATTCGGGAGGGGCCAAAAATCAAGAAAGCTCTATATCCTGAACCTTTTCCAAAATAGCAACCTCAAGGAAGGGCCAAAATCCCGGAAAACCCTAATCCATAACCTTTCCCAAAATAGCAGCCTCAGGGAGGGGCCAAAAATCTCAAAAGCCCTATATCCACAACCATTCCCAAAATAGGAGCCTCAGGAAGGGGCCAAAATCCCAAAAGCCCTATATCCACAACCTTTCCCTACTATGTAAAGCACAACATATGTTTAGGGAGAGCAAAATACAAAAATTGGTGGAAACCTCAGATTCAGGCCAATGCAGTTGTAGAACAGGTATCCAATAATTGATAACATTTCTCTATCCTATAGTTTGGTGGAACATTATTATGTCTCCCCATTTTTGCAAAAAGACAAAGTATCTAAAATGTTGAAAATGTCTCATTATGGTAGAGGTTGAAAGTTTAAAGAGAGCTTTGAAGTTTGGCACTAAGAGCATCTCCACCCCAAAATTGTAAATAACTCCTTTATTTTAAAATAAAATAGTGGTTAATGATCGCTATCCTCACCCACAAACATCATAAAAGTCCCCTTTAAACACTCAAAGACCATTTATGTCTTTACATCTGGACAAGTAATAGTCACTATCCAAATTCATGGTAGAAAAAAGGTTTTAAAGGGGTTCAAATGACCACTGCAAAATGGACATCAATACAGGAGTGTAACAGGATTTACACTATCCTATTGCAAGATTTAATGAAAAGGGGTGTGTTTGCAGGTGTGGAGTGGAGTGGAGATGCTCTAAGCAAGTTGCAACATAATTTTTGCTTGATGTAATTCATTAATTGCATACTTTTGACATAATTTGTGTTGTAGTTTTTGTCACTACCCATCAATTGAAAATTGAAGAAACTACTATTCAAACCCCCAACCCTCCCCCCCTCCACCCACAATTGAGTTTTTATTATGGAACTAAATTCTTATTTTTATGGGGATGTCCATTTTGTTTGTTAGAGACAACTAGGAGGATGTCCCCAACTCATGGATCCATGAAGGCTCAGATACAGCTTCTGCACCATGTTTTCCAGCTTCGACATCAGAAATCAATGAAATGATCCTCAACACACACCTCCATTGAGCACAAAGAACTTCACCACTTTTGCTAAGTTCAAGCATCACTTTTCGTGTGCAAAGACCTCTCAAAAAGCAACTTCCCAGTGAAGAGGTCCATATTATTGTGCACTAGGAATGATGATCAACTATTTTATTTCTCTTCTTATGTGCCCATATGGTTTCCAATAGTTCATCATTATTTATGTCAAATTCATTTTGAATAAATATAAGTATCATGGACATAATAAAAAGGCACATTCTTTTCATATCCATGTTGAAGGGTAGGCAAAATGTGGTAGGCAAAAGGAGTGAGGTGGTTACAAGGATGAAAGTGGTTATTAGGAAGGTCAATAAGAAAGAAGGTAGTTATTAAGGGGAAAAAAAATAGTTGGGCTTGAAAATGAGATAATATTATTTTTTAAATTGTTTTTGAAAATGTCTAAGGATGACCATACAAGAGGAATTGTGGGACAACCATAGAATAGATTTCAAAAAAATTGCCCATATATCAATTCCTCAAAAATTTCTCATCACTGGAATTAAAAATCATAAATCAATATGTACTTTTAATTAGTTCTTAGGTAGAACCCATTCTATTGATACACTTTAGTAGTGGAGAAGGATACCATAGGAACCTAATGTGTTTGGCACTAAATAATTATTTTAAAAAAAAATTCAAGACTTTTGAGAGATTATTAAGGCATACTTTTTTACTTGTTTAAGTACACCTTAATAATTTCATAATGGTTATGCCAACATCTTAGGAGAAAATAGATTTAAGTATTTGGCATCAAAATCCCAAACCTGTTAGGCTATTACAATGCATAAATTCCTCATTTAAAGCTTCTAATGGGTAAGTCTCCCAAGTTCAATGGTTCTTTCAGATCAAGTTGTTTTCTATGTTTTCAATCAACCCCATGAATTCTCTCTTAAATGATTTAGACCTTGTCACCAAAACTTTCTTTTTAATTTTTTAATCAATGTTGTAACATTTGCATCAAAAAATGATATTATTATTGCAATGCGCCTTCCTATATCACATTGCATGGAAAATTTGCAATTTATCAATGTATAATATTTCTCCTCATAAAATATTACTTTCATGCTTTCTTTTCAAGTTACAACACAGGCCTTTCCATCTTGAAATTCCCTTAGGCAGGAAGGGCTTCATGTCATACTTCATGTTTTAAAAGAAAACTACAACCACCATATTGCAGATTTTAGGGTTTTTGGATGCAGGACACATATTAATGCATTTACAAAATTTTGTCAAATTCCATGCTCTGTGAAAGCAGAAAGATCACAACATTATGTACTTTTGAGAGCTTTTCAATCTCAAATTTTCGTTCAAGAAACAGCAGGCCAGAAAGGAGCAATTCCATGCCAGAACAGGCAAAAAGATGAGAATGGCACATTTTAATACGCTTTTCAATTTCAAATTTTCATTCAAGAAACAACCACCAAAAAGACCACAATATTTTTGTTAGCCCAAATATTGCATAGAGCACTAGTAACATGTAAACCAGAGCAGTTCAGCCCAGAAGTGTATTGCATGTTTGTTAAAGGAAAAATATATGACAAAGCTTTTGACGACTTTGACAAGAAGAGATCCTAGGGGCATAAAGTTGGAGAGGAGATAAACTAACATACATGATTTACATATACGCATGATTTCCAAACATCATTCTGGTTCTGTCCTCATGGTGGAAGGGCAAACAAATTCACCATCAATTTCTTGCCTTTCCAGAAAGCTCGATGACCGAGTTGCTTGTTGGCAGTGCTTGGCTTGTAAGAATGGTGGTCACTTCACAACAAGCCATCTCCTGCTGTGAATAGACACTACATCCCAGATTCTCTTTTGAGAACCTGAGCATGAAGGACTTCCAGATTCTCTTTGGAGAATCTGAGCATGAAGAATTCCCTGATTCTCCTCTGAGAAGCTTAGCATGAAGAACTGGTCAATATAAAATAGAAGCGAAGTAGCAAACAGACTCCTTGATCTGCAAGATTTGAAAATTATCAAGCTCTTGCAACTCAAGCAGTTGGCTCAAAGAGTGCATTGTTGCACTTTGAGGAAGATAGAGTGGGTTCGAACCCAAGAATGCTGTCCATGAGCTTTTGGGTTGAAAGTAAAGATTTTGTTCCAGGCATAGCTTTGGAAGTCAGGGATGCAAAAGTTCCATCATATACAGATATCATTTGCTTCTCCTCAGGGGTTTTACAGTGGCTTATGCTGTCCCTTGTTGTCTGAAAATTAGATGAATTCCGCTCTTGAGAGTTGAAATGGGTAGGGGAAGAGTTGTTACTGTTGCCTGAAGAGATAGAAAGTACATCTGGAAGGTCTGGCCAATCCTTCTTCACATGCTTCAGGATGTTGGCTTCAGCTCTTGATCCACATGAAGCGTGCCCTGCATTCAATAATAGGAACATATGCTTCAGTTTTCAAAACCTTCTACCACCTAACCTCATACACAACCCCCTACTAGAACACATTAAAGACCAAGAGGTAGGTAAGCTCTTTTACCTCCAAAACTCTCAGCCTTGTAACTGCTTGAACCCTTAGAGCCCAAGCTTCTTGAACCTAAGCTCCACCGTGGACCCAACACGTCCTCATCTGAGCTCTCCTCCCAAGTGGCAACCTTCTCAGTTGGGTTCATTGATGCAGTGAGAAGTTTGGTTGTATTCCACTCCCAGTCAGGCTGCTGGCATTGCTCGCCATTTTCATCACCACTCTCTCCCACAGATGCTTCATATCCATCACTTGCAGATCTTTCTAGCAACACCTTGCCTAGTCCACAGTTAGGTGCCAGAGAACTTTCTATGAGTACTTGGGATGGTAGTTGAAGGTCAGGAGAATTCTGGTATACATCAGGGGATCCCATATTGCTCCCATTGTAGGAGCTTCTGGGATATGAGCCTCCAGGATAATTTCTCAATTCACCAGAAAATCTGCTGGGACTACATTTGAAAAGCATTCGTTGATGGTGCCCAGCAAGTGGAGACCTTGGTTTCAGACTAAGCGTGGGTCCAAGGGGATGACCTAAGGCTGCATTGGGTATAACGTTCTCGTCTCGCCACTCCTTCAACATCATCCACTGCTCTGTCCCAGATAGATAAGCATCACATTTCTTAGGAGCTCGACAACTGCCAACAACCATAAGCTCCCCACTTGCACTGTGACTGCTGTCCCTACTGCTTTCCTCTGTCTCAGTAATATGAGAAGAGCCTTGAGCATATCTGGTGGGATGCAGGATGGAGGAACTTTCATGGGCACGTACTGCTGCTCTTATAGCTTCCTCTGTACTGATATGAGCCAGCTTCCAGGGATTGATTCCTACAGGTACATTCTTTGGTCCCTGCATAGTGCCTGTATATTGTTTCCCCAACTTGCCACCACTGGCTTCCAAGTCACTACTGTAAGGCAATACAGTCTGCTCCAACCAGAAACAACCGTGCCCATCATTAAGAGTGAAGTACTTACATGGCATTCATGATGTAATAAATGACCTATCTGGAACATCCCCATAGGCAAAGACAAATCACCTATTAGCACCAAACCCCAAGTCCTCACCTTGACGCTTCTACAATTGATGTGCTCAGATTTTCAAGTGGAGATTTGAATGCATGGAAAAAGATAATTTACAGCTCTGCAGCTGCACAAGGAGGAAATGACCAAGTTGATGCAGCAAAGGAAAGTAGTGGGATCTATCTCCGGATTGGAGACTGCTTGGATCAGAGAAAAGTAATACATGAAATTTCTCCTCTGCATACCTGTTGATGTTCCACAAACATCCGGGGTGGTGTGCAGAGCACACCCTGATGCCAAGCAAGGCCGCCTGATGAGCTGTAGCCACTCAACCCTGTTGCAGCTGAACTAGCAGGTGATGACATCATACTATCCATACCATCTCCTTCCCTTAGTCCTTGCTCTTGATCCCTTACTGCCAAAATGTAATCGTATGTTGTAATGCCCTGTACAGTCTCAACATAGGGTTAAGTTTGGATCACAAACTTTGAGCTGGACACATATCATGCTACAAATTCAATTTGCAAAAATTGGCCATTATCATGAAGACAATTGATTCATGCAGTCACTAAAACAATTGTATGGTAATTTATCAGAAATTAAATCTCTGTAGAGACCTATTGGAGGACCTGCTAGACAGTATCCACAATTAGATCAAGATCAGATGGAAAGTGCTGAATTGTCATGACAAGTAGTTGCTGAAACAGGCAGACTTGTATAAGAAGGGTTACTGCACCTTGTGAATAAGGATCATGTGGAAGAAGAATAGTTGAACCAGAGGCAATGTTGCCACAAGTGCCAATAATGTGAGTGACCCCTGCACAATGCAAATGCTATTGGTTACTCCTGCTAATTTGTCCTGTATATGAAAGAAATTGGCCAGAGCCTGTATATGAAAGACAACATGCCTCAGAGCCTCATTTCTTTGCAGTTACGTAGCCATCCAAGGTACCAGTGACTTCCAGGGGCAAATTGTTCTGTAAATTGAAGGATGCTTAAAAGCTGCAAAAATGATACGACACCAGATCTGTAGTATGCAGTAAACAAAAAGCAGGAAATTGAGTCACAGACCACCAGAATTATATAAGGCATTTGTGAGAAACTGCTGCCAAGGTGTGCTGCAATCTCCTTGTCAAAACTTTCTCTATGAGAAAAGCAACGCACAATGACAAGAATTCCCGTAGCCCACAAAATGAGCAGCTGCACATTACAAATCAGCCAGTTGCAAATAAATTTCAGGCAAGGCATATGTTTGAACAGCCTTAAGACTCCAGCAAAATTCATTGATCTGCTCATTTGCAACTCCATGAACTGGTATTATTAGTGAACACTCTTGCCACTTGTGCCTCAGGATTGTGCTTACCAATCTCCCAAAACCTAGTACGAACAACAAATTGGCAATAAGGAGGCTGGCTGATGAGCTCTCAAACACAGGCTATAGAGGAAGAACATCCGATGCACAATGGTGAATCTCTTACCATTAGAAGACATGTGACCATCAATGCCACAAATATCCTGTAGTTCTTCTTGCCCACACAGTTGTTAAGCCACTGCTCTCACAGGTCACAAAAATGCCATCAGAACACCTTTGCACTTACTGAACTTGGACTGCACATTCCATCAGCAGTGTGGATGGGGATCACAAGGGGGAAATATCATGGCACATCTACACAGTTAGTTTGCATGTGTACCCGGCAGTGATGATCGAACCCTTTAACACACTTGTCACAAGCTCTACAATGCTTGCTGTTCTTTGAGATCTGCCAAAAAGCATCATCAGCACATACAGCATCAGATCTGGTCTGCATCAATTCCCATTTTTCACCTGACCCATTTCAAATCTCCACATTGATGCACTTTGCAAGTGATAGTAATTTAATGTGTACACAACACTAGAAAGTGAATAGAACAACAACAATGTCACTATGTGTGACAACAGTAGTGAGCGAGTGAGTTGCTCACCTCTGCATCACAGATGCTGCAATAGAGCAATTGGTCTCCAGTATTGACCTTTTCTGTCTCTTGTGGCTTCTTACAAACCAAGTTGTGAAGGCAGCCACCCAAAGAGCAACAAATAGACTTCCCAACATTTGTCCCCTCATTCTTCAAAGGAAAGGTAGAAGGTATACTTCTGTCAGACCCATCCTGTGACTGCTCTAAACCCACATCACTACTTGTGGATGCCTTCACCACCTTTCTTTTTCTCTTTGCCTCAGCAGCCTGTTTGGACTGGTGAACACCTGGATCAGCTGGATCACATGCCACACACCAAACATACAGCACAACAAGTGCAAGAACCTGTGCAGAATGAGACCACATGTCAGTGTGTTCTGAAATCTGCACAGAGTGGCTCCATGACACATCATTTTGCCATCAACAAGAAGGAAGTGCTCTAAAACCAGGGCTTGTTGCATCATCAAAAACTTCACTTATGGAATCTAAGGCATGGGAAACTTGTTCACAATACATTCAAGATCAATGTGGATTTTGCATTCTGAAAACTTATCTTCCAACGTGTAAAACACATTCAGAGACCTCATTACACATGGGTAATTGATCAGGGACAAGCTTCCTTCCCCTTTCCTTCACATGATGCCACATCTCTCTGGATTCTAGATATCCCATGATGTTTGATTCCTTCACTACTACTGCTCAAAGACAAACATCTCATGTTCCAGAATTACATGGGGGACTGTGCTGCTCACCACAGGGGAGAAGGCTGCATAAATGTGAAACTTCAAGACACTGCTTCCCACAAAAGGAATGAAGAAGACATAGAAGGAGAAAGACAATCCTGTGAATACTGCAATTCCAACTGTCTGCACAACATAGAAGAACGGGAAAATTGGTTACTGATCAGTCAGGTGGTTCCATTCAAGCTGGTGAATATGGCCATCCACCTTAATAAGGGCCTCTATCCATTAGGCTCCTGTGATCACAGTTGCACACAGTGTGCAGCCAAAAGGAATGCCACTGACATAGGGCCTTGTTTATTGCTGCAGAGACAGTAAGCTTTCCATCAGAGAGCTGCAACGGTGGTAAAATATGTAATTAATCATGTTAAGAACTCTGGGAACACATGTCCTCAAGAAAAAAAGACGTATATCATTGTACCAGTTTGACTCACAGCTTCTGCAATGGGTCAATGCTTGAACGGTAGAGCTGTGAGACGACTGTGAGCACAGTTACTTGAAAAAACATAATGGAAAGTTGTCCTAAAAGTGGGCAGCGCAACCTTGAGCTCCATCTAGAGGTAGGTTGATAAAGAGTAGTTTTACCTGCAGAGGATGATACGGCAGTTCCCAGCCATGGTTTCGCATTTTGCAAGAACCGACTGAATTTGTACAGCTCTCCCTCCGATTGATGACGAGCGATATAACCTGAGGAAAACCGGCCTCTCAGTTTGGCAACATTCGTGCCTGACTGACCGCACCTACTAACGGACTCCTGAAAGGATTCTTCTTACTGGCGTCTCTCCGCAGCACATGCTCCTCTCCCTCTTCCTGCACAGCAGCGGCCTTCGCCTCTGTTCGCTGACATCATCAATCGAGCACTACGGGACACATGACATGCCACCACCATTGCATGATCATGAGACCAATAGTATGTACAAAGACGCCGCCCGAGCGAGTAACGGAAATCACTGTGTTCAAAACCGCCGCCGATAAAGCTGCAACTTCCCTTGAGCCAAGGTGTAAATAACTATGTTCAAGACCGCCGCCGATCGAGCAGCAGCTTCCCTTGAGCCAAGGTCCCGGGGGCACTGTGCCGACGAGGAATAAACAACCTGTTCAAACGGCTGCAAGAGCGATTATGCTTTGGCCAGAAATTGTTCTCCTGCGTACATTCTAGAACCCTGCCTCAACAACCTGCTAAGAGGTGGATCTCTTGCAACGAATCCCGAGCGCTCTTGTACAATCATGTATCAAAAAACGAAACGACGAAGTGCTGAAGCACAATGCTCAACACGAGTGCTGCGACTAAAAAAATTTCTTGATCAACACAATGCCGCGCATTCTTGCATACAAGATAATCAATGCTCTGCTCTTTTCCAAGTCAATATTCTTCACAATGACTTGATGATACATCTATTTCTGAATCCGTTTTCCGTGCAAGCGCCATAACTACCTAGCAAACGAGATGCCTGCTGCAACACTCCACCGACAACACGAGCTAACAAGTTGGAAATCATCCTCTACAGAAGGAGATCAGCTTCATTACTCCCGTGCAGCATTAACCTCGTCCACGACTGGCATCAATCAAATCAACCGAGCCACTTAGTTCCGGTTGCAAATACTGCTCCCCACCCGCAGTCACCACGATATCATCATAATAGAGAGAGAAAACAACGGAATATGACAAAGCTTCCCCAGCAGGAAGTTGCGAACAAACACAACGTAAAATCAGAGAACAAAGCACTCTAGAGGAAGAAGTAGAAGAAGAAGAGCGGACTTAGATCGCCTTCGTCCTCGTCGAATCCAAACAAATGCATCCACACTTCAAACTACGCAGCAGAAAATAAACACACAAGCTCCAAGAAGCAAACAATAACGCCAAATTACTGCACGCGAAAGGGCATAAACCGCAGCAAATCCTTTCTTTCTCTCGCTCTCGCGACGGAGTCCAGTAGCTCGCTGTGCTTCGAGCTCGAGAGGAGAAGAACCACAGTTAGCAACAACGTCAGGCTCGCTTGGCCTGAAGCGCGATTGCGTTTGTTTTACTGGAGAAATTTCGCCAAAAAGTGAAATTAAAAATCAAAAATTCGAAATGAAGTGATTTTGGAGGGTTTCCAATCGCCAGAAGTGAGAAAAGAAATTAATTCTGAAAATTGCCAGATTCTTAGAGATGATAGTTATCAATGAGTGTTTAGCCACAAAAATATAAGGTTTGATTTTAAACTCGTACTTTATATTTGGTTTATTTGGCTAAATCTTGCTATGGATGATCGCCACTTAGGCTACAGAAAAAGAATTTTGTTCAAAAACCTGAGCGCGAGAGGAGAGGAACTCTACAGTATATTAATGTCAGGCTCGCTTCGCTTCAATGGCGAAATGCAATTATAATGGCGAACTTGCGCAAAAAGGTGAAATTTTTAAAATTAAAAACTCGAAAATGAAGTGATTTTGCAGGAATTCCATCGCCAGAAGTGAGAAAAAGGTTAATAGTAAAAATCGCCAGATTCTGAAGGAGGGTTCTCAGTTTCTAGCCATAAATGAAAAAAAGGTTGTTTAGAATTTTATACATCATATCTTGTTTATAGCCATAATTTGGCTAAATTTTCCTATGGATGATTGCCACTTAGGCTACAGAAAAAAACTCCCTTTAAAAAAAAAAAGACTGAGCGCCAGAGGAGATGACGAGGGAAGGACGGAGTAACGCAGGAAAAGACGGAGTGGTAAAAAATTACGTCTAGCAATTTTACTTGACCTCGGTAAAGTAGAGTAACTCTTATTATGGTTAATTGAGGTTAATAATTGGTGAGTCTGATTCGTGGGGATTTTAATTATTCTAATTATTACTATTTATTATTACCTGCTAGATTGGTAGGTACTAGGTAGGT
>Ga0209208_10011845_pt1 | contig 11123 bp, 11 predicted proteins | sample S1TSphfallax_3_FD_187694 | JGI IMG/M metagenome (GOLD analysis project Ga0209208, IMG submission 187694) | Host-associated microbial communities from peat moss isolated from Minnesota, USA - S1T2_Fd - Sphagnum fallax MG (SPAdes) (version 2) | ecosystem: Host-associated > Plants > Peat moss >... | reverse complement strand
TTCTGACAGTTTTGTTCCTGTTTTCTTTTGTTCTACTTCTTCCCTTCTGTGATTTATTTCCTCTCTTCTTTTCCTATCTGGGAGTTTTTCTTTGACTCCAAAGAAGAAAAAAATCCCTGGTTAACGCATTATTGAGTATGAAGATTTCTCAATGTTCAGGAGAGATATATTCTCAGTTACTTTCTTCCCTCGGTGCATGAAGTGAGAGTCTCAATGTCTTAACCAGTATTGGGTGGATATCTGTTCTTTTTTAATAACCTCCAGTTCTGGTTTTTAGAAAATTTGGAAATCAAAGAACCTCCAATTTCAGTTTTTAGAGAAGATTCAGAATCAAATCACCTCTAGGTTCCAGTTTTTTGAAAATTTTCAAAATCAAACAACCTGCAGTTCTGGTTCTTCCAAAAAGCCTCAAAAGAACTGGTGGTTTTCATGAAGTAACCAGCCAAAATCAGTAGTTCTGTAGGTCATTAGACTGGTTCTTAGATTGTTTGAGAACTGCAGTTACAGATCAGAATCGGGTCTCAGAGTTTTGAGAACCACAGTCATACATCTTTCAGAGATGCAAGGTGATAACCAGTGGGTCATATCACCTTTCAAGGTCATGTCACCTTCCATCACTGAGAAACAGCCAACACTGATCGCAACATGCTTTGTTGTCCTTGTGAGTTATGGCAATCCCTCTTTTTCTCTTTGTGCAAATAAAATTTGTTCAACTAATATGTCCTCCACTTCAGGCCATTGTCCTTCCCTCCCAGAAGCTAATATCACGAAGGAAACATGCCATTCTGCATACCTGACATCCCAATTGCTGTTGCAGTAGTTTGGAGAATGCATTATTTGAACTAGTAAGCTCAACAAAAGTTGTCTTGTTTGGCAGGTACACAATCTACTGGTTTTGCCTGGACCACAATCCTCCAAAGATTTTGATGATTTCACCACACTTCTGCCTGTGGCATCATTGTTGCATCAAGCCCTAGAGTTGATTGGCTGTCAGCCATCTCTGGTGTTGCACAGGACCTTACAAATGGTGTTGCAAATATGATATTTAAGTTTCAAGTTTCAACCAAGGTTTCTGCAATGTCATTTTGTCTTCAATTGAAGCAGAAGAGTTTGATTTGATTTTATGCCTCTTGAAATGCTCCACCGTAAAGCATGATAAAATAGCCCACCCCTTTGGCTAATTGATCAATTTCAAAAGACTTTGATTGGACATCCATGGATGCATTGGTATGAAAATCATGTATGCAAGTGATGTCAGTGGGCTAAGAATGGAATTAATAATCCCATTCACAGAAAGCTTCAAGTGCATAATGAAGCTCACTTCTTTTTATTTTCCTTGAGATAATGCACAAAAAGGTAAAGTGCATTATTATAAGTTTTTTTGTGCTTTGCTTTCCCATTGCCACATTTCTCTTTTTACATTATGAATAGTTTACCTCCATCTATATGATGAAAAAATTGTGATTTTTCTAGAAGTTTATGAAAATCATCTTTTTATTATGCGGGATTCCTATCTTTTGATGAGCATTCAATATCTCATTAGGTAAGCATTTATATAACCTCATGTTTATTGTACTCATATGTTGCTTGGCCATTCTTCAAGCATCCAATGAATAGCCAAGGTTTCTTGACAATTTGTTATTATAGTAAATGGTTTTAATTGAGTAGTACTGAAAATCAAGGCACAAGGATAAGGGCATTACCAAAATAAAGTTCACACTTGACTATCATCTTTTGTAGGCTTCACTACAATATTGCATTCATCTTAGGGCTTTACCTTATATGTTTGTGCTTTGGATATCAAGATTGTTCATAGCCATAAAAGGATCTTATCCTTCCATTGTGATTTAAATTTGTGATTGTTCATCAATCATTTTTTAAATTGTTATAAAAATCATCCATGTCAACAACAATTTTGATGAAATCATTTAGTTGATTGCACATCATTTTGAATCTACTTTGTGAACTACTTCAAGATTAATCTTTCATGCTCAATTTGTCCCATGAATGACATGCATAGAAAATGTCAATTTATATTAGAAAACTACTATGTATATAGCAATATATTGTACTAACATGTAATAAAAATAAGAATGTAATCTTTAAATAATGAAAGGTTCGACCTTGTTTAAACCTAGGCTGAGCTTTGCAAGTGTGGGCCCAAACTTGGAGTGTAGTGTTTGGTATTGCAAAGGTTTCTGATTGGATTTTTAATCTTGGAAAGAGGGTCACCCCTCCAATGTGGTTTGCAATGTTGAACAACAATGTTTTTTTCCAACATGCAAGTTTTTTGAAGTGAGGTTTAATCTTTTCACTTGGGAAGGTGTTCATATCCATGACTTCAAGTGAGGAAAAATACATGTTTTGTGATTGTCATGTTGAATACCTCGCCCTTCAAAATGTTTCTTCCTCTCATTGTGGTCACATTGTATGTCTACTCACAAGGTTTGTGAGATCTTGCAAATCCTAAAAATTTCATGAATTGCAAAATCCTTGAAGAAATTTGAACCTCTTCCTCCAACCACACTAAAATAAAAGGTCCCTTCTACCCCAAAAGCCATAGACCAAAAACCACCAATAGAAATAGAATTTGCAAGGCCTTGGACCCCAAAATTCATAGACTAAAAACTTGAATACAAGAACTCAAGCCATCTGTTCGTTCTTCCCACTCCACCAATGAGTTCAACCCCACCACCCAAACTTGTGATAGTTATTTTATGATACTTTTTAATTGTTTTCCTGTTGTTTTGATGATGTGGTGGCTTCATTGAATAAACAAATCTTGGTACAAGGTTGTGAGTGATATCGTGGCTTGGAATGTGTTCGAGATATTGTGAGAATTGACAACACATCTTATTGCCAAACAATTCAAGCTCGAGGACTTCCAACAAATCCTCTTCAAGCTTATTTACAATTTGAAATAAAATGTTTACAATGTTGCTTTCAAATATGTCAAGAGTTTTCTATTGGTTACATGTTTACATTTTAAATAATGTAATTAAATTGGGGCAAGTTAATGTGGAACCGATTCCAGTGTGAATGTAGTTTTAAAAATGTAATGTGTGGGACATAATTTCATGTTATGTTATTTCAAATCACTTTTGGTCATTTGAGATTCCAAAACACAAGCTTATGTTTTTATAAGTGTTTATGAGTTCTTATTCAGATTGTTTGTGACATGGTTTATGTGGTTTTCTTTGTGTGTGTTTTTTGAACTTGGATTTTTGTATTATTGCAAGTGAGTCATATGTTTTGTGGTTTGGATGTATTCTATTGTTCAAAGTTTTTTTTTTATGTGTTATATGTGGGTTGACAATGATGATTATAAGCATTGACATAGGAGTACACAACAAATAGATGATTTATTAGAGCTACATACTTCTTAGAATTGAACATTTTGTATAATCAAACTATGTACATATTTAAATTTAATTTTTTTTGGTGATCTTATGAATTTTGGTGAAATAAACTTTAAAATGGCAAATGCAAGTGGTCTTCATACTGTTTTCAATTTTAGTAGTCACCTAGGGTCTAGTGATGGTCTTCTTCTTTTGAATATTAATGAAACCAATTTTGAAATGGGTAATGCATGTGGGTTTTTTTGGTGTTCTTGTTTCTAATAATCATGTAACGTCTAGTGATGGTCACCTTCTAGTGGTTTTCTTGGTGATGTTCACAATGTTCATTTTTTGAATTTTGGTGAAACATATATTGAATTAGGTCATGCAAGTGGTCTTTTTGATAATTTTCATTTTGGTGGTCATCTAAACCCTAGTGATAGTCATTTTCTTTTACACCTTAAATCGACAAGTGAAAATGATTTTCTTAATGATTTTGGTTTTGGTTAACATTTAAGATTTAATGATGGTCATTTTCTTTTGATTTGTGGTGAAACATATTTTTAAATGGTCAATGCAATTGATTCTTAGTGATCTTGGTTCAATAGGTCATCTTTCTTTGATTTCTAATGAAACAAACCTTAGATGGGGCAAATGTAGGTGGTCTTCTTGGTGTTCTTGATTTTAGTGGTCATCTAGGGTTTAGTGATGTATCTTCCTTTGAAATTTAGTGAAACAAACCTTGAATTTGCAAATCAAGGGGGTCTTTTTAACATTCTTAATTCTAGTGGTCATACATGGCGTATCACAATGGTTATTTTCCTTTGAATTTTGGCGAAATAGACCTTGAATCCACAAATGCAAGTGGTTTTTTTAGTGTTTTTGATTTTGGTGGTCATTAAACCTTAGTGATGGTCATCTTCCTTTCAATTTTGGTGAAACATACCAAAATATGGCATGTGTAGGTGGTCCTCTTGGTGATCTTACTTCTAGAAGTCATTTAGGGTTTAGTGATGGTCCCCTTCCTTTTAATTTTGGTGAAACAAACCTTGGAATGACTTCCTTACATTATTCTAGTGAACATTTTTCTAGGTATGAATTTCTAGTCACTAATTTTTTATGACCATTTTCCTTAAGACCATTTCCTCTTCCTTAGTATAATGATTGGTTTCCAATGACCATTTCTAGTGATTATTGATTTTTAAATCCAAAAATAATTTTGGTTGACATGTTTTGATTTTAATTTAGGAATGAATGTGAGTGTTGTGTGTATTGGTTTGGTTTTAAAGAATCGCAAAATTTTTAAAGTCGAGTGGTTTAATGGCATAAACCCATCAATCTAAATTGATTGCCTTGCACAAGGCAAAACAACTTGACTAGGAAAAAAATGTTTACATCCCCATCAATCAACAAGATTACCATATATCTTTCAAATTATAATTTTCATTTAAAGCTTTTTTCATAATACATAAATATGGAAGATAATTATAACACATTCATAATATACAAACATACTTTACATTGTACATGGATTATTGTGGGTGTTAAATTACAATGAACTATAATGTGATAGGCCTTGTATAATCCCAGACAAAAAACATAATATGAACAAAAGGAAAAATTTCCATCATATGTGCTCAAATGGTATTTATCCATAACATGAAAAAAATATGAAACATGGATATAATGGTGTAGAAGGTTAAATTGCAACATCATAACTTTAAACTTTGTGTTGATCAAATTACAAATAATTGGGTTTCATGGCATGTAACTATGATAGTAGGGAATACAATTTTTAATAATCCATGTTGTCCAAATAGTCTTGTTAAAACCATTTTGTAAATATCCAATGATTGAATATTGATGTTGTTACATTAACATCATTCATGATGAAACAACATATTTCAACATATGAATCATCCAATGACTTTCATGATTGTTTATAAACCTCATGCAAATTCTTTATCACCTATGATGAAATCCTATATGTCATATGGACATGGATTCTCAATTCCATGGAATCATATCAAGATAATTTAAGTTTATTTGTTGTCATGAACATTCATGGTTTGAGACATGAATGTTGCATTATAGCATGTCATTGTGTAAAGGTTGTTCAAAGCAAACATGAATGATGTTGTATGTGCCTATAATGTGAAACTGACAATTGTTTTGGGCCTAAATTCATCAAATATGATGCGTCACTAATTCATGTATTTGCATACTCATGACATAAATTAATTGTCAAAAGAGAAGATGGATAAGAATTCCTCTTTGATACACCATAGATAAGCCAATGAACAAACACTAAAGCTCATAGAGAGCATGCATTCATTCTCCCATCATTTTCAGCCTTGAAGGTTGAAAGGGTCTAAGTAACCTATTACGTAGTGCCCCTATAATCACTTATAGATCTCCATTTGGGTTTGAAACAAGCAAGATAAATCTCCCAAATAAGGGGATAAACAAAAACAGTTCAATGTTTTGTGAACACATATCCTTCCATGTTCAATTGAAGTGTATCTCATAACTAGAGTTTTTTTTTTCATATTTGTGATGTTGAGATTTTAGCAAATTTTGTCCCAAAATTTGCGAAATTGGTCAAAATTACACTAGAAAAACATATTGTTCCAAAATTTCCCAGATTCTTATTGAAAAAAAGTAAAAATTTGCTTGAAAAAAAACATTGCTCATAAACTAATTGGAGATGTTTGACTTCAAACACAAACAATATCCTTCATACTACCAAACAACGTGAACTTTATTCCAAAAATCTTCATTCATAACATTGAACACATGTGCATGTGCACAATTTCCCTTTCAAAAAATGAAAAAATAGGTGATGAAAATGCCTAACAATAAAAAAGATTGTGTCATGTTAAACTATAAAACTCCTAACAATTGATTGTGAGGAGTGAATACCAATGTTGGGTTGTTCTCACATTTTTATGAAAACCAATTTTGATTTTTTCATAAAGTTGTGAGAACCAACCATGTTCTTTCCAATTTAAAAAATAGCTATATGAGAGTAAGCCAAGGTATCAAAGTATTTATTTTAAAATATTAAATGATTCTCAAGTTACTAATTCTTACAAATGTAACAATAGTTGATAATCTCCAACAATTCTCACAAATCGGTTATTAAATTTAGTTTTTTCATTTGTGCAATGTGCACTCAAGATATTCTCCAATTTAGCACCATATTGTGTTTCATATTTTTTGCCCAAATGTGTGGGCATCTATTGTATATAGGTGAGCTCAAAGAAGCCCTTCTTACATTAAGCTATTGGTACCAACACATTAAGGAGCATTAAAGACAATGTTAACCAATGTTATTGTGTGAAATAAAAACATCAAGTTTGGGATGCACGCACATTATGATGCACCCACAACCAATTTTTAAAAAGATTGCATACTACTTACCCCTATAACTATAATAGGTAGTCCTTTAATCCTAGACCTCTAAAATTGAGAATTACTTTTAAGTTTTTCTAATACCTTGGGTGGTTCTCATACTTTGCATTTTAAATGTATAGGATAGTTCTCAAGTGAGTGGTTCTCATTGGAGTGAGAACTGAAGGGGTGGGTATTAGCTTGAGTATCACCTTGCATGATACCTGGTTTGATTGTTTGTGAAACAATTGGCTAATACCTGCCCAACACAAGTGATTATCCATTGCCAAACACAAAGAAGCAAACAAACAAGCAAAATATTTTGGGATAGAGGAGTTTTGAAGCCCATTGATGAACACAAAAACCCATCTCTGAAAGAAAAGTTTAAGAACCCCAACCACAAGTTTTAAGAACCAGTTGTGTGGTTGTAGGGCATGGGGCACCACCGAATGGTTACCAAAGTGACCAATGCTTGCTAATAGGTCATCTTCTGAATTATCTGAATGTTTGTTCGCCATGGGTGTTTGTCAATGTGTGATTCTATCCCAAAGGCTTCAAGATTCAAGATGCACTGCATGATCATAAGCCCAACTTTTGCACAGCTTAATTGCCCACTTTTGGCATTTCATGTAGCCACAAAACTATAGCCCATCTGCGATAAAATAAAACAAAATAAAATTCAGCAAATGTTATTTGGTGGCAGATTTGCCCACGAAAATATCAGCACTTTTTCACCTGTGCAAATCTTTTGTACATTCATTTTATTGGTTAATAACCATCAAATGAAAACAAGTATTCCACACACATCAAGAAACAAGCAGCAGCTCATGATATCATGGCTCTGACATTTCCAACAGGTTCAAACAAAATCATGAGAAATGATAGAACCATGTAACATGTTTGCATCAACTAGTTGCAGTGTGCTTACCTCTTTCTAGTAGAATCTGCATATAGACACATAAGGGATTCTCTCCAGAAAACAGAAATACCTGATGTGCATCCAAAATCAAAACTTGAAGATGACAAAAGAAACCCCAAAACTTTAACAACTCTTACTTGCCCTCAAACTTCATGAATTGATGGTCCTCTGCACAGATAGACTTTCCTACCAAGATGCCAGAGTTAGATTTTCAAGTCTCAGAATTAGTTTTGCTTAGTTACCATTCAGTAAGTCGACATGTATGAGTCCAGTTGTCATACACATCCACTTTGCTTGTACCAGAGTTGCAATTTCAACAAAATGAAATGCTGGGTCCTTCGGACCCCTTCATGAGCCAGCCCTACACTAAGCCTTTAAGAAACCCAGTTTCAGTATATCTAGACAGGATATCAATTGACACCATCATCCATGATCATGCTAAATGTTCGATGGACGTGTTTGCTGAGTCACATAAGGCGAGAAGAATGTTGAGACAATTTAATTGCAATTGGCCTGAATTGGACATAATCCCATTTCAGCAAATGCTTGATGTGATAAGGATAATGAGGCAGGCAACTACTAAAATACAATGACTAGCTACTCTGAAAGCTGGGTCATAAACCAGTGAGAGCCACAGTGTCATCCTTTACAACCTCAAACTCTTCATCTTCATCACCTGCAGATGAACAACAGCCAGTCACAGGTTGATTGATACCAAAGAAACCTAACAAAACAGCAATTGCTCCCAACATGTCAAGGCCAGATGGCACTTTTCCACGAAGAGAATCGACCACAGCTGCAAGGGGCACTTGAATGTTTAGCCCTGCTGTTGCTGCTGTTGGTGTTGTCAATAATACTGCTTTCGCCCAAAGATAATCACTTAAGACATTATCAAATAACCCTGCAATTACAATCACTTTAACCAAGTATCAGCAAACCAACCCAGTGCAAGTGTTGCTGTGCTCTGATTTCAAGTAAATCCAGCAGCCAAAAATGGCCAAACATTGAATCTCACCATTTTGACCAAACAAAATCCCTCCATTTCCAGAATGCTGAGACACCTTATGTGACCTAGCAAACATGTAAGCTCCCACTTGTTTGACCTGAAGGTGAAATCAAGTTCTCATTCTACACAGGAAATCACAGTAGGAAGACTTATGCACAGCAAAGCAGCAGTAACATGATCAGTGGAAAGAGCTTTCAAGCAGAACTAATCCCAAAGATGAGCACCCCATTCTCTTGTATCTTCAGAATGATACAAATTGTCAGAATGCTTAGAAAGAAGAATGAGACAAGGACAAAAGACCAATAGTAATGGACACTGCCTACAAAGAAGAAAGGAGTTCAGTGGGAGTGAGCAGACCTTTGCACATGACAAGGCCAAATTGGGTGAGGGAGGGTCGATGAAAAGTCTCCACAAATGAAAAATATAGGAAGCCCACGGGTGCCAGCAGCAATGCGTTAAACAAACCAAGGTACCCAAAAAACAAGGCAGTGCTGGCTTTGCCTTGTGTGGAATCCTCATCAGGCAAGCATTTGCGCAGGAGAGTAGTATAAATGGCATAGAATAGTGCTGACAATAGGCACAGCATATCACCCCATACTGCATGGGAAACACTACCCTTATCTTGTTCAGAATCCGCAAGGCTAACCACAATGGTTCCCAACATGCACAACAGCACGCTACATAGTTTCAGCCATGTGAACTTCTCTCGCAACACTGCCATTGACACCAGAAATGTGAACAGACTTGAAGCACTGCTCAGGATTGTATTTGACTGTTGCATGCACCAAGCACAAATTAATGTCAATGTACATAATGCCAGATTTTGCCTCTCAATCTCAAACCCTCTCTCAGTATTCCCTCTTTGCCCAATTAAATACAATCAGACATCCCATGAAAATCCAAGAACTGAAAGCATCTGAGGGAACTCTAGCACAAATGAATGCAATCACCAAACTCCACTCCAGGTGACTGTGAACATCAAAATCATACATGTTTACTTTTGTTACTGGAGGAAGCCTGTGATAAGGCACTGGCCCAACCACTTAAAGAAGGAAAGACAAGAGTCCACGAAATTGGCCTGTTAGACTACTCTGGCCATGTTAAGATTTTCTCTCGCACATCATGATGTATGGCAGTGTCTGCAAACTGCAATTTCAGGAAACTATGCATAATACCAAATCACAGATGACTGATACTAAAATGTTAGACCACTCTGGCCAATTACTAGAGCCTCAATGTTCAACAATGCTACACATCAAGATTGAAGGAAATGCCATGAGACTAAAACTGGTATGAGTTCAAAGAGGGTCATGAGCTGTAACTAGCCACTCAGAATCACAAGTCTGCTGGCACAGATGGTGTAACCATCATAATCATGCACAATGAGATATGTTAGGATTTTCTCTGGTGTGTCATGACATATGGCAGGGTATGCAAACTGCCATTTCAGGAAACTATGTGTTATACCAAACCACAGATGACTTATCGCTAATTCTCACTTGCTTGCTGCCAGAATCAAATTTTGAGCCCTTCATCTACTCTCTCGAAAAGTTCTATCTGTAATCGCCAAATGTTCTCTCTGGATACTTTCAAACTCTGGGGCAATTCTCCAGATTTTCAGTAATTCAAAAGAATAAGCAAAGAAATCTTAACCCTAAATCAATTAATTGCAGGTGTTAAAGTCCACACAGAGGGGGGAGGGAAGCTAGAGAGAAGAGTGGGATCTTACAGTGACAGTAGTAAACTTCAGGGACAAATTAAATGTAAATTGCGCAGCGAACCAGAAGGGACAGATGAGCAAGCCCACTTTAGCAATCTCCATCCTGCTCCATTCTCGAACCTGAACTCCATTAATCACTTCCTCCTCGTCTCCCTTTAGTCTTACTATTCCCCCAGGATGATGATGCCTGATTCCGCCCTCTTCCAAAACTGCAGCAGCAGCAGCAGCAGGTTCCAAAAGTAGGGTTTCCTGTTCTGGCCTAGATATTGAATCCCCTTCCTCTTCCTCCTCCTCCTCCACATGCCTCTCCTTCTGCTTCAGATTCTCTTGGTTTTGTTCTTGCCGTTTCCGCAAGTTGCGACTAAACCAGAGCTGGGCATAACGCCCTCCTTCCACAATGGGAAGGTAGATCACAAACAAGGAGTTGCAGACGTATGTGATAAAGAAGGGAGAGATACCGGCATCTTCCACAGATTGCACCACAAAACTTGCAACGATCCAAATCACTGCCACTGCTATCACGTACACCATTCCTAACGTCCATCTCCATGTCTTCTCCATCGCTTCTCCCGCTCCCTCCCTCCCTCGACCTCGACCTCGGGTTTCCTCGGCGACGACAAGAAGCAAACTCTAAACGGCCAGACACTCGCTCTCTGCGCAGTTTGTAGCCAAAGTGGCGATGATCCATATGAATTTTTAGCCAAATTTGGCAAAAAGCTACATATGAAACAAAGCATAATTCTATAT
>Ga0209208_10011844_pt1 | contig 11123 bp, 14 predicted proteins | sample S1TSphfallax_3_FD_187694 | JGI IMG/M metagenome (GOLD analysis project Ga0209208, IMG submission 187694) | Host-associated microbial communities from peat moss isolated from Minnesota, USA - S1T2_Fd - Sphagnum fallax MG (SPAdes) (version 2) | ecosystem: Host-associated > Plants > Peat moss >... | reverse complement strand
CCATGGGTTCTATCCACAATAAAACATGAGGTGAAAGATACCATTAACCTTAAAACATAGATAAGTTGCAAGGCACAAAAGTGGAAGCATTCTTAAGCCTACTCCTTAAAAAGTGGAAAGATCTTACACCTACATAAATCTCATCCCACACCCATGAACCCAAAAACTAAAGAATAAGAAATAAAACATGGAAATTTTTTAATTCACACCTTTTTTGGTTAAATTCACACCCTGGTCGTGCTTGTCTTCTTCTTAGAGCCTGCAGGTCTGCCGCGTTTCTTGACCACGACGCGAAGAAAGGGTGTGAATTTAACCAAAAAAGTTGTGAATTTAAAATTTTCCTAAAACATAGACACTCAATAGCATGGCGACTTCTTAATTGTCCTAACTTTTAAGGTGGGCAAGCAAAAGTGGGACCTTCGTTGGGCACCTTTTCTCATATTCCCCTACCTCCAACTGTACCAATCCGTGCACCCAATTCTTTTAATAACAAAAAAGCCTCCAAGAATTTTCTTAGTGTATTGGTAGTAGTACGCCCTGAAAATCCTGCAAGGAATTTTGGAAATGTCCTGCATTTAAAATTCTTTTTTTCCAGTCATATCCAACACGGGAACAAAATTAAAAAATTGGGTCAATTTTTATGCTCGGTAACCCCCCTCAGAGTGGGTGAGAGTTCTGGATGTAAGAAACCCCCTCGGCTCCACCTCAGTAGGGGCACTTCCTTGCAGAACTCCCCACCGGGACGGGGTTACTCTACTTAAAAAGAATTCAAGTTAGAAGGTTATTAGGCTCCCCTACCCCCCATTTGTTCAACTGCTCTCAAGTGTGAAAGCTGAAAACCGCCATTGACAATTAAAAAGAAACTGGAAAAGTCTGCAGCCGAATGGGTTCGAACCTGCAACCTCTGCCACACCCGCGCTACCCCCCAACCCCCAACCCCGCCTTTCCAGTGTTTTCCGGTGTGTCTTTTTGTTGCGTGGATGCTGGTGCTGGGCAGAGAAGCGGGCGGCAATCGAAAGCGAAAAAAGGAGAGAGTCAGACGGAGACAGAGTCAGGGACGAGAGAGAGAGAGAGAGAACACAACAGACGCACGCCGTTTTCCAACAACAGAAGAAGAAGGGAAAAGAAAAAAGAAGTTTTTTGAACATGAGACCTTGTGGTTCGATCCTGGGGATTGCGCTTCTTCTCCAACGTGATTTCCCAGTCTCGCAGTGCGTTGATTTTGCCTGACTGATTATCGTTTCCTGGCGCGTTATTCGATGTTCTTCTCGAAGGTTACGCGAAGAAAGGAGAAAGGGGAAGGGGTTGTAACCTGTGGTGCGAGGACTGTGTACTTGAGGAATAAAAGAAGGCCGCGGTTGCAAAATTTGGGGTGCTCTTCTTTCTTGTTTGCTGTTTTGTTCTTGGAGGGAGTCTGTGCTCTTTGCAATAGGTTGTGGTTTTCTTGGAGGTTTGATTTCTGATATCCGTTTTGGAAACAGGACCTGGCATTTGATGTGGCGGTGGTATGCGGAACAAGCAGTGGCATGATCAAGGTTTTCAGTTTCCAGGCCATTAGGGTTTGCGTTAGGGTAAGAGGCTTTTTCGGTTGCATGAAACTACCTCGGTAAGGCAGGCCGGCAGGCATCAAGTGCTAAGATTGTGTTGAACACAGTCCAGTTTATGCTTCGATCATAAGAATGGACTGGATGTTGAAGCAGCTTTAAGAGAGGAGCTTCTGGTGTGCAATGAGGGCTTGGTGAAGCTTGCAATGACTTTAGGGTTAGAGGTGAAAGTGGGGAGAACGTGACTATAAGATGGTGTTACATCGAAGGTAGGGGAGGTCGAGGCTTTGGCTTCGACTCCGACAACACTCTCTTGTGGTTTTCTAAGCTCTTAGTTTGAAGATGTCAGACACTATCAACATCATCTTGGAGTACTTGCGGCGGCACCATTTTACCAAGTCAGAAGCAGTCTTGAGAGAAGAAGTCACCACCAGGGTGTCTAATGGTCTGCTCCCTCTCCAGCTGGATGATGACCTTGATCTTGATATTAAGGTACATCTGCAGTCAGTGTGGGAGAAAGCAGCAGGATTGCATCAGCAGGTACTCAAATTCACACCTGGAAAATTGGGTATTGATACAGAAAAGTCTGCTATGCCCTTGGAGTTGAAGCAAGACTCGCAGCTCCAACCTGAGGCTGAAAAGAAGGAGAAGCTGCATCCACAAACAGACAAGCTTCAGCCTGCACTGAAGGTGGTAGAAGAACCTGGACTTTTTTTCACAAACTTTGAGGTGGAGGAGCAGGTGCAGCCAGTGAGGCCTGTGTCGAGTGTTAGGAGCACAAAACCACTGGTGATCTTTCCACCTGTTTCTGTAAAACAACTGTCAGAACAACTGTTTTCTCCGGTAAGAGCAGTTGGGGGATAGCAAGGATAGGAGATTTTTCCACATTGATGTTTCTTTCACTCTTGCACCTTTTTTTGGAGTCCAAGGAGCTCACATGAGAAGAGGCAGCATTTTTGTTGGAGCTTAACATGGTGTGAATGTTGTTGTGTGACTGCAGGCAAGAGCAGGAGGCTTGGGTGTTTTCCAGCCTGGTGCGGAAATGACAGCAACCAGTTCTGATTTATCTTCTGATCACAAGATACAGTCCTTTTTGTCTACAGCAAAGAGCACAGGAGTCAGCAATAACCTGCCATTGCGAATGGATAATGAATTGGCCACTAGACAAGATGATGTTCCACCTCCAGTTATGCTTGAATCATTGCGGGGGAAAGTAGATGCCCTGAAGCAGGTGTGGTGCCATGATAGATTGCATTTGTTTATGTTCATATGCACATTTTTTTCCTTATGCACTCGCTAAAATTCCCTCTAGATTCTGTCTTCTGTCATACTACCAATTGGAATGCAGGCTTGCTAACATTCTTGTTTTTTGAACAAGAGATAGTTGGTGGGATGAAGAACACAGAGTGTTGCACACTTTTTTTACTTTTTTTTCTGAGAGGGGGAAAGGTTGAGGGTTGATGAACTTAGTGGTGAGTCTCTTAGCATTTGGCTACAAACTGGAGGTTGTTCAACTTTGTTGCAACTTGAATGCTCAGCTGTTAGGTTTCTCTTGCATTGATCTTAGGCTGCTGTCTTTGTTGTGGTTTTGCTTGCCTTTCATGTCTCTTTTTTTCTCCCCTTGTGCTTCCTTATTTTTCTGGTTCCATAGGAGCACTTTGGTGCATTTCTTTTTCACCTTTGCAACCCTCAAATACTTGGTTGGCTCCTTAATCCTAGCTACCCTTTAGATGTATGTCAAGGTTTGTAGCAGCATGTTACCATGTGCTTACAAACTTGGTTCATCATGTTCTTGTCTTGACCAGGGCATAAGCATATTTTGTATGCATTGTAACAGAAATTTTGGATGCAGATTGTCACATAATTGGTTGCTTAAAGTTTTGATCAGATTATTCTATACTTTTCTACACCCACTATTGACAGCTGATGAAGTCAGTGGTGATAAATGGCAGTTAGTCATTGCCAGGTCATGGTTTGCTACTTTGTGAGTGATTGTCACAAGGTTTGCATACTCATTTTCCTCATGTTTGCTTTGGTTTGGAGGGAACTGACAGAACATTTGAATAGGTACATGAAATGTTAGTGTGGACTTTTTCTCTGCAATCACATTGAATTTGAATGCATTTGTAGCACCATGTTGGACAAGAGGTACTGTTTGAGCTGAAAGAGACAATTCTTTCCCTGCAATAGAGAGTCTGGAAAAAATGTGTGTTATGATCCTAGTGCTGTTGTAAAAGAAAAGCATAATAAACTCTATTTCCTACAGAGGTGGGAGCCCAAGACTGCTGAGAAACCATTGCTTCATCGTGAAAAAGGAAGAGGCATGGGGGTAAAGAAACTGGAGAGTCAAGTAGACAAAGGTGAAACCCAGCAAGAGGGAGGTGGCAAGGTAAGCACTTGTTGATTTAGGTACTACAATGTCAGCCCAGAAAGATTATGAGGTTTCTTATGGAAGTTTTTCTCAACCTGTTTCTGCAGCTTTATGCTGAAGTACAAACACAAGAGAGTATCTAGATCCAGATAAAGTGCGGTTGTGACCTGATCTATAGATATGAGGATTTATTGATCACATGAGCTAGGTGCATTCTGCTTGTCATTGGATAATATCTTATTCACTTGCTATGCAGACAAGCAACAATGGAATGCATACACCATTTCAGGCTGTGGCAAGAACTTCTTTCATTCCGGGATTTGCAGAAGAAGCAGATTCAGTCTACTATGAGAAAAGTAGGGGAGGAGAATTCACTGCACTGAGTAAAGACAAGCCAGAACTGGAAAATGGTTTCCAAGAGAACAGCAGCACTGGTTTGAAAGGTGCCGAGTGGACAGATGTCCCTATCAAAACCATTCCAATTATGAAGACAAGTGTTTCATTGCCAATGGAGCCAGAAGATAGGGTTGGGAATGAAGGGACAGGCACTGTTTCCAGGGAAGGCAGACATCTGCAGGATGTTGGGTCAAACAATGAGAGGAATCAAACTGGGTCTGAGCAGGATCTGACATCTCAGGTGTCCTCTGAACAAGAATGTGAGTCACAAGGTGCTGATTTGCTGCAACATGAAAGGAAAAGGAAACTGGAAGGGATAAGGAATGCAACAAATGACCATGGAAAGACAACTGCTGTGATCACAGGGGCACCTGAGGAGGAGCTCCCTAAGTTGCCACCTGTTCGGCTTCGATCTAATGAGCCTAAAACCCCTGAGACAGCAGCAAGGGATGGATTTGGTCTTGGAGTCAGAAGCAATCCAGATGCAGCTCCTCTTAAAACAGGAGCTGGTCCATTGGAGCCAACTGCCTTTGGACTAGGGTCATATCTTGATGTTCCTGTTGGTCAGGACATATCATCATCAGGTAGATTGGGTTGAGAGTTCTCTGACATTCAGAAGTTGTATTGTTACAGGGTTGTGTTACAAGTATCATGCCTGCCTGTATCTTTTGTTGTAGGGTTTTCTACAAATGCTATCTGCTGATTTGTCCTCTTCTTTTTCAGATAGTTCAGCTATGGCCGGGTACAGGTTTCAAAATTTCTTCCTATGAGTTGATTTGTCTGGATTATGTGCTTTTACCTTGAAGTATTCTTTACTGCAACACATCTTATTTTAGTTTCCTCTTAGGAGTTGTAGATAGGTAAATTTGATGTGTATGTGATGTGTGCGGAACATAACAGTTTGTTTTGGTGCAGGATCTCGCCGCATGAGTGCAACAGCACGGCCATCAGTTAGCCATGGAATTGTGGAGGACACATCTGAGCTCCTCTCTGGTTTTGCAACAGCTGGTGATCGCCTGAGTGAGTCAGTAGTGGATTGTCCTGATGATTATTGGGATTCTGATACCTATGAAGATGATGACGATCCAGGTTATCACCGGCAACCAATTGAAGATGAGGAATGGTTTCTGGCTCATGAGATAGATTACCCTAGTGAGGATGAAGGTGCTCGCCCCAATGTAGAGAACCTACGAAGGACAGAACATGAGAAGGACTCTGAGAAGGACAATGATGATGATGATCACTCCTGTGTAGAGGAAGAGGTGTGTTCTAGACTGAAATTTCTGCTGGCATTGCCACTCATTTTCTTTGCCTGGTCTGCTCTTCGAAGATGTGTTACTGCATTGTTACCACATAAAACACACATCTGAATGCCATGGATTCATGTCTCAATTATATGATCATCACTTTTTTTTGGGATGGGATCATCAGTGCTGCTTGTAATCCATCTTTCTTGGATAGGTTTCCTTGCTATGCCTTTAGGTGTCTCTTATATGGTTGTGGTATCCTCAGTCCCATCAGTGGTGGTGTCTGCTGCAACTTGTGTAGGTCTTTACTTCATACATGTCTGCTGCATAAACTAATAAATATTGTGTGGTCTGATTTGACAGCAATCATTCTTTTCAGGGGAGGAGTACTACCGTGGGAAGAGAGGAGATGACTTTCAAGAGATTGAAAAGAGTGTGGATGAACTCCCCACCAATGAGTTGTTCGGGCACATTAAAGCAGGAGAATTTCACCCACTGCAGGGACAGGTACACTCCTATGCATATGTAGGCATGTAAAGGACATGGGTATAGAGCTACTGCAACTTAATCACATGTTCACTGGAGAAGAGTTCATTGTAAACTCTGAAAGATACTTCTTGGTTCTTTCTGTTTTTGTCCGTAGAGTAATTGCAAGAAGATACTTTTGACCTTCTTGGATGCTTTTCTTGTTCTGCTTTGCTAGTATGATAACTTCATTATTAGGCATCTCCACACTGGGTTCTTGCCAGGTCTGGCCATGAATGTTCGCTGACAGTTGTTTGACATATAAATGTACATCTCTCTACAGTGGCACTCTGTGGTTGAGCATTGTGGTTTCAGATAATCTCAAAAGTTCACCATTTATATGAGGTTAACAAGATTTTTTCATGTACCTGGTTTTGAAGTCCTTGATTTTTTTGAATTCTTAGTGGGAAATCCCTGCTGCAGGTATGATATGGATTACCTATGATCTTTTTCATCTCTTCAACTCTGTCCCATCAATCTAGGAAAGGCAGGAGTTGACCTAATCAGTTGATGACTTTTCACAGTTCAAAATGTTCACACAGGTTACTGGGTGGTAGTCAATTATTTCACTGATGTTACCTGAGGCAACAAGATAGTTGACATTGTTTTGTAACTTAGCACATCTGTGCACATCCAGGTGGTCAGCAGCAATCAAATGGTCAACCAAGTGGAGTATGAGAGGTCACATTTTGATTCAGATGCATTTACCCTGATGCATGGGGAACCAGGGTGGGAAGGTTTTGACACCATCAAAGTAGGGCCTCTGGAGCAGGATGGAAGTGATAAAAGTGTCCAGAAAAGGGTGCTCGCTGATGGTGGTGCATATTGTGATGCTAAGATGGGTTCTGTTCAGTTTGGCGGGTTGGGTGCTAGAAGTGATGTGGCAGAGGTTGGCAGTGAACTAAGAGGTAGCTTGATTGGTGGAAGTAGTGAGGGTGATTTAGAAATAGCTGAGATTGGTGGTCAAAGTGTTGGACAAACCAGTGCATCCTCTCAACTGGCAGAAATTGTTGATGGCCAGGACGATGATGAGGAAGATGACGAGATTCTCAGATACTACAACAATCCATGGACAAGCCATAAGTGTCATGTCATGGAGATAGAAGGCTCATCAGGCAATAGTTTTCCATTTGAGCCTCAAGATTATAGAAAATCAGGGAGTGCAAAGTTGGAAAGCAAGGGGGGTGGAGAGGAACCTTCTCATAAGGATTCTGCTGCTGCTGGTGGATCTAACTTTGGTGGATTTTCATTTCCATCCCCTTCCACAAGTGGTGGGGATATGGCCACGGTATCAAGGGTAGATTCTGGGAAGTCTTTGTGGTCAGTTCGAGACATCTCTTCTCAGGTCCCTGGAGAGGAGGGAGAAGATTTTGGGAATGGCTTGCTGGCACTTGATGATCCTTTAGCGTCTTGGAGACGCAAGAGCAATGACTCATCACCAAAATTGAATACCAGAGATAAAGTTCTTCATGACATAGTACTTTGTGGAGATTCTGATTCAACTGATGGATATGGGAGCAGACCTGCAAAGGTCACTTTCAGCTCAGAGATCATGTAGTCAATTGCACTACATTTCTAAGAAGTTAACTTGTCCATATCAGCATGTCCGCACTATGTCTGCCTGAAGCTTAAGCAGTTGATGTCTGCAGAGAGTGTTTACAGGAATGAGAAATCTGTGTTTGAAGGTTGCACACCAAGGCATGTGGTGTGTGCTTGGTGCTTTTCTAGGTTTATCCCTTGATACCACATGTTTCACTTTGGAAACAGGTAAGAAGTCTGGCAATGTCGGAATGAAGTTCTCACATCAGTCTGTAGTGCAGGATGATGAAGCTAGAGAAGGGAATGATGATCAAGGGGAAGAACAAGATGAACAAACATTGTTGGAGGCTGATCAGCACATCAGAGATGCTGAAGCTGTAGCAGCTGAAGATGAGGAGGCTGCAGCTGTACAAGAGCAAATATGTAGAATACGAGCAGACGAAGAAGAATTTGAAACATTTAATCTTAAGATTATCCATCGGAAGAACAGGTTTGTCCTTTTGGCCTGCTCGCATGATGTGTTCATTATAGTCAGGCAGCTAATTCTGTCTTCCAGGAGTATGCCTTTGGATAGACCTCTTGATGAGTCACCTAATTGATTCCAAGTTTCAGAGTTTCTCCCCTGCCTTTCTTTCTTTCTTCGCTTTTTGAGGCAAGCATGTTCAACTGGCAGGACGGGCTTTGAAGAAGACAAGGATTTTCCTGTGGTGATAAATGCTGTAATTGCGGGCCGCTATCATGTGACCGAGTACTTAGGATCTGCTGCCTTCAGCAAAGCAATACAAGCACATGACCTGCATACAGGAATGGATGTATGCATGAAAATCATAAAGAATAACAAGGACTTCTTTGACCAGAGCCTTGATGAGATCAAGCTTCTCAAGTACATCAATAAGAATGATCCAGTTGACAAGCACCATGTCCTACGCCTCTATGACTACTTTTATCATCGGGTAAATTCACCTTCATGATGTCATCTGAATCTCTGTTATTGGCTTAAGGGTTTGTGGTATCACATCCTGCACAGTAGACAAGATAAGAGAGGTGTTGGATCCATCTTGTCTGAGATGCACTATGAATCTAGCCAATCAGTTTTATACATTAAGCTTGTATTGTACTACCAAACTTGTGGCAGGATAATGAATGTGTACCAGGTGAAACAGAAGGTGCAGCAGCAAGAACTAGGGCATAAGTTCTTTTGTAAGGACTTTATTTCACTTAGTTTGTTGAAAGTCCTCTGACAGGATTAGAATATTTAAGAAACTTTGAGATGACTATATTCTTCAATAACTTTTTGCAGGAGCATTTGTTCATTGTCTGTGAACTTTTGAGAGCCAATCTGTATGAATTTCATAAGTACAATCGTGAATCTGGTGGCGAGGTTTACTTCACAATGCCCCGCCTTCAGGTTTTCCTATGTCCTTGACTTTTTTCACTGCCACTTCCTGAAGTCTTTTCCCACAACTCCTACAGTTGTGCTTTTTTTTGACTTTGCAGTCAAGAAATTTTCTAGTAGAGGTCATTGAAGGGTGACTAGATATTTGGTTTCAAAATTCTTACAGCTTAGGGTATCCAGTTGAATGAGGGTGCAGACTGTATGCTTAGGTTGTGAAGATAGGTTGCAGGTTGATTGTCATCTGTGACCAAAATAGAGACTTGTCAATAAGCTTGGTTTGTTGAAAATTATGGGAACAACTGCTTTTGACTTGATCAGAGTTTTCAAGTCATAGCTAGCTCTTCACCTGGTGGAAACCCAACTGAACTTGTTCCTTTCATGTCCCAATCCTTTCTGTTGTCTATAAAACTGTGTGTTTCTTTCATTGAATGAGGCTCACTTTTTAACTTTTTCTACTGTTTGTCGACACCAGTCAATTACAAGACAATGCCTGGAAGCTCTGGAATTCATTCATGGTCTTGGACTCATACATTGTGATCTTAAGCCTGAGAACATTCTGGTGAAGAGCTACAGTCGGTGTGAAATCAAAGTGATTGACCTGGGAAGCAGTTGCTTTCAGACAGACCACCTTTGCTCATATGTGCAGTCACGCTCCTATCGTGCACCTGAAGTCATCCTTGGTCTTCCATATGATCAGAAGATTGACATGTGGTCTCTTGGCTGTATCCTGGCAGAACTGTGCTCAGGAAATGTGAGTCCATCTCTACTCTGTTTCAATTTTGTTTCCAGTGTCCTGGTTTCTAATCAATGTTTGGGCATCTGTGGGCACATGGATATTTCTTTGCCGGACATGCATTATTCTCATTTGAACAAGATTTTTTTATCTTATATGTATGGGATCCATCAGGTGCTATTCCAAAATGATTCCCTTGCAACACTGCTGGCACGGGTGGTGGGGATTCTGGGGCCTATTGACCCAGAACTATTAGCAAAGGGGAGAGACACCCATAAATTCTTCACCAAAAATCACATGCTGTATGAGCGGAATCAGGTATGCCATTACATTCTGTCTGGAGGTCTTTTAAGAACAGTAGTTTTAGTTTAAAGATCCTACATCTATGGGGCTATTGTATCAAGGGGCAGTAGATTCCATGTCTTGTTTGAAACCAATATCTTATTGGGTGTCTGTTAAATTGCTGCAGGATTCTGACCAGCTAGAATACTTGCGGCCAAAGAAGACATCATTGGCTCATCGCCTACCTATGGGTGACCAAGGCTTTGTTGAATTTGTGGCCTATCTCCTTCAAGTTGATCCGACAATACGGCCAAGTGCTACCGAGGCCCTTCAACATCCATGGCTGTCATACCCTTATGAACCAATTTCCTCATGAAGGCTATTTATCCCTACCTTCTCATTCATCCTCTAGCAAATGCATCCTGCTTGTCATAGTTAGAGCATATTTTTAAAACTAAATGATCTGCAGGGCATTCTCTTGATTCTTTGGTGATATCTGCTGTTTACAATCATTTGTGTCATCCCTGCTAATAGCAGAGATTTGAGTCCTTTCACCTCATATGATACACCCAGTAGGAATTAGGGTAGCAGACTTGGGGGAAATGATGATTCTTACTGTCCCTGTTTAGTGTGCAATGCTTATAATTGTGACTTCATTAAAACCTAGCTGCCATGAGCACTGTAAATCCATCTCTTAAAACTAGAGCTCTGTCCAGATGCAGACTGAGGGGTGGGTCACTCATTATTGTTCGAAATATGATGGAAAAGACGAAGTATGGGTAGATCCACTTAAGGAATGTCAACTGGTGTACAGATGCTTGTCCCTCTACCTCTGGTTCCAGTGTGGCCTATCAAAACATAGCAGCAGCTCAAATATATCTTGCATTATGCATGTCTTGGCTTGGCTTCACTTGGAGTGCTATATATATGCACTTATACCGTAACACAGTGGTGACTTTACTTCTGTGAGCTTCTGTGTTGCATAGATATGAATTGTTTTGTGCATTCATGAAACCTCATGCTTTTTCTCTCAATTCAACCAGTCTCCTTGTCTGTCATGTGGGCCATGTGTAGCATCTGTGGATTACTC
>Ga0209208_10011843_pt1 | contig 11123 bp, 6 predicted proteins | sample S1TSphfallax_3_FD_187694 | JGI IMG/M metagenome (GOLD analysis project Ga0209208, IMG submission 187694) | Host-associated microbial communities from peat moss isolated from Minnesota, USA - S1T2_Fd - Sphagnum fallax MG (SPAdes) (version 2) | ecosystem: Host-associated > Plants > Peat moss >... | reverse complement strand
TTTTTTTTTTTTTTTTTTTGAAAAAAGGGTCATTGGACATTTTGATTAATCAATATGACCAAATTTTGTCAATTTGAGCATTGATTAAGTTGGCCATTATTTTTTACAATATCATGCATGCCACATATCACAAGTATGTTACATCTTGAATAGCAACATGGCATTGTTTAGTGCCATCTCCCATTAACACTTTCATCCATTTACAATATCATATATCATTATTATATTTCATTTAATTTTGGCACATGGTTTGATTTATTGCCTCCACATGTCATCAATCTACATCATGATATGTTTTCATGTGTTATCACTTATTGCATCTCTAAGTGACATGTGTCATCATTTACATTGTCCATGAAGGTCAATCAGCTAGCTATTCCAAATTTGTAAAATAGTAGTTTATTTGACTAATCCTAGTTGAATAAATACTTAGCCTATTTGATTGCATTTAGTCATTTATTTACATATCATGGGACCTTGAAATCATCTTTGACCATTTTAGAGGTAGATACATTGTCATACATTACTTGTAATTCCTTTTGACCACACACTACAGTTTCTATAATACAACTAAATTTTTCTTGCACCATCGAACAATGTCATTTCCAATGTAATCCCTGTTTGCAACATCTAGGTTTATAGAAATGGTAATCTCACAAACCCTTTCTTAATTTGCATCATAGTTATAATTTATAATGCCCAAGTGTAATAAAGTTCCCATGGAATGTCATCTCTAGCGCACTACATATTTCACTAGTTACACATGGTAGTCTACTAAAAGGATTAAGCATGTCAACCTTCACTTGTAATTTCAAGCTACAAGCAAACCACATTCATTTCATAATTATATGGGTTTGGTATGTTCAACCATGTGGTGATAAAACCCCTTCTTCAAGTACACATTCACTTGTGCCTTGAATTCATGAAAAAAGAAATCATATCCAATGTATTCCCATTTCTCCTCCAACCTACTTTTCATCATGTTCGTGAAAACATAGGGTTGGATGTTGATATTGTCTATGTTAGGATCCAAAACACCACAATACCCATGTGACATGTTTATCCAAATATTTCTATGGGGCAATTTTATTCACCAACCCTTTTCCTATATAAACAATCTTAGATCTAAGAATCCATGAAGTCATATAATTGATGGGTGAAATCACAAGGTGACTACCCACCTAGGTGTAATCAACTATATGTTTATTCTTGAATCCTATGGTGCAAAAGCACCTTACATTTTCTAGGGCTACCTTATGTGCAAGGTTTTTATGTTCTAAACAATTTTTAGTAAGCATAAAGTGCTTCCAAATTCCACAATCCACACCTAATGGAGCCATTATTCATGAATGTAAGGTGAAATCTTTTATAATTTAAAAAAAGACAATTAAGGCTTTGCAATTGTCGAAGGCCTTAAGATTGAACATTAAACTATATAATAGGCCTAATAATCTCAAGAAAATGACTTAATTATAAAATTAGTCATGAACTTCATCCCAACAAGGCACAAAAAGAGATTTGATATGAACTTGTACAAGTTTATTCCAAGGAAATAGACATTTTGGCTTGCATTATGTGATCACTAGTTTGTAAGGTTTTTATTTGGAATTTTATCATGAACCCATGGGGATGACAAACATCCCAAAATAGATTTTGCATTGATTAGTGACACAAAAATTATTGCCAAAATAGTAGTTAACAAACATAAATTTCACCATGGAAAATTGGGCCTTTTTAATCAAGGTAGGAATTTATATCCACCATTGCCCATCACCCAAACTTTGACAAGCAAAGAAAAATAAAATGATATTTGTCAAATGAAAGGCCCATTCAAAATTTTGACTGCCACATTGAAAAACAAAAAATATATTTGTCTATTAGGGTGCAAATGGGATAACATGAACCGCACCCACCTACTTTTGGGACTACTTTTGGAGGAATATTTTTAAAAATATTCTCTAAAAGGTTTTTAATTTTTTCAAATATAATTTATAATTTATTAAATATTATTTTTTCAAGGTTTATGTAAAAGATTTCAAAATATATGTAATTTTCAAATCAATTTAAGTTATTTATAAATCCTTTTAATGTTAAAAAAACATGTGTTACAATGTTCAATTAATGCTTTTGAGATTTTATTATTCATTGAATAATTTAAAAATTAATTCACGTATTCTAATGATATATTATGAACCTTGCTATACAAGAACATCTTATATTTTCAACATCAAGTTAAATTACCACTTTTAAACGTGAAAAATTAAACACTGGTTACATTTGTTGTTGCTCATGTTAATGTGACTACACCCATCAAATGAAAGGACAAAAAGAAAATATGCATATCACATGAAATGCAAGAAATAGAATGCCTATCATAAGAAATTGCAATGTAGAAAAAATTAACAAGCCTATAACATATGCACAATACAAAAATGGGGTGAATTTTTTTTTAAAAATAGCAAATGACAAGGACATGTTTGGTTCACATGATTCAACATGGTGCGTTAGCACAAGGGCAATGAGCCATTTGGCATGCAACAAGCTCAACCTTGATTCATCATGGGGTAAAGGCTCTAGATGTAATATCTTTCAAAAACTCAATAGGTTGTGAGCACAAAAGAAGTAAAGATCATAGACATGTAGTATTGAAATGCATGACCATGCATTAATCTTGCACAATATTTTGTTTTGATGATGCAATGTTAAATCTAGTAAAACAATCCATGAGAGGATTGTTAGTTGCATGAAATTGTTGACATATTTCACCCTTTCCAAGGATAGTTCCATTCACTAGAAGGAATCTTGTCATCTACAACCAAGAAATCAATGACTATAAGTCCTAAATGACTTTGTAAATGACTGTAGTCATAAACAATAACCTTGAATCCTATGTGGAAAAAGTTGTAGTCATAAATTAGTTATGTGTATGACTAATGGATGATAATATGTTATTGTAATGTGGGAGGTCATATTTTTGTTGTTTTTATTTCATCCATATGTCATCATTGATGAATGACAGAATGACATGGAAGTCTAGTTGTCATATTTCATTAAAAACATTATTGTTGTGATGAAAACATCTTCCAATATATGCCACCTCTCTTTTAGAATGGACCTCCTTTTGTAAGACAACCTTCCATCTCGGTTTTTTTAAGTCATTAGAAAAAAATACTTGTGTCACTTGACTTGGAAAGATGAAGGGCTTAGATGTCATCGGTAGCTTATGTCGAAAATTGATAGTGACGAACCCAACATCATCTCTCACATATGTTGGGTTTCCTTGGTTATCTTTTCATTTCATCCATTCACATCTAAAAATTACAATAGGAGTTTGCACTCAACTATAATTTAATTTCAATATGTCTTTTAGCACCCCTACATATTGGATAAAGATTCCTCTAGCATCAATAGTTTGTTATTGAAGCATTGAAGCAATCCCAATATCAAATGTCTGTAACAACCTATTCTTTGGGTTTTCCACTCTAAACTAGTTATCATAGGCCTTCATCCTAGTGTATCACATTGCTACTTGAGAAGGTTTGCTATAGAACAATAGAACATCCAAAGCATTCAAGTTGCCCAAATCCAACTATTGCCCATGGATAACACCTTTGACCCAATCCACAAATGGAGGTGTGTTTGGGTTGGATTCTTGCTCTAAGTTCCATTTCCTACATAAGCAAAATGCCAAGAGGTTCACAATTAATATTATGACAACTCTTAAATAATTCAAAAAATGAAAATGACATGATAATGATCAACCTATTGATGTAAAGAACATCCACACAATTTGCTAAACTTATTGCATCCATGGCGTCATGATGGAGATGTTGGCCAACACATATTCATGTGCAACATCACGTAAACTTGGACTCATGAGGAATTTAGTACCAACACGTTTTAGCATTTCACCTACATCTCCTTCTTCCTCATCAACATCCCCATATTCATCATTGGGTCCAAGCATGGTAAAGTATGCCAAAAAAGTAATCCTAAAAAAATTTAATTTAAAAAACAATCTCTTTTCAACATTAACATTAATAATATATTATTAAACTATTTAAATTGCATTTTGAAATCATAGAGCATTTCATTGAGTTTATTATAAATTGTACATAAAGTTTGAAGAATTTTATATATAAGAAAAATGGATGAAAAGTATGTTCTAAATTGGTTGGCTTTTCAAAATTTCCAAGATACTTTTCCATTAAAACTTTGATAGATTATGACTAAATAATGAAAAGTTGAAATCATATCCATACACACTAGGTCTTCATCAACTTGAAAATATAATAATTCTAATTGACGTTGTACTTTCATGTACTTGTAACTCAATTTTGCAAAACTATGGCATGTACTTTCTATACTTGCATTTCAAAAAACTAAACCTAAATGCATATTAAAACAATTTTTTCTTCAATATTATGCAATGAAGTCAAAAAACTTATATTTGTTGATCATGGACTTAAACAATATTCATGGATTCAATACATTAAAATATGTTTTATGGATACTTTCCAAAAAAATAGCAAGTGTCTCTAGCTAGCATATTTTATCATGTTTATGCCCCATTTCATTACATCAAACCCTTACAAATATTCAATTATGAATCCCAAACACTCATTTCATGTGTATCCTTCAGTCATTCAGGCTTTTGGCCTTGCCATATTATGCACATATAATTTCAAGGTCTTCATGTATCTTTCTACAAAATACATCCACTTAGTAGCTATAGGTCCACACATATCCAACACATCCATTAAGTGGTACAACAAATGTGTCATGATGTCAAAAAAGGAAGGTGGAAAATGAAATTTCCAACAAGGCTAAATTAACTACCACATCTATGTGAAGTGATTCAATATCTGAAAGGTTCCAAACCTTATTGCAAAACCTCATGGATACCCTTGAAATCCTCATGATTGCCATTTGAGGTCTTGGAGCTAACAAACCTCTCAATGCCAATGGCATTATCTATTGCATCAATACATGGTAGTTGTTGGACTTTAATGCCCCAAAATTCTTTCACCTAATGCATTGTCCCATAGTTGAAACATGATCTAATGGTGTTTTTAAATTTTCAATGACAGAAGCAAAAAGATTGAATTTAACAGTTATCAAAACATATGGGGCTGTTGATTTTAACATCTTCCCACCTCTTCTAAGGTTGGCAATTAACCACAAATGTGGTTTAATACCCCTATGTTGTAAATCATGTCATATTTTCATAGTGTCTTTTTCCCCTATATTGTTTTCAAAAAGTTATTTGCAAAGTTATGTTCACATACATAACATCTAAGGTATTTTGTATTACGAGGTCCTGTCCAAATCATAACAACCAAAACCAACATTGCTAGATATCATGGACCAACAACTAATTGTCCCAAGGATGCTTTTGGGATGCTTGCCCTCAAGGTTTGCATGGTTAGCAACAAATTTCTTTTGGTCAACTTAATAGGGAACTTGGAACTATAATGATTAATTGTATACCAAGAAATGGTAGGTTACCACTTGAATTTATTTCAAGCTTCAAAATATCACAATCATTGCCATATTGTAGCTATTACTTTGAGCATTATGATTCCTTTGCCACATACTCAATTCTAATCTTCAGCTATTACAACAACTCAACAATAGCAACCTGCAAATGTTGCAATGACTTCTTTTACAAATCACTAATAGCAACTTTCTATCATTTTACTTTGTTTTTACACAATCACTAGTAGTCGATTCATAACATAATAATGCATTCAAACAATATAAAAAAAAACATTATTGCAAAAATATAAGAAAACCTAAATATTCTTACATATCTAATTGTTTAATGGCAAAACAATAGGAAACACATCAAAACAATGATGGACAAATGTGAACTTACAAAGTGTAAATTGAAGACTACTCGCCAACATTGTTTGCTTTTCCCTTTGCAGGTCATGGTGTGAAATCTTTAACAACAATGCCAATGTATTGACTTTGTAGTGTAGTCTCGCTATAAATTTTTTTTAAACTAAAAAAAAATACCCCCACACTTCTTAAATAGGTTAAGATGACACTTGAAAATAGGTATGAAATTCAAGTTAAGTTTTTTATTATTTTTTGCCATTCTTTTCCGCCCAATCCTATTGTTATTTTTCTGTCACAATGGGTGATTAGTAACTCTAAGTTTACTAAATAATGTACTACAAGGGAGGGTTTAAAATAGAAGAATGGAAGATTTAGAAGTTATAACACCCAAACAAATTGCAAAATAAAAATGTGAATATGAAAAAGAGAGGGATGCAAATGTGGTTGCTCTTGCATGGTTGTGCAAACCTCTTGAAGATGTGGTAAAACAATTATATGTACCCTCAAACCCTAAATACTTTCAATCGTTTGATTTTTGTTTCATTAAATATAAATTGTCAAGATTTTGACAACCCCATAGGTTTTGTAATCCAAATACATTGAGTTCAAGTATTTGTAGTTCGGATATTTTAGTATCTTGTGTTTCAACGTATGTTTTTTGTCTTCTTAGTGAGTGCCTCCAAAGCCATTTACTTGCAATCATGGACTACATTTCTTTTTACTAAGTTATGTTTTTTCTATATTATTTGCAAGTTGTACATGCATGTTACATGTTTATATCCAACAGAGGTGCATGTGTTCTTTGTTCTTGTTTATGTAGACGTTGGTCACTCAAGGCAAACAAGGAAAAACACTTGTGTTCTTTAATGCTTAAGCCAGGAGAACCATTGTGAAGAAACTCAAAGTTGCAAGAAGTCATAGGTGCCTTGGAGGGGAAGGAGGGTGAGGAGTGTGAAGAGCATGATGACTATAAGAAAATGGAAGATGCATATATAAAGACAAAGACAGATGATGCTGACTACACACTAGGTGCATTGTTATTGACATTAAACCTTAGATAGTGAAGTAGTGTTCTTGTCAAAATTTGTCAAGTGTGCTTGTGCAAGATGTTTCCATTCCCCATTTAGTTTGCTTTTGATCTAATTGTTGTATTACTTGTTTTTATTATTTGATTTTACAATTAAAGATAACATTGATTGTTTAACAAAATCAATCAGTTCTTCTTCTTCTTCCATGATTCTATAATTAAAAATAAAGTTGATTATTTGTTTTCCAATGTTCTTTTTTTATATTCTTCAAGTTGTTCTGTAATCAAAGATAATTTCCTCTTATTGTAGTTCTTTACATTTGTGATTAAAGACAACTTGTTTTAAAATTAATTAGCTTGTTTTGCAATTCAAAATAAAGCTTCCAACATTATTGTTCTTTAAATCTATGTTTAAATTGTTGTCTAATTCTTTAGCTAATTCCGTTGATGTTAGCAGGTTTGATTTTGCCTCCCCAAGGTCTCAAGTTATTGCTTCCTCAACCCTTATGTGTTTTTCTTTTGCTTCCTTTTTAAACTTCAACTTTGCATTTAGCTCTACAAGTTTTGCAAAATTGTTGAGGCTATGGTTACCCTCAAGATGTTTGGCTCATGCACCTCATCCAGTTAGCAAGTTTGTATGTAGATGCAAATTCCAAAGAAATGTAAGTGAGGTAAATGCATTAAATTAAGGCTTTGTTCAAACACATGTGTGAAGCCTAGAAGAACTTTAAATCAAATCACAATGCTTAAAATGTTGAGCTAGTACATTGCATTCATGTGATAGTCTATGTTGCTAAGGCTAATTGAAGTGCTAGCCTTTGCAATGCATAGAATTGTTGCACTTGCATGGTTATATTAACTTGCATTAACTAATTTTCTTTTGTCACATGGTTTGAATATCAAGTAGAACTTGAAGATGACGGGGAGTCAATACACAAAGCCCTTGGAGTTGTGGTAGTAGAAAATGTGGCTGGCTTATTTACAACAAAATTAGACAAGAAAAGTAAGTTGTTACAAATAGATCACCTTGCCACTTCTAATGTACCTATTATGCAACAAAGTGTTATGTAGTAGCTTGTAATGCAGTAATGTGTGGAAGGGCAACGACAATGGCAACCACCACCTGGATGGGTGCAATAACCAATAATGGTAATGGCATAACCTACAAGTACGCTTTCATATCCTGGGCCATGGATGCAAATGCTTACAAATAATGTTGGCCGATTTATGGGGCCAACGAGTGAACCATCTATGTAGCAAACACCATCTATGCAAAGAGGAATTACACATCCAATGAAGTTAGAAAGTGAAGTTAAAATGGTATGAAAAACATCCAAGAAGGAAGATGATGCAAAAAGTGAAGCAAAGGAATCAAAGGGACAATAACCCCACCACATTAGGATATGGGTAGGGGGTGACATTCATGGACAATGTGATTGAAAGAACTCACGGGATGAAGTAATGAAAACTTTAATTTCGTGGATTTTAAACATTAATGTTCTCCCTTGGGAAGGCCACTCCCCAGAGTCATTAAAGAAGTTGAGGGCAATTTTAGACAAGGAGTTTGAGTATGTGGACAATGAGCTTTCAACAATGGGGTTCAAAAATGTGGTGAAAAGGTCACAACTCAAAATTGGCAGAAGTAAATTGAAGAGTAGATTCTTGGTAGGGAGAACAAAATGCCCAATCAACATTGAGCCTACACACTGGGAAAAGTTGAAGGTTTATTGGAGTAAACCTGAAACAAAAAAAAAGGTAAACCAAATGACAAATGTTTGAAGCAAAGTGAAGAATTTTGCAAATGTAAGGTGGAGAAATAGAACTAGGAAGGAAGCTAAACTAATAAGTACTTGAATTTTACTTTGTATTTGTTCAATCTTATGTTGAACATTTGGTTGCAATAATGTTTTAATTGGTTGCCAATGTGTGTTGTAAAATAAGTAAAGGCAACAAAACCTCGAGATCATTGAAATTACAAAAGAATTACAAACTACATCAAAGTAAACTAGATCTACATCAATAAGATGTTCAAATTTTTTTAGTTCATTATGTTACTATGTTATTAATACACATGATGCATCATGAAATTTTTGTTTCATTGGTTAGCATTTTGACCACATGCCTTGGACCTTTGCAATATTTAGGTGATCCAACAAAATGTTAACTCGAATGTTAGGAATGGAAAAAAGACAAGACAAGTTAGATGGAAAGGTTTCAACATTGGATGCCAAGGTTTCAGAGGTATTAGGTAATCAAAATTTGTATAATCAAACATTAATGGACATGAAAAACATGTTCTTTGAATTCTTAGGGAAGTTAAAAGACCATGTAACTATCCTTACACCATCTAAACCAAACTCTGGCTATGAACATTAGCAATAGTCACCTCCTCACTATGTATTAAAGGAGGTAGATGTTCTATAGGATTTAAATCTAATGGACACCTTTCAAGCAAGTGGTGGATTTGAAAGCAAAGACTTTAGGTGTAAAGGCAATAGTGTTATGGGCATTTTTATTGCATCAAAGCCATTAAACCTTCATTATTAGGAAATGCGTCTTAGTTCACTTTAGGTTTCACTAGATTTTGAGTGAATTTGGACATTTTCATTTAGTGAAATTGTTTAACCCCTTAGTGAATGGGGACCAGTTGCTACGGACAATCAATTGTTTCACTAGTACCTAGTGAAGTAAGGTTACTCTCTAATGAAATACACTTTTATCAAACCATTCACTTACTAGTTAATTAACTAACCAGCATGGAAATCAATTAAAATTTAATTATTTAATATATAATATTATTGATAATTTCATGATTTTTTAAACCTATGATTTATTGACATGTGTCACTACCTAGGCTAAGTAGGCCACGTAATCAACTTAGGCATTTATTCTAGGAATTCGATAAGGGAATATTTGGTCAACATACCATTATTGACCACACACAACACCACTCATGAGGTTTAATCCCTTGACCTTTGTAATGGAAGCAAACACCCTTACCATCAAGCCACCCCACTTGTTGTGGTAATATGTTACATTACATTTTATTTATCAAATACTTCATTTTAAACATTACAAAAACATAAACTTTGAAAATTCATATTTTATTAAGATTTTGTTCAAATGAAATGATTCGAGTTTGTTTTTTTTAAAATTCAATAATGTACATAATTACATTTATTTCCTTTTGAACTTATGTTAAGCTACTTTCAATTATTATATGACTATTTTTCATTCATTTAAATTATTTCACCCTACATTATTTATGGCTATTTATGACTATTCTAAATTACTTTTGGTCATTTTTTATTATTTCACCTTAGGCTACTTTTGGTTATACTAAATTACTTTTGGTTTTTAAACTTATTTCACCTTAGGCTAGTTTTAGTTATTGTAAACTTTTTTGGCTATTCTATGTTATTTTTGGCTATTGTAATTTATTTCAATTTAGGCTACTTGTAGTTATTATAAGTTATTTTTGGCTATTGAAGGTTATTTCCCCTTATGTTATTATTGAAAATTCTAGGTTTTTATAGGCTATTTCACCTTAAGTTACTTTTGTCTATTATAAATTATTTCACCTTAGATTATTTTTGGCAATTTTAAACAATTTTAATCTATGGCTATTATTTGTTCAATTATTAGGGTTATTGGCGGTTATTAATGGCTATTGGCACCTATTTTATTGGTGGCTATTAATGCGTATTATTGCTAATTTTAATAATAGTTATTGGTGGCTATCGGTGGTTATTCTATTGGTGGTTATTTTATTAATGGCTATTGGTGGTTATTCTATTAATGGCTATTGGTGCCTATTCTATTAATGGTTATTGGTGCCTATTCTATTAATGGTTATTGGTGCCTATTCTATTAATGGTTATTGGTGCCTATTCTATTAATGGCTATTGGTGCCTATTCTATTAATGGTTATTGGTGCCTATTCTATTAATGGTTATTGGTGCCTATTCTATTAATGGTTATTGGTGGTTATTCTATTAATGGTTATTGGTGCCAATTCTATTAATGACTATTTGTGTTTATTCTATTAATGGTTATTGGTGTTTATTTTATTAATGACTATTGATGATTATTCTACTATTGGCTATTGGTGGCTATTATACTAATGGCTATTGATGGTTATTTTATTAATGGCTATTGGTGGCTATTTTATTAATGGTTATTGGTGGTTATTTTATTAATGGTTATTGGTGGTTATTTTATTAATGGTTATTGGTGGTTATTTTATTAATGG
>Ga0209208_10011841_pt1 | contig 11125 bp, 4 predicted proteins | sample S1TSphfallax_3_FD_187694 | JGI IMG/M metagenome (GOLD analysis project Ga0209208, IMG submission 187694) | Host-associated microbial communities from peat moss isolated from Minnesota, USA - S1T2_Fd - Sphagnum fallax MG (SPAdes) (version 2) | ecosystem: Host-associated > Plants > Peat moss >... | reverse complement strand
GGGGGGGGGATTCTTAAGTCTACATAACATAATTGTATCTCATGTTGTACAACCAAATGGGCATTCATAAAACCTGTGGAGGATAGTTTTAAAAACATTTTTTAAATCTACAAAACAAGTTGTGTTAGTCCCAAAGCTTGTTTTAGCACACCAAATATTTATTGCAATCACCTTCTGAAATAGTGACCACATGAAGTTCAAGTCTTTTTTACTTGCTCTTGATGGGGTGCATTCACAATACAATGAGTTGCATTTGGTTGGAATAATGTTGTTTAATTTTTCATTATGGTAGAAATTATTTAAATTGATGTTGAAAGTCTTGGATAAACTTCTACAACAATATTCCTAAAATTTTATGAAAACATTCGGAAATTTTTGAAATGAATCTAATAAGTATGGAATACCCATAAATAAATTTCAAACATTGCAACCAATGTTTTCCACTATTTCAAAAATATTTGAAATGTTTTGAAAATGACATTTTCATGGGAAATGTTTTGAATCCACCTTTACATAGTAATATGATGTTGCATATTTTTGGGTCATATAAATTAAAACATTCTTTTGTTGATTTGTAAATCACAACTTTAAAGATATTATGTAGAATGTTTTGCATTTTTGAAATATTTTAAAACTTAGCCCTTCTCATGAATGGTTCATTATATTGTGAATACACCTAACACAATACCTTAGACCATTTCAATATAAGGATATAAGATTGCTAAAAATTTATTAAATAATGATTTTGAAAGTCATTCATGTCCAAAACATTTATACATGTTTGCAATGTGTAGTAGAGCAATGGGTTTTCCTCCTCCTAATTATACCAACACTATGGGTCATTTATCCCACCTTCATTAATCTTGTAAAAGATACGAAATGTTAACTTTCTAGGGTCCTTTCCAACAAAGATTATTTTAACCCTCCTACACTCTCCTATAATCAATATAAATTAATTTTGAAATGATTCAAATCCCTCTCCCTTTATAATTGTTTGGACTCTTACTCTCAAAATGCATGACAAGTAAAAACAAAATGAAGGGATTTCATCCATGTTGGATGAAAATATGTCATCCTATGTATACATGCTTCATATGTGTTTTAAACACATTAAAACTATGTGCAAAAAATACAAACTTGTGAAGAACAAATTTTGTGCACAATTTTCAAATCACCAAATTGGGGAATGCAAGTTTGTGATGAATTTTGTATCATGTCTCATAATTCCCCTATTGTTTAAAAGGGCGAAAACATGGTAAAGTATACACAAAAAGTAGTGTAAGCAACAAAATATTAGGGTCCCTTAAAAAAATGATTAACAAATAGATGATTTTATGGGGATAATAATAAAAAAGTTGGGTTTTTTTATTTCTTAATTTTTGTTTGCATGGACTTCAAAAGTCAAATTGTTATAATCATGTTTTTTTAAGCTACTTACAAGTACTTGAATTAGACTTTAAATTTGTGGTTTTTGAAAAATAAAGTTCAAATACTTGAAAGTAGGTGAAATGTTTTTGCAAGTATTTGGTTTTTTTTCAAGCACCTCAATATTGATGTGGTCAACATTCTAATATATGTTTTTGGTTAATTGAGTTTTTTTCCTTAATTAAAATCATCCCCAACCCCTAAAAAATGGGGAATATTTTTGGGGTACTTTTTCAAGTCCAAATCATATGACACAAATTGTTTTAAAAAGCTAGAGGGAGGCTAGAGATGCCCATGAGAAAAAAGAATGTTTCAATTGTTTTGAAATGCTAAAGGAAAGTTATAAGTTTGAAAGACTTTTTTTCATGTTTTCAAGTAGAAAACAAGGTAACAAGTATTTACAAAATGTTTTGCTTACAACCAGAAACTAACTTTAAGAAATTGTTCAACCTTCGATATTGACACTCCCGATTCATTTCCTTTAAATTCCTTAAACTACCATAAAATAAATTCAATATGAAATCTTTTCTTAGTGGTCCCATTGGATGCATAGTCATTTCAACATTACTTTCCAAGTCTTGGCAATTATTCTTTAGGTCTTACAACCGACCACTGAGATATGCCCATCAACAAAGGTCCAAGGATGTAATCACAATAACACATACCATAGCAAGTGTAATGCTTGCTTGGTTTTTTTCATTTTAAAAAATCATAATTTGATGTTGAAATTGTAAATTTTGTTTATATAATTGCATTTTAATATATCATGGGAACATGCAAATTAATTTAAAATTAATCCAATGAATAAAAAATAACAAAAACATTCATGAAACATTGTAATGTTTATTTTTAAACAATAAAATGACTTGTAAATGGATTTCAATTTTTTTGAAAATGACATTTTTTACCAAAATTTCAACAAGAACCTTGATAAAATAGTATTTAAAAAATAAAAACATATAAAAGATTTTTTCAAATACTTTTTCAAGAATATTACAAAACATCTCCAAAAATATTTCCCCTAAATCAATAACAAAAGTAGTCAAAAAGTAGGTGGGTGTGGCTCATGTTATCCCATTTGCACCTCCAATGTAGATTTGGCAACTAGCTCTTGCATTTTGAAGGTCTTGCCCTACACATTAAACCTTACAAACAATTTCAAATTGGAATGACCAAGTTCCATTGCAAAAATTGTTCATTTGTTGAGAAATTTAATCAAGGCTTCTTTGGGATCACTGTTCGATTAAAACCTTTTGATTCCTCTTCATGCAATAATTTAACCACTGAACCTTAGCCCTAGTATTATATTATTGTCTGCTCCATAAAAAATTGTTCATCATGGACCTTCATTTCCTTACAACCTTGATCAATCTCCCCCCCCCCCAATAGTAATAAAAAATCAAAATGTTAACCTCGAAATGGAATTCATTACCATCACTATTTCAATATGGGACAAAAACATTGTTGACTAGTATATAACCTTCTTATGCACTTTTTCAACTAGGAATGCATCCATATCATTAATGTTGATATTTAACCCAAATATTGTGCTTAGAAGCCTGATCAAACCTCCTTGCACCCATTTCCACAAATTATGTTAGGGGTTTGAACCTTGTACATGCATATTAATAGGCGAAGATTTTTGCCCAATTCAACTCCACATTATCAAATGTTATGTTTTCCCCCAACCAAAAACAATGATGTGTATCAACATTTTGTGAAATGAATTATTTATTCACAATGTCATGCATCTTAATGCCTTGTCTTTTCCATAGATAATTGTTGCTTGCTTAAACATTATGTTGAAAAGTTCCCTTATAACGAGGAAAAAACAAGGGATTAAGGTGCACCCTTGCCTAATCCCCTATTTATTTTGAAAGATTTTGATACCATTCCATCAAAGTAAATTGATGTTTTAACTTCTTGAGAAAGGATCGGAGCCTTCTTGAACACCACATGTTCATAAGCTTCACCATATTGATGAAACATGAATCCATCCCTAGTTTCTCCATAGTTGCAAAAGGGTATGGCCATGACACTTTTTGTCATCATTTTTTGCAAAGTTTAGCTTTAAGAAAATTTTGTTTTATTTCAACCTTTTAGCTTAGTTGATAATTTCATGGGGAAGTAGAACATTGTCAAGGATGTATTATAATGGATCATTATTTATGACTTTCATTGTAATAGGTTGTAATCTTGAAGTTGCAATATTTTTGCAAAAAAATTGTAAAAAAATTCAACAACATGACGATTCTCCAATTACCTAAATTAGTCATCTTGTCATGTTTAGTGGAAAGTTGCCTTTGTTGATAAAAATTAAAAGTCATTTGAAAATATTCTTCACCTCCCAAAGTTTAAAATTAAACACTACTACAAAACATTACCCCTTTCCACTATCCATTTCATCAGCTTCCCACTCATTTAGCCCAAAACAAGTGGCAAGCAAGTGGAATGATTAGTGGAAAGGGAAATGTTTTGAAGTAGTGAAATGAAAAACTAAATCACCATTCCATTTGGGCTTGGTGTTATCTCCATTTCCATTAACTTTGTGTATGTATTTAATTCTTCTTTGGTGATGGGAGTAGTCAATCACATTTTATTGCAACTTGATAAGCATACATGAATTTTTTTCTTTATGCCTTGTTGCCTTTATAGAGTCTCCTTGGTCATTGTGTAGTTTGGAACAATATTCACAACAAGTATCTTTTAACTCCTCCTTTGACATGGTCAATAATCCACCCTATTGATTTAATTTTGTGATAAAAAAACTTGCCCTTTCTCTATTATTGCCTTTAAATCTTTTGTGCATTCATTACCATAATACATCTTATGGATCCATGATTTGACATAGATTCCTTCCAACATAACATTTCTCATCTCCCTCAATTGATCTATCAAGTTTCCCATTTTTTGTTGGATATCCACATTTTGAATATTTTATTGTAATCAACCTTGAATTTTTTTTAATTCATTATGTATAGAACCTTCTATAATTTTAAACTATACATTGGTTTGCAAAATTTATTGTAATATTTTATAACATGCCAAAGTTTAGTAAAAAAAATTCCCCATTGGCTGTAATACCCAAATGTTTTGAATGCCTTTAAATGCCTTGTCAAAATTCCTATTGTTCATTTTCCAATATGCTCTTATGGAAATTATATCGCACACTTGTACTTCACATGTGACCAAATGATGATTTAAACATATATCTTCCCCCGTTTATTATATATTTAAAAGTATTTAAAGCAAGGGTCTCACATTTCAACCAATCAAGATGTATACTTGATTAAGTTTTGTTATTATTTTTTCAATTCCTTGCTTGCGATTATAATCTTGCACAAAGTATATGACATTTCTAACAATATTTTTGTGTTTTTCAATATTCAAAGTAACTTTAAAATTGTCCCATATTCTCTTATTTGGTTTTTAGATTCTTTTCCCACACATCAAATTTTTGTTTGTATCTATTTCCATTATATGGAAATCTTTTGCCATTACCCACCTATAGTTGGTAAGTAAGGTTAGTTTCAAATTTTCCGACGCACTTCATTAGGCGCATAGATGTTTAATAGTCTAACATTACCCCTAGGAAAATTCTTCAAAATGACCCACTAAGCTTTAATTTCAAATGATGTTTCACAATGGGCTACAAGAAGCACCCATCTCTTGTCAAGCAAAATACATATACCACCTTGCCTTGCCCTTTGATCTCCTCTATTATTAAAATAACATGGGGTGGTTTAGGCCATCCAAAATTGTACAATAGGCTCAAGACTTGCTCCTAATCTTTTAGCCTTATACCCCTTTAGTTTTTGCTCTTGAAAAAAGATTATATATACTTTTGGAGTGATGCCAAATTCCTCAACTTGAAAACCTCCTTATCAAAGTTAAAACCTCAAACATTATATGATAAATGGTTTAATTTTGTGGTGCATCCTATTTATTTTGGGCTACTTTGTTATTGTTAGCCCTTACATGTGCTATTATACTATTCTTATTAAAGCCCCACATATCATATAAGGATTGATGGATAAGAACCTCTTTATTAATGGGGGTTTGAAGTATGTTCCTTTTGGTAATGGCTTAAACAATTTTAATGTTATTTTCTTTTTTTGATGGAGATGTGGGAGTGGAATTTGGATGCTCCTATAGGTCAAACTATTATCTACCCTCCAACATCTTTTCAATTTGAGACTTGAGTTAATTACCCTCCCATTCAAGTCTTGCAAATGAGTAATTTTGTTAACTATCACTAGAAGAAAATTTGGATTTTGTGATTGGTGCTTACAACTAGATTTTAGTCACAAGCGACATATGACTAAAATCCCATCAATCACCAAAGTCAAGTTACATGCAACCAAGTCACAAACAACATGAATTATGGATGAAATAAAAAAGTTAACAGAATATAATTTCATTTTTTGATTGACTATATGTGTATTGTCATTTGCAATTACCATGCAAATGTTTTGGTCAATAATTAAAATGCATGATATGTTACCATGTGTCAAAAATATATATTTAAAAAAAAATTAATGTAAAATTCGGGGCAAATCTAATGTGTCAAATTTGTGTGTTCATGATTGTGACATGTGGTAAATAAAAAAATATTTTAAATTATATACATATATTTAGTTTTGTAGGTATGTAGGTAGGTGTTTAGGCTAAGTAAATAGGTCACATGTAACTACTTGCTTAAATTAATTAGGTAGGCAGGTAGGCCAAATAGGTAATTGGTTTTGAAATTTTGTTTTTGGTTGAGCCTTTAAAGTTAAGCCACTTTGATTGATGCATCCCAAATGGCACTTGATTTAAAATTTTATTTTGCTATTTTTATTTTTCAAGTGCACCTTCTTGATAGTTTACAAAATTAAAGGGGCAAACATAATATATGGGATTTATTTTATAATCACAAATACATATTTTTATAGAATATATCCCATATATTTTTTGCTCCCTTTTATTTATATATAATTATATAATTATGTATGCAATAAAAGAATTTTTAATTGGTAAACCTTGACAAAACCTTGGTTGAATTAGAATTTGACTAAACAAAGCCTAAACCTTGGTTAAACATTAGTTAAATTAAAATTTCACTCAACTTTCTTATAGTAAATATTGGCTAAATATAAATTAAATTTAAAATGGTTAAACTTTGCTTAAACTAAAAAAAAAAGACTAACCTTACCAAAAGTAAAAAATGGTTAAATATTGTCAAAAAAAAAACTAAAATTTGTTAAATGAAAAAGTGGCTACATTTTGGCTAAAGTAGATAATTGGCTAAACCTTGGCTAAACTTAAACTTGGTTAAATATAAATTAATCAAAATTATGCCTAAACTCAAACCACATGGCATTTAAATCACACCATGTGGCATTTAGTTAAGCTAGTTATATATTCAAACCAAAGCATGTGGAACTTGAATTAAATAGGCAAATAACATAAAGATACATAAACTATACATATGTAGTTTTGATGTATGCATAAATACACCTCATATTCCATAAGTATAAGCCAAATATGATTATTATACATTTATACCTCGACTATACCCTTAATAAACTTTAATATAACCATTAAGATTAAGTCCACCCCATAATGGTGCAACTAATTTTGGTCATTATTACAATTAATGGGACATATAACCCCCTTCTTGGATGAAAACTATATTACAAATTGTCCATATGAAAGGATGAAGAAAAAAATAATTATAATTTAGTTAGAATATAAACTCAATAATGACTAAACTTTTCAAATGGTGTAAAAAATGACCAAAACTAATTGCAAGTGACTAATAATTACACATAATTGCAAATATAATGGTTGCATATATGACAAGGTTTCTTTTAATGTTCTCTAAATTTATCCAGAGTCTATGATTTCAAGTTTCATATATTTGTGCACCCTAATTTTTGAAAAAACACATTTAGACTTAATTACATGTCAAAAGATGCATTGTTTTGTCTCAAACAATAGCACCAAGCTACCATAACTACCATTCACATCATTAGTTCACAAACATAAATGTAGGCAAATGTAAAAACAATTCCCCCAAAATTTTGGGCAAACCATCATATAAAATATGCATGCATTTCTAGAGATGCAACAAGAAGATTCTTGAAAGACAATAGCTAATAAAAACCTCAATATCATCCACATTCAACTTGCAACAAGCTTTTGAGTGTAAAATTCATTCCATTTTTCACTTGTCCATGTACAATGTCAAAAGTGGCACAAATATGTCAACTGGTAAACCATCATATTTTTTCTCAAAAACAAGAAGCCCTTGGTAGCATATTACCCAAAGATGGGTTGACTACGAACAATTGTTCCATTTTCCAATTTGTTGTCAACATATTTCAATACATACGCATCTTCTAATCATTGATATGATTTACATACAATTGCATGAAAGCTTGAATAAACATGTAAATATAGTCTACTGGCAAAATTGTGCCAATAATGTAAGTCTTAACATCATGACATATTTTTTGTTTTACTTTTTTGCTCCTAAGTTCAATGTATTATATGAAGAATGTTCAACATTGACCTTCAACTTTGCACAATGCAACCAACTCCATGACACAATTTCAAATTGGGAATATGCATTTGTCATGTAGCAAAGATCCCTACCTAGATTTAGCCAAAAAGTGGCAAGTTATAAAATACACGAAAATATGTCATGCTAATGATTGTGTGGCTTTGAAACAAGCACCTTCATCTCAGGGGGACCATCAATGTGTGGTTCTTTTAGTGCATATGCCAAGAGTTACCCAAGTTGTCATAAGGTACACTTTAATGTGCAAACATGGGCAAGATAGGTCCATAAGTTTTGCCTATGTTTCATTAACTTGATGGTGGCCTTGCACCCATAGATATTTCAAGGAACTTATTGCCACTGCTACAGTAACAAAACTTGCTTCCCCAAATGGACAATCTTGTACTTCCATGCATTCCAATTGTTGGCATCCATATGCAAGACTGGTAAGACCCACATCACTTTCCCATGTGGTACTTAAGAGCAACCACTTGAGATTATGCCCATACTTGCCAATATGAGCCAATCCTTGGTCTATTAGTGCTCCTTGTTGTAGGTAAAGGCAAAATTGTGTTAGGTTCACATAACTCATTAATAATAACTTCACACCATCATCCAAGGGAAATTTTGTGAAATTTTTGACCTTTTTTCGAAGCACAATATGACAATTTGTGAGGTGCAAACAACCTTGCCCCACCATAACAAGTGCAACATTGGTGATATCACAAACATATAAGGCTAGATATTGTAGCTTTGCACAACCTTGTGAAATAACAACCACACCACCGTGCAATATATAGCTTGCATCATCATCCTTTATTTGCAAGCACCTAATTTCCTTACATGTCTTGCCCAACACTTTTAAACCCCAATAACATTAAGTACCTACTTCCAAGAAACACATGCCAACATCAAACTTGCCCATACAGATCCTCAAAATTGGATGAGTAAAAAGCCTTGCAATTTACAAAATAGTATTATGCATATTATGAATCACAAAAAAATACTTCACAACAACACATTCAAGCATTCAAGGTACATGTAATGTCAATTATGGCAAAATCAAACCAAACATGACAATAACAAATGTGGTCATAACCTTGTGAATGTGATCCACAAAATATATAACCATCACCTTCCTTGTGAATAATAGTGACTAGTTGCCATGACTTCCCACTCAACTTCATGGGTTCCCAACTATGGGTGCAGCTAAAAACATAATAATCTGCTCCAAATTTTGCACAACCAACTATAGAAAATTTGATACTAAATTTATATAACCAACACAAAACAATCATGATATTGGGCTAACACTTGAAACAACAGTAAACCAAAAAGTAAATATAATCCTCATTCAAACTATAACCTGCTTATAAGGGTGAGCTTCAAGTCATTTTAGGTTGGCCCCATAAAAAACCACAACCTATGGCATATAAAACCTTCATCAGCTAAAATTACATGACCAAAATGTATTATAAAAAAAAACTTGGAAATTGTAACAAGCCTAATCACTACTCAAAATTCTTTGGATTTCAAAGAGGTTTAAGTCCTTTGTGATATCTTTATAATTAAAGGAATCTTGACTTTAAAAATTCATATATTTCCACCCCACCACCTAAGGAGACCAAAATGTGTAAAATGATTCAAAGGAAGACACTCCATGATAGAAGTGAAGTTTAGAATACATGAGAGACATGTTTTATCGCTAGGAAAATATAGAGTCAACAATTTCATGAACAATCAAAGGTTTGTAAAAACCCCTTTCCCATAGTGTTCTAAAATATTTCCAACCAAGAAATGTTCACCTTATATAAGACATATGTTTACAAGCTTTAGAGCACATAGCTTGATGCACATGTTTGCATCTTGCATTATGGGAAAATAATTCATATAATTTGGATTTGCAAATAACTAAATACATGCTTGTGCACAACTTAAGAACTTTGATGAGTGATCACCATATTTTTTATAAAATATTTTTGATGTAACTTTCGCATAAATACTTTATGATACTTAGGTTAATCTTCAAAGTTATGATTATCCTAGCTACCTAAATTAACCTACCTTATATATATAATTACCCAAAATTAGCATAGGTAGCTTTTTGTACACCTTGCTATCTAGATGCTTGTAGGTAATTCGATCTACATTTTCCCATCATATGTTATCCAATCACACAATCACATAATGTCCTAAACTACTACCATGGATGTAGTCATGGATTTGGACTTATTGGGCCATGACTTTAGGCAATAATTATGCATTCACTTGGGTCTACAATACCTTATCGGGCTACGAATAGCTTGCCCTTTATGGACGGAAATAGGTGATGTTTCAAGATTTTAAAAGTACATTTCTCAACAACATACTTATGTAAAGTAACAATATATCAAAAGGACACGATGAATATATATATGAGATTTTTTTCAATTTGAAGAAGAATGTTTCTTACAGCACCATGCTCAAAACCATATTTTTTGCTCAAAGTTGCACATCAAAAGTTTATATCTATGACCCAATGGGATAGGAAATTTAAATTGTATCTTGAGAGTCTTTACTATAAACTTTGATAACTTATTATAATGATGGGCCAATCAAGGAGGCTCATTACTAAGATGCTTAGTTGTGATATATGCTTATGATTTGAATTGAAATATTTGCATGCAAAAACCATCACATGGCCTTTTTCTGTTTTCTATTTTTTATTAGTATGTATTTTTCCCAATCCAAAGCTTTCCCCTCAGCATAGGGTTCTAGTACCTAGTTAAGTGGAGTTCAATGTTGTTATTTTTTAAGGAGGCCATTTTTTGTATAGTTTAAGAAACACCCAAGGTAAATATGTATGTTTTATAGGGGTTTTATTTTGTATGAATTGATTTTCATCCACCCTATAATTATTTAATTCCAATGATGATGTTTCATCAAAACTAGTTTATGTAGGATGGGTATTTTGGTGATTGTCACTTCAACAATTCCAAAGTCATTTCGAAATTCGAATTATAATTTGTCATAGATCAAATTTCATTTTAGATTTTTTCTTTTATTTTGTTTGTTTGTATTTTGTTATTAGTCTTGCACCCTTTCAATGTTCTTGTTTGTTTGTATCTTGTTGTTTGTCTTGCACATGTTTAATGTTTTTGTCTATATATATATATA
>Ga0209208_10011840_pt1 | contig 11125 bp, 3 predicted proteins | sample S1TSphfallax_3_FD_187694 | JGI IMG/M metagenome (GOLD analysis project Ga0209208, IMG submission 187694) | Host-associated microbial communities from peat moss isolated from Minnesota, USA - S1T2_Fd - Sphagnum fallax MG (SPAdes) (version 2) | ecosystem: Host-associated > Plants > Peat moss >... | reverse complement strand
GCCGCCACCGGTGCCCCATAATATCTGAGGAAACGACAAACGATGGGGGATTTTTTGTTTTTACTACTTACTTATTACTGCCGTTTGGTAAAGTTACCCGCTAGCTTTTGCAGGAGTAAAAACCCAGTTTGATAGGGTACCTATTTAATTCACCGGCAGAACCGGTTCTGCCATAGAAAATGCAGAGGCCGGTTCTGCCGGCGAATTAAAACGCGGAACTGTCGCGTCGGACGGACAGACAAGTGAATTAATAAAGAAGATTGTTGCCCATTTCTTGTGTTAACTTTTTTGTTTTTTTTGGTTTGTGAAAAGTTTTTTGAAATTTAGTTAATATGAAAAGATGTGACATTAGAGTTTTGTGTTTGGCACATTATATGTTGTTGACAATAGTTTAAAGTTTATACAAATTAGTGGGTGGATTGCACTTGTTGATGAAACAATGAGTCCTTCAATTTGCTGCTTGAATATTTTATTATAATTTACCCTGAAAGTTACTTACATTCATGTTTTTTGCATTCCTCTAGTTGGATGTAATTCATCCATGATAAATAAATAAATAAATGAATGATACTAATGAATAAACAAATGACATCCAAATGAAAGAATGTCATTCACCCATTCTTGAATTGCATCTTTAGGTACGAGATGTTCATATTTTGTATATAATTTGTTTTTAAATTGATGAATATCATAAAAAAAGAGTGACAACTTTCAATGTATGGTACTGGTCTACTTTAACCTATTGTTAGGGGCGCATTCTATCAAAGGGCACTCACAACAACAATCATCCTGAGGACTTATCCTGCGGAGTGGTTGAAATAATGCTTCATCTTTCTTCATCTCTTTACCATAGTTTTATTTGCTGTGTCTAATTTCATCATTGGTAATATTTCATTACATAATTTGTTCATTTCAGTGTAGCATTTCAGTGGTGTTACTCTCGTGCCCACCAATTTGAAGTTATGGATGTTGAATTCAACTTTTAGTAAATGTGTTTGGAGTACCATTTGGTCAGGTATTTTGCCAAGTTCACTTCACCAGGTGGTCTGGTCTGCCCAAATGAGCTTCAAGTTGATGACAAGGTAAAACGTTTCTAGGCTGTCCAATGCCTAAATTTTTTCCGGTCTGCCAAAATTTCTACCCGAAAAACTTAAGCTGCCATTTACATATATATATATATTTTTAAAATTCTCCACCAGCTGCTTCTCTTTGCAGCAACACCTCCTCTTTTACTGCAGGTTCTCTCCTTTTTTTTTGCTCTTCTTTTTCTCTGGGTGATTTGATGTCTCTTTGAAGCTTCAGAACAGCCCTTTCAAAATTGGAACCATTCTCTAAACTTGCTGAACTTGGTGAATTTTTTCCACTTATTTACATATGTGGTCCAAATTTGTCACACTTTCAAATATTAAAAAAAGGCTAATTAAAACATTGGCTTCAATTCAACATCATTCATTAAAAAAAATTATGCAAAGGAAAAGTGAAAATTGAACTCAAAACCTTTCAATTTGCTCTTAGAAATCATTTTCAAAAATTAATTTAGAGGATATTTTGAATTCTGAAAGGGCTCCTCTCAAGCTTCAAAGAGGCATCAAGTCAAAAGAAAGAAAATGGGGGGGGGGGGGGGGGGTTGAGGGGGAGAGCAGGGTGCACCTATATAGGGAAACTGTGAAAATAGAAAAGATGAGGGACAATTCAAGCTTTGGGCAAAAGTTTGGACAGACTCAAAATAATTCAAGCATTGGAAAACCCAAAAAGATTGAATTTGTGGGCATCTTGAAGCTCATTTGGGCAAAATTTAGAGGGTGAAGTAAACTTGAAAAAGCTTATGGGATGGGTATCAAATTAGTAAATTTTAATAACCCACCTGAATGATTGGAATCTTACCTAAGTAAATTATCAATATAATAATCTTATACATGTTTATGATAAAAGATAGAAAAATTAGAGTTAAGAATCTAAATAAATAAATAAAAACTTATAATGAACCCTACTTAGGAAATATAATTGACAACTTGGGGTATTTGTTTGATAATGAAATGGATAATCAAAGGGCTAAATTCTTCCAAAATTTTGATATTCACACCATGTGTGGTCCAAAATAATAATAATAAACCTACCTTGCCCATTATGAAAAAAATAATAATCAACCAATGTTGTTGTATTACTAATATAAAAGTGAGGTACAATTCATTAGTCAACCCTTAAAAGTGAAATAAGTTTATTGTAGTTTATTTCACTTTGGTCATTTCCCTTTACTAAAGTTACGTAATTGTAGAATCACTAAGTAATCATCATGTGTTACTATTAGTTCATATAATTTATTATTAATTAAAATAATTCATTATACTAAATTTTTAAAAAATTCTATTGTTTTAAATATTGTAAGTTATTTTACCTTATGATTTTATACTTTAAGCTATATTTTAGGTTATTTTAAGTTATCATATGTTACCTTAGGTTATTTTAAAATATTCTACTTTAAGTTATTTTTAACTATTTCAAAATTATTTCACCTTAGGTTATTTTAATTAATTCTTTTTTAGGTTATTCTCAATTATTCTAAATTATGTTATTTTAAAATATTTTTAAATGATTCAACACAAAGTTATTTTAATTTATTTCATTTTAGGTTATTCTCAATTATTTCATGTTAACCATCTTAAATTATTTTAAATAATTCTATTTTAAATTATTTCACGTTGTGTTACTCTAAGTTATTATAGATATTCCAAACTACAACAAAATGCATCCTTGTTTGTTGAATGTTTCGATTCAATTTGGAGTGAATTATCTAGTGCCACTAAATGAGACTTATTAAGGATCTAGTGGATTCATTGAATTACACCCACATTTTGTAATAGTGATAATCCCATCCATGATTGGCTTGTTAATTGTTTTAAACATACATGACTAAATAAGGCATATTATATTTACACTATTTTTTGTGCCTCTAGTCATGAAATACATCAAAAATATATATTCTCTTAGGTTATTAGCCTAGGCTAGGTAAGCCTAAGGTTTGTTAAGCTAAAAACTTAACCTACAAGTTAAAAACATAAGCCTTAATCCATTAGGAATGTAGGCTAACCTTGTTAGCAATGTAGACTAAAAAATATACATAATAATTACCTAGGTAATAAGTACCTCTTTAGTAATTACCTAAATAGTAAATAATAAGTATTACCTAATAGGAAGTTAGAAGCTAGTATTCAAGTAAGTTACTAACCTAGGTACGTTAGTCATGTAATCATAATGCAATCACAATATAGTTGCAAAATGACTAAAGGAATATGATTAAAGACATATGACTGTTGATTACATGACTAAATCAAAACATAATCACAAATGTCTTAGTCATGAAAGACACATTTTAGCATTATGTATCTAAGGTCATTATATTTTATGTTATTCTACCTTAAGATATAATAATTTATTATAGGTCATTTTACCATATAAATATAAAACAACGTAATTGGTGTTTTATGTTTCTAAAGGTTTTTTAAAAATATTTTAAATGATTTGAAAATGACATTTTTAAAGGTCATAAGAATTAAAACAATTTCAAAACCATTTTGTAAATCATGATTTAAAATTTCAAAAATAAAATATTCCATTATTAAGGATTATCAAAGACTTGGTCCTTGTTGTAAATTAGTTATTATTATCTTGTTTTCTCCTTTAGGTTATTTTAGGCTATTTAACCTTTGCCTATATTAACTTAAGGTATAATAGCCTATGATGGAAAATATTAACATAGTTGTGAATAACCTTAAATATTTTAATGCAAAATAATTTTAAATAAACAAAAAAAATTAAGTAGAATAATTTTAAATAATTTAAGGTGGAATAACATAGAATATTTGAAAATAGCCTATCATAGAATAACTTATAATAACCTAAGGTGGAATAGCCTATAAATACCAAAAAGTAAACTAACTTATGTATAGTAGTTTAAAATTAGCCTACAAACCTAACTTATGGTAACCTAGGAATAACCTAAAATAGCCTACATTATTTTAGGAGTAAAATATGAACTTAGCCTATGGTATCTTGCACATAACATGGGGGCCCAAATAACCTACATTAGTTTAGAAATAACCTAGGATAAGCCTAGGAACTTAACTTATGGTAGCCTACATTAATTTAGGAATAGCTTAAGGTAATTTACATTAACATTAGAATAGTTTAAGAGTAGTTTAAAAACTTAATTATGGTAGTCTACACTAACTTAAGGTAACCTATATTAATATCCTATGTTACAACATTATGTAACATAATGTAACAAGGTAACATAGGGAGGAAAGATACTTAAGGTAGATCCTTAAGTAGCCTAGACAAGGAATGTGCATAATGACATGTGATGACAAATAATTTCACTTAATTAATTAGTGGTTGAATGGTGAAAGACTTACTCCTTAAGCATGGAGGTGTAATGAAATGAAAAATTCAAACCTTCACATTTGCACCTAAGTTGGTGGGCTAAGTTCATAGTTTAAGCTAGGTGGTTTAAATTAATTTAGGTTTTTAGCCTAAATTGAGTAGTTTAATTTTAAATTTTAAATCTCTAGCTTAAGTTTCTAGGAGTCTAATTTAAGTTTTTAAGCATCTAGCCTAGGTTTTTAACCTAGCCAAATTTAGGTTCTTAGTATCACTTAGTTTGAGTTCTTAACCTAACTTAGGTTCCTTGTTTAGTTTAGTTTAATCTACTATGAATTAGGAAGTAACTTAATGAACTAAATATTAATGAATTTAATTAATTATTAGCGATTTTACTTGTTTATAGCCATTGGTCCCAATTCATTAAGGGTTTGGTCACTTTCACCATGGTAAATTTATTCAAATTCATTCAAAATTTAATAAAATACAAAGTGACCAAACCACATCTCCTTGTAATGATTCCATAGAGGTTCCTTTAAAACATGGGAAAAGATGAATTGTCACCAAAGAAAGGGCATATGAAGACAAATTGTTCCATCTATAGTTAGGTACAATTGGGGAAGTTTAAATGATATTTTACAATTCCAATATAACAATTTACTTATGTGCTTTTGATTGTTAAGGTGCATAAAACACAATCACAAAATTATGGTATATATATGTAAGGGCAATTGCAACATATGGGTTGATAAAATGTTTTTTACAAGCCCAAGTTTAATTCTCAAGGGACACATTGTTAATAAGAGCAATGTATCATATTGTGATTCATATTATTTAGTTATTACATTCCAATTTTCTTTCAAGTACTTGGAATTGGTTGTAAGAGAGTTTTGCAAATAATATCATTTGTGTTGTAAGTACCAAGGTATTGCCATATGTGCAATTGAAATTTATATGTAATATGTTAAAATTTTCTACATATCAAATTATGGGGAAATGGTACAATTATTTTTTATTGACAATGTTGGCATGCATTTTCAATTTTTTGTGATTTTGTATTGTTCAAAACATTATTTTATGTGTTCAAATCAATGTGTTTGATTACCAATCACATTAATTTAGTCCTTGCCTAACATCTTTGAAAATTTGATTGTCAAATTATTGAAATCCAAAAGGTTTTTCTAAGAAATTAAATCAATGCTTTCCAAATTGGTTTTTGCTAATATGTTTCTTGCAAATTTCAACCTCAAAATTTTATTAAAAAAAGATAACTAATTTGTTGTAACTTCCCTATTTTTTAAGGAAGACTTTTCTGCAACTTCAATAAACCCTAATTTGTTTTGAAAACATTTTGTGCATTTCAACATTGTTTTTACCTTTGGAACAAGTTTCTAATAGTTTTCTAAAATTTGGATAGTATTTTCCAAACTTTTCTTTAATTTATGTTCAATTTTTTTTGGATGATTTTTCATGATGTTGCACTTGAAAACTAAAAGAGATATTTACAACAAAATGAAAATAATATGCATGCATTTGTACATAACTTATGTGGTTTCATGATTCATTAAATGTTTTGGTGTTCAAAACATTTTTTGTCATGTAAATCACCATTCATATTGGAATTGGTTGGTTATTGATTTTTGATTCATGTATTGATATCCTACCAATTGGTCATTGATTTTTTGATAATTGACTAACAACCTACCCACTTATTATTGAATTTTCAACTTTTTAAAACATATTTAAATGACCTAGTTATCATTTAAGTAAGGTATCCATTTAAAATTTTTTAACATGATTATGATAAGAACCATAATAAATTTAATTTAATTTAATTTAAAAAATTTAAAAAAGTGTAAGTGGTTAATAGTCAGCAATATATTTGATGGTTATCATCTAGTTATTTGATAACCTACCATTGTGCATAATTGTCAATTATCATCAAAAAAACATTGATAACTTAATTGACTTTCTAAATTTTTTTGATGTTGATTTTGATAACTTAATGTCCTCCATTTGCATGACATCATATTCATTTCCTCCATCAAGGGTTGTTCATCCCAAGAGTTGTATAACATATTGTTAATAGCCTAAGTTGGGCGCTCACTCCTAATTTGCAACATGACATGGGCTATGTTAAAGATTTATGGTACTATGTACCACAAAGAAAAAAACAAAAGGGAATAAGAAATAAAGGACATTTCAAAAACAAAATAAGAAAATAACACAATGTGGCATGGAACATGTTACATAATGCAATGTGTAGAAATTTCAATGTGGTCTTTACCAATGGAGCCAATATTGGAATGAGCATGCAAGCCACCTTGTCTAAAAGTTCATCAAACAACTGCATTACTTGATCATCCATTAGAGGTTCTCCTATGTGTACAAGGCATACGTTCTTTGCCATCCTACACAAAGGATTGAAAATAAAAAGAATTGTTCTCTATAAAGAGAATGCCCTTAAAAGGCAATATGTAGAAGATATGATGAAAAAGAGCCATTAATGAACCCAAACAAAGAAAATCAAATTTAAAAAAGGATACATTTTACAAGGTTGGAATAATGTGTAAATCTTAATTGTGGAAGAGACTATTTGGAAGTTAGAATGGTTTTGTAAAAGATTGTTAATGTTTCAATTAGTTAGTTGTTGGAAATTATATTTACTTATGAATGCTAAGCTAGTTACTTTTTACTTCATTTTGAGTGACACCCTATGATGTATCTTTGTTTCATAAACAATAGTCATAGTTTTTGCATTTGATCAATGTGGTCTTATAATTTTTAAATGGCTATGAAAGGAGTTAAAAGAAAAATCTTATGGGAAGGAGACATTTTAATAGGATATGTCACAATCCCCCCATAAAAGATTTCTTTAATAATTTTAAATTGTTATAAGATCTTAGAGTTATTTTGATAAAAAATGCTATGACGCCCCCAGTGAAAAAACTTAGATCTATTGTGATTTTGATGGTCATTTTAATTATAATATAAATCATGTACTTTCAATAAATAGGAACGCATGCATGTGAATATCTCGTTTCTAAATCATTTATAGGTGGAATTCAAGTTCATGATGAACATCCAAATTTGCTCACATAAACATCATGAACAACACTTAAGTACAAAATGCATTAAAATTTTCTTTTTGCACTTCAATTCAAGCTCCGAGTATTTTTCATTTGATTTTTTTTTTGGGAAGAATTCAAGAACATTTTAGTTGGTAACACTCTAGACATGAATCCTCCTTTTCTGAATTTTTGTCTAGTAGAATTTAACTTCATTACAAACTTGGTGAAGGAAAATGTAGGAAAATTACTACATATATTATTAGAAATTTTCATTTTTTTACTTTTTGTGTTTGTTTGAATTCATCCCCAAACTATCCTTTAGAAAATTTATCAAATGGATATGCAAGTAAACAAACCTACACAAACAATAAGATCCATCTTGTTCATCACTTCGTCACTTCAACAAGTGTAAGGGCCAAGTAGTTAACAATATGAACAATGACTAGAAATGCATTAGTCACCTACACATACATGAATTCAGCCATTACCTAATTTAAAAGAGTATGACCCATTTATTTTGGGGTTTTTAGGCACAACAATGAAAGAATACAAAGCCTTTGTCTTCTCATATTCTACCAAAAGATGGCCCACCTCCAAGATCTAAAACAATGTGGCAAATTGGACCTTCTTCCTCTCCATCTCCAAGTGATTTAGTTTATTGATTTGTTGTAAGACAATAGTAGGTGCCTTGACAAAAAACAAGGCTTTGAATTTTTTTATATCAACAAATCTTGAACTATTGTGCCATTTTTCTTCCTTGACTTGAAACTTTGGCAATTCCTTTTATACTTTCTTCCTACCTTCAAAGTGTCCCATTTGGGAGTAAACAAACAAGGGTTTTTTTCAACTGTGTTACAAATTTTACATCTCACATTGTGAAAAATGCAATAAGGGAAAAAAGCACCTTTGGCCCAAGGGAGCTTCATAGCCCACTCAAACAAAAACATTTGTGTGTCGTCATATGACATCTTCAACTTCTAAGATGCAAGAAAAGCCCACAAGTTTATATTTGATTCAATATTAAGTAGGTTGTTCAACACAACAACCTTTTTTGATGACATTGGGGAGGTGATATGGAGGTTGCTAATGGAATTCAAAATATGCCCAAATGATGGAAACAAATTAACTATAAGGGAAGGTGAACCAAGAGAAGGGGCTACATGAGAGTTAGGAGGTAATTGATTAAGAGAAAGTGAAGGATGAGAAGGCCCACCAAGTATAGACTTAAAAGATGGTAAAGGCAAGATTGCACCAATAACAAAAAAAGGCAATGTATTTTTTGGGAGCCCAACAAATGTGACCCTCAAAGAATTGGCCCTAAAGAGTCCATTAGGCCATTCCCATCAAACTTTAAGGACATCAAATCACACACCAACCACAATGGTTATGCATTTGATGCATTTTGGCTATGGGAAAAGTTTCATAACAAGGTGAATTTCATATTGGCTATGGACCTTGATATGAGGGCACAAGCATGTTAAAGTAGGTCAATTAGATGATCCTTGTTCCAAAAATAAAAGTTGATGGAAAATAGATTTTGAGAATTTGAATGTTAAGACTTTTACCAATGTTATAAATTTTGGGGTGTATTAACCATATTAAATAAACCATATATGGTCATCCCTAATGTATATTATTATGTGAGCTATTTTATTTATTTATTGTAAGTTTATATCCAATACTTTTTCCAAACCAAACTATTCAAATGATGCATGATTAATGTTTGAGCCATCATGCATATTCATACACATTTTTTGAAACTTGAATATTTCAATTATGACAATGTTAAGCCTTTCAAAAGTAGGTTTTTCCTTATGTAAGTCTAAAAAGTTAAAAACTTACTTTTCAATATGAATTACAAATTTTGTGTTTGTAATATGGTAAAACATGTTTTAAACATTCTTTGAGAGAAGCATAAAAATGAATTAAAAAAATGAAAGGTCATGATTATACTCTATGTCTACTTTGTACAAAATTGGATATTAATACCAAATCAAAAAAATGAGTGAAAGTAGGTTGGAAAGAAAACACAACATTTTAAGCCTTTAAGAAATTTTCATGTCATTCTACATAGGTTCTTGTAATTTAAATGTTAATTCTCAAAGAATGTGTCCTACTTTTAAACTTCCAAAGTTGACAATTATGTTATTTTGCATTATTGTGATTTTGTTTTGGACTTACTTTAGCATGTTTATGCCCATGGATTCTAGTGACTTTTTCTTCATGATGAGTCAAAATAAAACATTGAAAAACACAACAAAAAAACACAAAATGCAAAAAATAAGGTGATGAAATGTGATGAGTTGCATTGAATACACAATACACATTTGTAATAAAGACTTTGGATTAAAAATGCAAATAGATCAATGTGAAAATGTACTTCAATCAAATTCAAAACAACCTCCACATTTCAAATGAAGATTCCAACTCTTTGTTTGGGGGAAATGATTTTCATTTCACGGCAATGTTCATTCATAGGACCACAAGTTCAATTGAGAAAATCTTCAAAACATCAATGGGAATACAATAATAACCACTGCCATACAATACTTTACTTCAAAGTTTGAGGTGATTTTTAGTGAAAGCAAAAAACAAGTGAGAAACATTGTTTGAAAGAACAAAAGCTCTAGCAATGAAGACCTTCTTTCTTGAGAAATTCATTGGCAATTCAAACCCTAAAACCTTATACAAAAGTGGCTACATGAATGATCACGATGGCACTATTGGCTACATCCTATGGTGCTTGTTTGACAAAATAGTGATGGACATAATAACCACATGTAATCAAGTAGGTGATGTGATTGGCCACCAATAAAACTATGTGGTTCCATTGGGAGATGCCTTTGTTGAGGTCTAGCTATTAGTCAGTGTCTTTTCCTTTTCTTTTGTGCAAATACCTATTGCCCTACATAAATGTCTAGTGCTTTTTGGCTATATTTTGCTATAAAAAAGGGGTTTCTTCTGCCCATACCCTATGTGGATGACCACTCTGTTACATAACTTTTCCATTTTGAATTATGCTAGCAACTATTTACTATCCTAATCTTCCATCCACCTTAGACTAAATAATCAATTCAAAGACAATATTATGCACATCTCTTCATGTGCCCAAAACCATGTCTTTCAATACATTCAATGTCTTCCATTTCTGATTTCATACAAAAAAATGAGTGATCCCTTTATTAAAAACTAATAATCATGTTCATTTCATCCATTTCCATCACTCATTAGAACTTTCAACTACTCTAGGTCAAAAATATTTGACCCTACCCCATAGGAATTGGCACACCAACCTTACACACAATGTTTTGTACCAAGAAACCTTACAATATAACATATTTGAATTTGTTTTCCATTATTGTGAAGGATTTAGAACCAAGCTAAAGGTATCAGTAGTCGTACTGTAGGCAGTGGGCACCACCACTTTTTTCTGAGTGAAATTTTGGTAGGTGATGATGAATTATTTTATTTTTGGGGAGAATCTTGGAATACACATATTTAGTGTAATTTCAATTAATCTTGCTTTTTTTTTGTGCAAAAATTTCAGCATAAGAAATTAATTTTAAAACACTGGTAGGCATTCTTGCACTAGGACAATAAAGGATATCTTAAACAAATTATCACTGGCATACCAAGACTAACATGTCATGAAGATAACTAATAAATAATTGTAACTT
>Ga0209208_10011839_pt1 | contig 11125 bp, 11 predicted proteins | sample S1TSphfallax_3_FD_187694 | JGI IMG/M metagenome (GOLD analysis project Ga0209208, IMG submission 187694) | Host-associated microbial communities from peat moss isolated from Minnesota, USA - S1T2_Fd - Sphagnum fallax MG (SPAdes) (version 2) | ecosystem: Host-associated > Plants > Peat moss >... | reverse complement strand
GGAATTTCAAAACCCCAAAAAGCAACAGTTTTTAATATTAAAAAAATTAGGACATACTTTAATACCTCACCATTTGAGAATCTCACATGTTAGAAAGAATCAAGGCCAATGAAACTTTGTGCTTTATTTCCTAGCAAAAAAACCTGACATAAACTAGAAACCCTCTTCAACCCCCCCACACCCCAAGGCCTCATCCCCCCAATAAAGAAAAATAAATAAAAAAAGAAAACTCCTCCCCATTGAGAGAGGGGGCTACCAAAGGAAGAAGAAAAAACTGATTTTATAATTCCTGCCTTCATTCCTTCACATCATACCTACCTGTGTTTGTCATCAAATGAGCTTGCATCTCTCACCTAGTAACTTGAGCATCAAAAAAGTTTTAGGAAATGAAGAGGTTGGAAATTACTCCCATAAATTCTCAAGCTAAGTTGTGATGTAGTCTTTCTCTAGATTGGGTAATACAAAGATCAGACATCAAGATTGTGCAGCTGAGTTTAAACATTTGTTGTTGTTGTTGTTGTGGAAGGATATGGAGTTAGATATGTTGTTGTTGCATAATAGAGGTTTTAGAGAGTCAAATGTGTGCCCTTATTGTTGAACTGTTCTTGTTGTTGCATAAATAGAGGTTTTGGTTGTTGTTGTTGTTGTTGTTGTTGCTGTTGCATAATTGACGTTTTGGAGTTATGTGTGGTTTTGTTGTTGTTTTTTTGTGGCATGATAGAGAGGTTTTAGAGTTTAAATGTGACACACACTAAATGAAAGCTGCTGTGACATGAAGTCTAAGGTTGTGAACTTGCAGCTTTCATGATTTAGTATCATTATTGTAGCAAAATTTCTTGAGTTTGTATTGTGGGGTTTTAGTGTTTTGTTTTTTTTTGGTTTGCTTGTTTTACCTAGTCATGGGGGTAGAGAGAAGTAAGCTGCAGCTGCAGCAAGGAGGAATTTGGTACTAGTTCCAGAGTTGATCTCATTTGCTTGCTGAAGAATTTGTACCCACGAGCTAGGATGTCTAGAATGGAAGCTGCGACAACAGGGGATGATCACTGCGTGTTGCAGCAATTTGCATTTCCTGGGCGCAGGGATTACCAGCTGAGAAGTAGCTACATGAACAATCCTGGTGGTGCTCTTAGTGTGATCACTAGTGGTAGCAGCTCAAATGCAGCTGTTGCGGTTACTGCTGCAGATCGTGCAGCGCCAGCTGCACCCAACTCTCCTGATCATCATCGACTCCTTAACAGCTTCCAGACTTCGCAGCGACACGAGGACCCTGCTGGTCAGGTTCAGTACCACCAGGAGAGCCAGCAGCAGCTCTCCATGAACCACCCCAACAGCAGCGCTGCAGGTGAGAATCTGAGCAGCTTTTTCCTCAGTACTGGCAGTAGCTCATTGCGGAACGTGGATTGCTTCCTCTTGTCGCGGAGTATGGACAAGCTGAGGTCCGGCTACACTAGTAGTTTCCACAACTGGCAGCAATGGAGCGGGGAAATATCACTTCCTGGAACACCGGCCGAGCTCGCGGACTCCAGTAGTAGTGCAGTAGACGCAAGAAGGAGCAGCAGCTGCGTGGGAGAGTTGGCAACAATATGTGATGAGAATGAGCTGACGCTCAAGAACCCGGAAAAGGAATATGGTGACGACAAACCAGAAGCTGAAGCGGAACTTGTAGCAGAAGAAGAAGCTCAATGCAAGCTGCCAGGTGACAATCTCCTGAGCTCGAGAAATTACTGTGTGAGCGCGGAACTGGAGCTGGTGTCCGCGAGTTCTAACGAGCTGCAAGTTCTCGAGAGGTCCAGTACTACCAAAGGGCGTCGATGGGTTAGTGGCGAGGACGTGGTCGAGACTAGAGTTGCAGCATCGTATCCAGCAGCTTGTGCATATGCTGCAGCAGGTCGAGCGCAGCTGGAGACACAAGCCGGTGCAAGCGCAGCGAGAGCGGGCACGGGGACGACGTTGGAGAGGGCCAGCAGCTGCAATAACATACGAGGAGGATCAGTCCCGCGAGCTTCTTACGGCTACAACGTCAAGCGTCGACCCTCGGCTTCCATCGCATGGGACAGCCTGAACGAGTCGCCGGAGGACAGTCCGATGCGCAAACCGATAGCATCGGTGCCATTCAAGTGGGAGGAAGCACCCGGCAGAGCTCGTCGCACCATCACCGCAAGAGGAAGCGAGTCGCGCGCATTGGCGAGAAAACTCTCCAGGAAGAAATGCTACCCGATTTCGTATGTCGAGCACGCAGTTCAGAAGAGAAGCGCAAGCTGCAAACGGGCCGAACAGCAAGAGAATCTAGGAGCAACACGAAGCAGTGGAGCTCAAGAATGTCGCGGAGATCCCGATAACGCATCAGCTCGTGAGGCTCGAATTTCGGCAGCCTGTACTACCAGGGATGGTAGCTTCCGAAGCAGCCGTCGCTACTACGCGCGCATGAGCTCGGGAGTCTCGGACACTGCATCCACGACCTCGAGCTGCTCTGCGGCCAGTGCGGCAAGGTTCAGCAATCTGGTGGATCAGCAGCTGGAGATTCATCAACAAGCTGCGGTGCTCATCGATCTGGTGGCACCAGCAGCTGCCAGATTCCTCGTCGACTCTACCAACACAGTGTCACCGCTTCCCACTCCTAGCAAGCATGCACTTGCTGTGCCCTTCAAATGGGAAGAAGCTCCAGGCAAACCCAAGGTCGATCAAAACTCCGCCGCCGTTGCTGCTGCAGGAGCAGCTCCATCGGAACCCTGCAAAACTACCACAGTAGGAGAACCTCCTGTTTTACAACTTCCTCCGCGACTCATTGCTGCAACAGTACACAAGTTCGATGCCAACACAAAAAAAGCTGCAGATCAGCTTCAGTCGCACAGCAGATACCCTCCCAGCAATGATCCCCCCGCTGCTCCTGCTGCGGTGCAACGACGATTCTCGCCTTCTGATCAGTGCTCACAGTCTTCTTCAACAGCGCATTTGCGACAATCTGGTTCAATGGAGAGATGGATAGACGTATTGAAAAGCTGCCCATTGGAATCAGTACTCACTCCACAATCCTCGAACTTGCAATCTCCTTTGAGGAGAAGCTCATTAGGCACCATGTCTGGTCCAATTTCCAGAAGACTACAGAGCTTGGAATCAAGCGAAGATGCTTCTGAGAATTCATGGTATCATGGGTATCATTATGATCATGATCAGCAGCAGCAGCAGCAGCAACACCATCATGAGCACCATCATCACCACCACCAAGTAGTGCAAGGTAGGAAGCTCCATCTCCTGAGCATTTTGTTTTCATGGAAGGACTTCAATGTAAGAAGAAATGAATGATTCTATCAAGATCGCTTTTGCATTTGGTTGTTATTCTGAACTGAACAAATTGGGGAGTTGTTGAAATGACCTTCAGATGGGATGAACCTTGCATCATCGCCTACAAGCATTTTTTGTGGCCCCACTTCATGCGAGAATCATCAAAGGCCAAATTCATCATCTTTGATCCTGATGTCCTCAGTTTCAGATGTGGAGGTGAATCATCAGCACTCTGCAACTGATGCAACAGTTTTGTCCATCTCATACTCAAATTCACAAGTCTCCTTAAGCACCACCTCACAGGAGTCATCTGAGCATTCATCCTCTGATCTAAGTGCCAGCCCAAGCTCAAGCCTGAGAACACTTCTGCGAAAATGCAGAGTGAAGTCAGAGTGGCCAAAGGATGCTGCAGCAGGAGCAGTTTTTGCAAAATCCCGACAGCATCTTGACCTTCATCCTGAGTCTCATCATGAAGCCAGGCCTGCAACCATCACACCATCACTAGTAAAGTTTAATACACATCTTAACTGTGTTTCAGAGCTTGATGTTGCAAGGTGTGGCCATAGATCGGACCTCTTCACATGCAACCTTGGATATGAGCATCAGCTTCAAGGTTCAAAGTTGCCATATACTGTGCTGGCTGCTGCAGAGCAAGAGCAAATGGTGCAATCTGACCAAATTTGCAAGGCAGATCATGATGATCAGGCTAATAATTTTGTCAGATGTTTGCGGATTCCTTGCTCACCAGCAAGGTTTCTCTCCAGGACACAAGAGGTGGCTGCAGCAGGCAATGGATTCAACCAAACACTGTGGCTTGATAATCCGTCTTGGGTATCACCAGCTAGCTATGCTGAGGACGGATACCGATCTCCTGCTTATACTGCAACACTTGAGCTCTTGTCACCATCTGCAGACCTGATGGCCAGGAGAAGAGGATCTGGCTTCAGGACAAGAAGCTTGAAATTCCTGAGACCCATGCAGCTGAACAAAAGCTTACTTCTTGTAAGTGATGCTCAATTACAGATATTCCATTTCCTTTCTTTCTATTTTTCTATTTCCAATTCCAACAGCAGATGAAAGACAATTGTGTCACTCCACAAAGCCAATTTATCAGAAAGATAGGCAAATTGGGTCAGGGCAGAAAACTTTGGTTCTGAGACACAAGTTGTGAAAGACATTGCAGTCCAGTTCTTGACTACAGTTTTTCCAGTAGAGTTCAGAAAAGTCTCGAGAATGGCTATGGTTTGTGGTTTGACATTGTGGTTTTTCGTGTTTGTTACAAAATGCAGGAATCTATGTGCAAATCCTTGAAGCACACAGTCTTGAGGTGTGCAATGGTATGCTGTCACAGAACAGGTCCATTGTTGAGACATGATGAGCATTACATCTCCACAAATGACTTTCAGTTCTGCAAGGTAGGTACACTTCCAAGTCCTTTGTTTGATTGCATAACCGGTGGCATCACTAACCTGACAGTGTTAACTCTTGGAACTAGTGAGCATCAACACTAGAGTTGACCCTAAAATGTGTGTGTGTATATCTATATGCAATATTCTCACTTTTTATTGCTCTGGAAACACTATTGCAGCCTATCTGAGGAAAAGGTGCAAAAAGCCGAGGGACCAAACACACCAGGAGGCTGCAGGCAAGTGTTGTGCCATTGCCATATCACAATCAATCAGGAAAGCTTCATATGAAGATATCAACTTGACATCTTTGTTCAACAATTTGCAATGCTGGAGCATCAGAGACTCATAATCTGATCGGTGGTGGCTATCTCAAAGTTCTTTGATGAGGTCTGACATTGCTGTGCCTTAGTTGAAGCTCAGTGATTAAAGCTTCCATGAGCTGAAGCCTACCATGCATGCATCCATCAACCTTGGCTTTTCAAATCTGGATTGATGATGAAGGTTACCAGCAGACACAAAGCTTATGCCTCAACTTGCTGCAGCTATCTCAGTCGTTAGCAACTGTCAGAGCTTGTCAACATACCTTGACAATCGAGGAGCCAAGAACTTTACATATTGTGAGCAGTTCCACAAGCAAAACACTGACAACCAACAGTGAGCAAGCAATTGTAATATTCTCCAATTCACCCACCAGTTCCATGCACAAACAAGGAAAGAATTCCGTTCTGACAAACTCTTGACAAAGTCCACTTTTCATTCTGGAATATTCCAAACATTTTGGCATATAGCTCAATCTACTCATTCTTTTTAGTGTACAAAAAACACATAACAGCCCACTATTTGTGAAGCAGATTGTGAAGTTTATATTCTACAAAACTACAGGCAAAACTCATGGCCCTTCTTGAGCCTTATCTACTCTAATATCTAAAACATGTCTTGCTCCTTCAACAACAGTTCTGCACGCAGTAGAATGGAATCAATTAATCACCACTGTGAATGTGACCAGGGTGTCTAGTCACTACAACATACACACTGTTTCAGATTTTCTCTCAAACTCACCCCACTGAAAAGGGATAAGAAAACCATAAAAGTTGGCATAAAGTAAAAATGTACAACTTGTTTGATGGGCAGCTCAATGCCATCAATACCTCTCTCATTGGCCCTCATTCCACTTTCTCCTTTCCTGATTGCTCTTCTTGAATGCGTGCTATCACTGCTTGTTTTGACTCCTCCGGGAGAGCATTGAACATGAAAACAGACTTGTCACCTATATCATCCTGCTCCCATCTCCAAACCCAACAGCCCACTTCAGTGAAAGTGAAGATAGACAAGGTGATAAGGAACATAACAACAAAGTTACATAAAGTTGGATTTGTGACAACTCCTCTAATAACAGGATAGAACATGAGGGAGAGATGTACAGTGACATCATACATGACTACATTGACTAATCTGGTATGTGCATGTCAGCAACAGTTCACCTTGATAGGTTGAGTAAACTTGCGGGATGCAAACAGTGAAAACAGAGCCATCCATGTAAGTAGCAAGCCAAACTGCACCTTCTCATCCATCACTCCTGACTGGCACATGCAAGAGAAACCAAAACCTGCTGTGAATTACAGACAACAGAGAGCAAGAGAAAACGGTAACAAAACCAGTCAACAGACATTATTAACTTGCTACTTCCTCCATTTTGAGGTGGTCAAAAGAAAGGTTGACTTGTTTTACTTGCACTAGTGCAGATGTAGATAAATCAAAAGTGCATAATGACAACCCCTCAGATCCACTGAGAATTGAATAGAGGGCAGCAGTTACCAGACGACCGAGTAGTAATGTTGGAATGACAAAGACCAGGGCACCTGCCTCCAGCTTGCCATAGCACAGTCCTGCACCACAGATTGTTTCCAAGCTTTTCATATGTATCTACTTATACAAAATTTCAAGCACAACATACTAACACCATTTTCCCCTGCAAGCAGCAGTTCTGTTGACAAATGTCCACAAATGCACAGTAATGCCAATCCTGCTGCCAACATGCACCCAATCCACAGAACCACTATATGCCAAAATGCCAAAAGATCTTGATTTTGAAGTGATAATTCTGCAGAGTCTTGTGCATGCATGCAGCTTGCACTAGAATCCACTTTCTGCCAAACTTCAAGATCTTGAAAGAATGGTTACAAAGTGGCATAGGCCTCCATTTAGAAAGCATGAGGTTTGTTCATCAAATCCTGGACTAAACAGTTTACCATAATAGGTCATAAAAGTTCTCAATGGACAGGCAAGGTATCTTACCTTCTTTGAAAACAAGCCCTGTAAGAGATGCAAAGAGTGGGCCCACAGCCCAGATTGCTGTAGGATGCTCTAGCACATAGGTCACCAAGCCTTGGTCAGCTGGCCTCGCTAGGGCCAGTGCAACCCCTAGGGAGCCAGCCACACCAAGTGCCCAAAATAGTTGCAGTGTGCGTTTTATGGGTGTGACATAGATGTGGATGAGCAGTAGAGCCACACCAAGCCCACCTGCCCCTACGGCATAAAAGATGTCATATGAACTCTGGAGTGCAGCTTTCAGTGGAAATTCATCACTCAAACATACGGTGGACGCTGCAATGAGAAAGGCTGAAGCAGCAGTCACCAAGCCTCCCCGATACAATATCACCTGCAGCAAATCAAAGTTGAGCATCTCATGCTACACAATACTCGCTGAAATCCAGGATTTGTCTAGAATGCAGGACAGGTTTTGGCCAATTTTTGGAGTTGAAATGGCAACCCTATGAGCACATGGATTGCAGTTGCTTTTGCCCATATCCTCTTTACCCAGCTTCACAGAAGAGCCATATGGTATGTAAACTGAAGATTGTGTTCTCATAACACAAATCATATTGACTGTTAGTGCGGGTTCAGCAGCTCAACTGAGACATCCATTTCAATGCATCCATGAATCATACTGACATACAGTGCAGTGTGTACTACTTGCAAGTGCTCAAGACAATTACTCTCTTAGCACTCTCTGCAATCATCTGGCACTGCCATCATTCTTACTTACTGCCTGGGATATTCAGCCTCGGAATAAGGGCAGGAACTCTACTCTTCTTGATTTCAATTCTGGAATGGATGTTGGCATCAGTCCAGTGCTACTGGAAGAGTTATAGAACCCAGGACACTTGATGAATCTGCTGTAGAATGGAAGAAGAATGCTGAGGGCAATAACCTTAGCATGATGATCTTGGCTGAATTTTCTGAAGCTCAAATTGCCAGGGTACAAAAGCAGATCATTCACCTTGCATCCACAAAGCAAAAATTGCAAGAAGTTCATGCAAAGGAAATATGTAGGTACCTCACGAACATCAACATCCTCCACAGACCAGGGACCATAGATGCCCTGGTAAACCTCTCGCAAGGAGGACTCCTCCCTCATCGCCATACGAACCACCATTAGACTTCTCCTCCCATTCTTTGCCGTCCCCCCTGGCTTGCTCGAAAAGTTCTCTGCAAGCTTCACCTGGCTGTGTTTCCCTCTGAGCTTCTCTCCTGCTACTATCGTCTGCAACGCTCTCATTCCTATTCCAGAGCCTCGCGCCCCCATCGGCTTCCTCAGCGCCAATAATCTGCAAGAACACCTGAATCGTGCAGGGCTCCAAAGAGCAGCAGCGGAGGTCACTTGCGCCGCCATTGTTGCACTCTTGCTACACAACTAAATTGTCCTTGAAGCTCACAAAACAGAAATGGGAACTTGGGAAGAGCGTCTGGAAAAACTCCCTTCAGTTCTTTCCACGATAGAAACCCTAGAAACCCCGTCCGTTCTTTCCACGTCGACCTAATCCACAAAACCCGTGCTCCCTTCGATCATAGCTACAAAGAACAAAGGTCAAGCAGTATCACCATCATCACCACAACAACAACAACAACACAGAGTACAGAATTCCACAGAAGAAGAAGATGATGTCACCAAGGAGAAAGAAGCAAGGGTTTTGCACCTTGGCTGTGAAGCCCACTAGCAGACCAGAACAGACCAGAGCTTGGCTTGAGATGAGATTTGCATTACATACCGTTTTGTGTTGTGTTTTGGTAGCGAATTTGAGGGAGGGATTTGGATCGATGCTCTGCAGATGTTCGCAATTCACGATCGATTCCTAAAATTTTCATCACATTTGGGTATAATTTTTTCGTCGGCAATTTCACGAAATATTTCAATAGATCGATCGATAGATAGATTCTTCGACAGACTTTTTTCTTTTTTTTCTTGGGTTGGGACTGCTGGTGCTCGTCGCTGCAGATCAGATCCTTTGACCAAAGTATGTGCCCACCCAATGTGGAATGAATCAAGGGATGCTTTACTTATGGAACTCCACCCACTCCTAGGGTATTACAAATTCATGAGCCGATTCAATTTAAGTTCAAATCTTAATTGAATCTCCATTACACACAATTAAAATTTTAAAAATTTGTGTAATATTGTTTGTCTAATTAATTCATATAATTTTAAAGAAACATTATGTAATATAAATTATTTACAACCAATCAAATGCAATAACTTGTTTAATTTGGAAGGCCAACTCATATTTTTAAAATAAAATTATATTTATCTACTTAGAGAACTCGGTTAACATGATGTCAACATCTTCAAATTCTAACAAAATTCGAACTTTTAATTTGAGTATTTTAGAATTCGACCCATAACATGAAGTTAAACCTATATTAAATCCTTGAACCTATCAACATTAGTAGGAGCCTTAAGGTAATATCAACCTCATACCAGTTTTGTATCAAATTTAATATTAGATTCATACCAACCCAAATTGTGTTTTGGACCTAGTACCAAAATCAAATTAATATGAAAATTTTAGGGAATACCTAATACTCATACAAGTTTATATAAATTTTTAAAAATTAATACCAAGATTAAGCTAATATGTTCAACATTTAACACCAAATCGGCATTGGTTTGAATCAATATGAATTCACAGGTTTTTCCGTTTGGAGTTTTAAAGTCAAAGGTTTAGGTTCAAATTCTTATAAGCCAAATCTTACCCAACACTCTTTTGATGGAGTTGACACAAAGATTGGATTGTGAAACTAACATTTTGTTAAAATTAAAATTTGAAACCAAAACCTTGAATATAAACTTTTGAAAATAGATTAAATTTCTTAAGGTAGGTTAGGGTTTTGTTTTTTGAAAAACAAGTTGAAAAACATTGAAGTTTTTGAAAAAGACAACAAGTAGGTATGTTGAACTTTTAAGGTAGACAATTGGTTTTGTTTTTTTATAAAGTTTAATATTTTCATAAATTTTAATTTAAATTGTTGTAAAACTTCATACCTATTAAAAAATTAATATCAAGGACAGTGTACATGTAACTAGACCTTGTTATCATATCAAACCCAAAGGTTCTTGAATTTGAAATTTTGCCAAAATCAAAATCATAGGTTTTAAAATTTTGAAGAGCCAATCTTAAACACATATCTAAAGAACTCACTAGAATTTTTTAAGTGTCAAAAACATTGTTTGAAATGTTTCATCTTCAACACCAATGTGATGGTCATCATCAACTTCATGATAAAAATGAAGTTGGTGAATAGGTTTTTTTCAAAATTGCATAATGGAGAAACAAATATATGAGTTCGGAGAATGAAAACCAAATGAAATGGATCACTACAACAAAAGGTGTCCTTGTATGCTAAGTGATTTCATTCGATTTTGAATGAATTCACTAGTTTTAGTAAACGGAAATTAGTTGGACAATAATGAATTCATTGGTCTAATGAATGGCGACTAGTAAATTGCACCCACATTTTGTAATAGTGGGAAAAATCATGTAAATTTTAAAAGTTTAATCAAATACATGATTCCACCAAGTTTCTTTATGACATCAAAGGTCCAACACATCATTGCCTTTGAACGGGCCTAAAAGGAAATGATTTTCCTCTTTCATGGTCTTGTTACCATTCCAAATCTTGAGCCATTTACATTTCTTTTTGGCATCAACTTTTTGAATTGTAACATTATACAATCAATATTATGTCATTATTGGGTTAGAAGTCTTGGATTAATGAATTTTGATTTGTTCAAGGAATTTGGGCCCCAATTATAGATTTGCAACAAGCAACAACTTCATATAAGCTTATGTTGCAAAGCTTACGTTACTTTTGAAACACTTTTAATCATTGTTATTCCAACCTAATTGTAATAAATTATTTGGGTTTTCAAGCTTGTATAGTTTTGTAGCATCATGTTTGGCCTTCACAATCTCATGCTACATGTCAAAAATAAGTGAGATGAATATTTAAAATCATTTGATTAATTGTTAATTAACATGGGAAAACACTTTGTATGTGCACATTTACCTTGAATATGTTTTCAACAAAGGTCGGTTGTGTCAAGGAATACCAAGTACACCTTTCTTCCTTGTTCATTGAATCCAAATATTGTTTAT
>Ga0209208_10011837_pt1 | contig 11126 bp, 5 predicted proteins | sample S1TSphfallax_3_FD_187694 | JGI IMG/M metagenome (GOLD analysis project Ga0209208, IMG submission 187694) | Host-associated microbial communities from peat moss isolated from Minnesota, USA - S1T2_Fd - Sphagnum fallax MG (SPAdes) (version 2) | ecosystem: Host-associated > Plants > Peat moss >... | reverse complement strand
GAACACAGAAAGGATTCTCCCCAATGAGCCTTACAAGAAGCAATGGACCTTAGAACAAGCAATGGGCCTCACAAGAAGCAACTGGATTACTAAGGGCTAGAATGAACCAAGAGCCACCAAGTGACTATCCATTTGAAGCTTCTTATGACCAATGTTGTCTTATTCTTGATTTTGAAATGAACCTTGGGTTTCAATTTTTAGTGCAGGTTCTATGAAATAAAATAAAACTAAAAATTGAAAACCCATTATTTTTTCCCATTTGGAAGTGGGACAACTTGGTTCTTTGAGAGAGGGGGATGCTTTTAAAAAGCCTTGGTGATTATACCTTAAAGAACATAAACCTGTTTACAAGTACAACAGCCTCAATTCAAGTTCTGATTCCAGTTTTCAAAAGAGGCATCTAGATTCAAATCTGGATTTCTCCATTCTCTAAATCTCCAATCTGGATACCTCAAAATCTAACCTAAAACCTCAACCTTAACATGCAAATAGCCTTATCTTGCCAACACCGGTTATGACTCAATTATGCATGAACCACCAATTGACTCAACCTCAAGTTTCATCTTTGTTTCCTATCCTACAAAAAGTAGGTCATGTCCAAAATAGGTGTCTACTAGGTGTGTAGATGCATGTTGATGGTTAGTACTTATAGCTAAAGGTTAGTGGCTTGTTACCAGTACAAAGATAGTAAAGATGGCAACAATTAAGCTAATCATTGTGGTTATCTAAAATTGGTACCCAACAGAAAAATGTTTCTTATCTACCCACCATCCATCCAACCACAATGAACTAGCACCAACTAATGCATTATTTTGGATAGATGTTGATTGGCTAGGAAACATTTTTTCTTTGGATTCTTGTCCACAACTAACCACCCTCAGTTAGCACAATTAGTCTATTTGATGTTCTATTTACATGTAATTATTATTTTTCAATCTTGCTTTCCCTCCTTCGTCCTCCACCTACCAATTTACATGCTAACCAGTGCACACATACATAGCAATATGCAAGCTTACCTACCTACCCACTTGAAATGACCTACTTGCACCTATTTCTTTATTCATCACTAAATGGATGTTATGAAAGTATTGCACATGGTGAAAGCACATTACAATGGTCAAAATGCATTGTTACAAATATTGTTTTTCAAACTATGCAACTTTCAATTTCCACCAAATCAATATTAAAAGAGATTTTCATAAATTATGCTTAAACTAAGGTAGTTCAATTATCAAATAATGAAATTGTCAAAGGAAATTTACATTTTTAAATTAATATTAAATGATTGAAAAGTATATTTGTCAAAAAATAGATGTTGTCATTATATACTACAAAATACAAATATACTCTAAAAATGATTCAAATAATTGTAAAACTTGGTGAAGTACTTAATCATATATTGAATATGAATTGTTCATATCATTTCAATTACAATTGAAAAGTTTGACTTATGTGATTTCACAAAAAACATAAGTGTGTTGAAAAAAAAGTTATTGAAAAATTATTTTAATTTAAAAAATGACAAGAATTATGTTGGAAGCATTTGTATCAAAATCCAATGTATGTGTAACGTTAGATCAATTTTGTTAAAAAACTACCCCCAAAATAATACAAAATGTACCCAAAAAAAAGTAAATTTTCTCATTTAAAACTTCCCGCTTGTTATATACTTTCACCTCACCAAAAAAAAAAAAGTATGTCGTCCCATCATTAGAAGAAATCTTCAAATATATGATTGATTTATGATTAATACTCTAATCATAAAGGGAAAAAAATTAATAGCCCTAAAATCATTATAAATAAATTGTTTAAAATAATTGTCATTTAAAACATGATGTGACACATTTCATTCATTAGTCATAAAGCACATATGTGAAGTCATTAATGATATTTTAGTCATTATTTAATTATTTTTTAATATTACAAATTGGACCCAAAAACCTGGGTTAAATTTTTTTTATTTTTTATTTTTTATTATATAAATAAGAAGATATATTTTTATTTCAATTGTTCTTAATTTCATGATTCTTTCATCTTATCAATTATTGACATTTGTCAAGATTTAAGCTAGGCTTAAAACCTAATTTAAATGGTTAAGTAAACCACCTAATCTACCTTACTTACATTCACCTATGTAACCACCTAACCTAGGTAGTCTAAATAGGTACTGAATATTTGGTTAATATTTCAATGTTGACCACAATGAATGTCATTTGTGAAGTTTGATCCTTGAACCCCAATGATGGAATTCAACTCATTTACCACCAAGCCACCCCACTTCTTATGTGAATAATTTAATGTTTATTTTATTTAGAACATACTTCATTTAAACATTAAACAAAACCTCAAATTTGGTCATTCATATTTTATTGATAATTTGTCCAAATGAAAAAATTAAAATTTTAGTCATAAATTTCCTTCAATAATGTACGCAATAATATATATATATATAATTGTAAATTCATTTCAAAAACAATAGCTAAATTTTGTTATTGAATAACATTTCAATGACCATTATTTGGTTCAAACACATGATTTGTAAATGAAAAAGCCTTTGTGGTCTAATACAAGAATAAATAAAATATGTCTTTCATATCTTAGACCTTTAGTTGATTTTAAAGGTTATATTGTACAATTTTTTTTCCAATATATCATAACTTTACTGATAACTTTTAATTTAAACATATGAATTTATATAATTTATCCACATAAAATATTTATAAATGGATCATAAATCAATTTTATCATATACATATATATATAATATTAATCATATTAAGTATGATGTATAAATTTATTTATTTTCATGCATATATTATACTAATGTTTATTTAAATGTATGACAAAAGTTTAATGTAGGAATAAATTCTACATTTCCCACATTTTACAATTCTATCTATTTGAAAATTGCAATTTTAATCTATCATAATCTTACCATTCAAATTTATTTCAATCTATAATATTTAATTTCTTCACATTGAATATTTAAAATGATCATTTATCAAGTATATTTAAGAAAATATTAATTAGAGGTTATTATATTACCTATATGTATAATATTAATGGAAATTAGTTATTCATGTTTGTTCATACTCATATTAAATTATTAATAATCATTTTCAAATCATTGTAAAATAGTTTTATGATCACATTGTGTATGTAATGACACATTATTTTGTCCACGTGATTTGCATAATCATTGTTTAGTCATATTTGAAATGATTTTATCGTAATCACGTTTTCAAATAATATTGTGGACATTCACATCACTTTGTCATCAATTGTGAATGCCATATGGATGAAAACTTGCAATGAAAAAAAATGTCATCCTTCATAGTAACATGTCATCTACTAGTCAAATGTATCGTTATTATACGACTACAATTTTTTCCACGTAGGATCTGAAATAATATTCTATGATTGTAGTCAACTATGTAATCATTTAAAACATCTAATCATTGATTTCTTGGTTGCAAAGAACAAAATACCTTCTCGTGCATTTACCTACCCATTACCACTTTGATGCATCCACCTAATTACCTAATATTGCTTCATATAAACTAATGACAAATTAAAATGGAAAAACATAATGTAGGCATCAACAAATGCAAGTACTACAAAAACTTTGTCATCCATCATCTTTTTACCTTCAATGATAATGTAAGGTTAACTCTAAATGTAAACATTGCAATAGATGTCCAAAGGCACATTAGAATACTTGTATCTAGGCTACATCTAAAAACTTTCAACCATTGTATAAATAGTAAAAGACTTAAACTAAGACAATTTGTAAAATGCAACATCTTCATTTTTTTGAAAAGTTTAATTGCAAACGATAGAATGGTCATGTTCATGAATGCAATACCATCATGATATCAAGATTCAATGTAATTTTTTTGGCTATGTTCTTGTGCAATAATTTGTTTATTAAGTCCATTAGATTATTTGCATTGTGTTGTGTGTGCATACATGAATTTCTATATTATAACAATATAGAAAGATCTTATGACAACTAACTTGGCTTGGTGTTGCTAGAATCTCTTTATGACGGGGCATGATGCTACCCACAACCTACAACAAAGAATGTGAAATAAAAATAAGAACAAGAATTAAAACTTTTTCTTATTCTATGTGTGGCCCCTTCAAAAGAGAAAGAAAACAAAGAAAAAAAAGACAATGACTAGGGGAGATTGACCCCCATAAGTTACTCCTATAAATCAAGATGAAGAAGAGGATGACCATGACTCAAGCTTGGCCCTCACAACTCTTGCAAATCAAGAAGAAGATGACAATGACCATTTACAAACCATGAAAAAGAAAGAAAACCATGACCAAGGGAAGTTCAACCCCTAAACCCCTCATAACCAAGAAAAGGGCAAGAGAGGGCATACCTATTTGATAGAGCTCTTCTAATCAATGCACCAACACAATGGAGCTTGAAAGCAAGACAATGAAGTTTTCATTTCTCTAATACTATAATACTTGTAGCTTAATGTTTCTAGAGGAAAAAAAAATGGCAGGGCGATGGGAAGAAAGGGAAAGAATAAGGGAATAGTAGGTTGTAGAAGGGAAGAAAATAGGTCACCATAGGTAAGTACTAAGTAAGAGGTCATAGCAACTAAAGGGATAAAGTAGGTGGGTAGTTTTCATCCTAAACTTGGAAAGTTGGAATTCATCTCAAAACAAAGATATATGATGCACTAGTGGATGCTAAGTCACATGGGTCCATATAAATTTTTTAATGTTATTTGATAAATACCACAAGGCCTTATGGATGTTATGATAAAAAATAAAGATCCAATAAGAACATGGCTCACTTTGCAAAACATGTTTCAAACATATTATGAACACAAATTCTATTTATGTCAAACCAAATGCACTAATGAAAGCTTATGGGGGACACTTAATATAAAATTTGGGATCTACACTTGTCAAACGACCATTTTAAAGGGGGGGGTATTAGATAATTCTCCAACCTATTTTTTTATCACCCAATTATTATCTAATTTTTTAATATACACATATTAAAGCCACCCTACATTAATTATAATCCATTATTTCAGATTATTACATACCCTATATTATACTTAAATTTATTATTTGAACAAAATGTACCCTATTTTTTAATTAATTGAATTTTTTTAAAAACCTAGCAACCAATATATTGCACCCTATATTTTTACTCACAAATTTTCTACTTTTTTAAACTAGTGTCCCCCTCGGGAATGAAAGACAAGATAAAAATTTGGAGGACAATGTGAAAATTGTAAATGAATTTAAATAAGGTGAACTACATCAAAACATTCACCTATATCACATAAAATGTTGGTCCAACTAATATTGATTCATGGATTGTTCACAATCATGAAGGTATTCAAATTTCAATCCAAAACAATTAAAAATCAAATTGTAATTAAATGAACCACCTAAAATGCAATTACAAGCATATCAAATAGGAGTTGATGAATAAGATATTATAATCCACTTTTAATGACAAACATTCTAAGGGAAAAAAAAAAGGGACAATATAATTAGGCATTTTTGTATTGTACATTTTTTTTGTTTATTCCAAGGTTGGCAATAGTATTGATAGATTTTCAAATTTAAGCCAATTCAAGTCCAAGCGAAATCAAGTTTTCAAGTCTCAAAACCAAAGACTTCAAGTTTGGTCGAAACCTAATTCAACAACCAACCTTTTTTCAAAATTGAATTAGAATATGAACCAAGGGTGTTAGTTCCAACCACTCTAATAAGAGCCATATCACCCCCTTAGACTTGTGTTTTTTCATTTTTTTTTCAAAAATATTCTTGGAATCTTTTCAATGCATCATTTTAAAAAAATAAAAAATCTTCAATGATTTTTAAAATATTATTATGTTAAGGTTTATATTTTTTAAAATCCATAACTATGTCTTTTAAAAATAATTCAAATTATGATTTTTGTGTTTTTATTGTTAAATCATCACTTAAAAGCATTGGTTATATAACATAAAAATTGTTTGTCTATATTTTTTATTCATTGAATTGATTTAAATTTTTTTGGATATGTATACCAATATATTGAAAATAACATTGTATGAAAACAAGTCCATTTGTATTTTTTTCCTTTTTTAACAATTTGAAAAACAAAAATTTAAACAATGGTTACAATTGCTAATGGCATGTGAGTGCAACTTCACCAAATCACCATGTTTAAAATGGATTCAAAATATTTAAAATGTTTTAATTACACACAAATTGAAACACCTTCAAATTGGGAGCTATGAGCTTACCCAACTAGATGATGATGGTTGAAAATTCATGATGGCATTTGCTAATCGATTTAACAATAAAATGAAAGTCAAATACAACTTGTATGAAGGGGAATGCCTCATTGTTGTTTGGGCAGTTTCATCATTCTAGGACATTACTTATATGGTAACCCATTCATTTTAATTATGAATCCTTAACTTTTGAAATTGTTGATGGAATCAAATCATTTCACAAGAAAGTTAGCCAAGTGGGCATTTATTCTAGAAGAATACAACTTTGACATTGTTCATAGGTCTAGTAGGGTAAACCATGATGTTGATGGGTTAAGTTGGACTCAAATTCATATGATGAAGATACCATCAAGGTTCATTGGGGTGGTGATGTTGATTTGGAAGTAATTTTTGATTGGCATGCCTCTACATACCTATGTTCATTATTGGGATGTTACTTTAGACTAACCTGGGTGCTAAGGATACCGGTGATGTGAACATTGAGTTAGATGGCGATGGTGTTTTAAACATATATGAATTGCATTTATTATTGCATATATGCAAACATGTGAAATCCCAATTGGATTAATACTCATGAAGTGTGATCAAGTTGTGCAACACCAAGTTTTTATGGGAAGTTAATTGTCTCCTATGAGTTTGGAGTTATGGACGAATGCAAGTAGTGACTAGCTCAAAACAATGTGAAAGCCTTGTATGACATGTTAAAAAAAAGTTGATTGTTGGGCCATTTTAAGGTTTGACAACACTATTACAATTTATGACTTTTCAAAAGGCCAAGTTTACTAACAAGTCCTTTTTTACTAATGGACATGAACATTTTGACTAGGTTCGAAACTTGAATGATGTGTATTATTTATTAATGAATTTGACTAGAATGACCTATTTGACTATCTATCAAATTGAATATTTAGTCAAATTGGACAAAAAAATGAGTACCTTTGTCAAAATGGCCAATGGTTTCTAGTCAATAACAACATTTAGTCAAGTTGGATAAAGCAAAATGACATCCTTAGTCAAAATGGACAATGGTGTTCTAATGAAATGGGAAAACCTATGTTACTTAATAAACAAAGATAATTACAAACTAAATTAGGCAATAGTCAAAGGTAACCTACATACCAATTTGCTTATTTGATTACCTATTTTTTACTTCCCACTTACCATCCTACAAACCTACCTACCTACCTACCTACTTACCACCTATGACCTACTTATCTACTTACCTACTTAACAATTTATTTACCTATTTAACTACCTACCTCATTTTTCCTACCTACCTACCAATTTACTTACCTACCTTGTACCTCATACCTTCCTAGATTTTCCCACCTAACTACCTTTTATTTCCTATAACCTACCTACCTACTTCCTATGGACTACAAGCTACCTACTTATTTACCCCCTTTACCTACGATCCATTGTGCAAGCCACTTATTAATTACTTAACTTTCTTGCATTTACCTACATAACTAATGATTTGAAATAAACAAATGAAAATATAAAACTTGACAAAAATTTTCAACTTTGGAAAGTGTAGTCCATTGGTAAAAACTTGGAATATCATTGGGGAGGTAAAGGGTTGAATTCCTAATACTTGCAACTTATATATGTGTTTAAAAGGTTAGGATAGGTAGGTTATGTAAAATACTGTAAGGTTATAGCCTAGAATATTTGAATATCACCTAGGGTAGAATAGTCTAGAATAATCAATAATAACTTAAAATCATTTAAGGTGGAATAGCCTAAAATAGCCAAGAATAACCTTGGGTGGAATAGTTTATAAAAATAAAAATAATATAAAGTAGAATAATTTAAAGTGGCCAAAAATATTTAAAGAATAGTTTAGAATAGCCTTAAAATAATATAGAATTAACTTAAAATCCTAGCTTATGATAACCTAGGAATAACCAAAGGTACACACATTAGCTTAGGAACAACTTAGAATAGCTTACATTAACCTAGGATTAGCATAGGGTTTATAAATTTGTGCAAGTTCACTCAAAATCTAATAAAAAATGGAGTGAACTTGGCCACATCTCCTTGTAGTGTAATATCTTTAATTTTATGGTCAACCTTCATTTTTGTTTTGTGTTTGAAACACATTTTCATTGGATCATTACCAAACTCATAACATGTTTTCACACTTGCTTCCTCTTGCTCTTTGGGTCAAAAAATGATTGGGGTAAAATAAAGGATGGTTTTTTTTACATCTAATGGACCCCTTCATTTAAACATGTTGTTATAATTTAATGACACATTCATATTGAAATTTTGATTTGTTTCATGGATAGATACATTATTAAGGTATTATTCTATGCATAGCATGTCAAATTTGAACAAGTTTCATGAATCTTACCAAGTCTTGAAAAACAATCTAAGATTTGGTTTCTTGAGAAAAAAAAATTCAAGGATTCATAAGGAATGTTTAAACAAATTTTTTTGGCCCAAGATTCTTATCACAAACACCTTAGGTACTAATGTACATATAATGTATGAATGTGACAAAAACCAAATGCCTTATTATAACATAAAATATTTTTTAAATGAAAATTTTGAGAATTTTCAACCATTTATAAAACATGGCCCACATTGGATAAATTTTACTATTCTTACTTTCATAAGTGAAAAAAAATAAAATTTTAGAAGCTTATATAAAATTTAGAAAAAAAATTATTTAATTTGAGAATGAGTCCTTATGTTTCAAAGGGGGTACCCCAATCATGCTTGGACCCCTTTGTACATATAACTTGTACATAATATTTACATAATTCCAACAAATCACAGAAATTTATACAATTTATGATCTATGAAAATAATAATGAATTAAATAGAAGATTTAGTGCCATGCATAGTATTAAAATGATTACATCATGATTATTTTCACCTACTAAATGCAAAAACAATTTTCCATTTTCACCCTTTTTATTGACATATATTCTTTTGTTAACAATCATTTGAACAACGTTAACATATCCACATGAAGTTTAATTAAGTAACACATGTTCATATGTCAATGACATTACATGTGAAAATAACTTTAATATAAATGAATTTTAACCAAAGGATAATAATGACATGATGCAATGTGTAACATGTAATAAATCTTTTTTATTTACATCAAGACTAAAAGCATTGGAATATCAGAAAAAAAAAGACAACTATTATTATGGAACAAAAAAAAGTTTCCAAATGTTCTTGAAGTGAAAGAGACCAATTCATTCCTATATGAAATTGAGGCATGAACAATATTGGAATACAATTTGATTTGAATTGAATTGCAATTTAATTAATTTCAAATTCAGTGAACAATTGGATTAAGATTCAAGTGTAGAAAAATGAGATGCAAATTGGTGGAGAAGATATTGAATTTCTTCTCGTGAATATGGTGTTGAAAAAAAACTTTTAAAAGACATGTCCTAAAAAAAGCCTTTCCATCAGTGTTTTTTTTTCAAATTCCTTAAGTAGGTGCATTGGCTAGGATTTTGAGCATTAATTAGCAATAAATGGCAACTATCCTGGTGGACTAGTAGTTCTTTTTTGGAATCATACCTAGTTTTGGCAACCTACAAGAACACATTGTCTAAATCCAGTGACTTTTTAGTTTTTTTGGGTAAAAATGTGGTGATTTTTATAAAATAAATCTCAAAAATCCCTTTGTTGGATTCACCAACCCTTTTTTTTTAGTCGCCATGTTATGAAAATTCGCCGAAAACACCGGTTTCAATGCCTTTTCAATTGGCAATGGGTTTAACATATTTCAATTTAGAATTGTCCAAGTGATGATGACAACCAATGACTCCTAAAATCTAAAGTTGTCATCCTTAAATTAGTTCCAATGATTCATCGTCATTGGTTTCAAGAAGACACTATTGGGCAAAGCATATGACACAAAGTGAGGTGCTACTAGGAATTGCATGTTGAGGAAAACATTGGAAACTTGTGAAAAATGTTGGGAACCAATTGGCAAATGGATGGGAGCATGCTAGGAACTTGATTTCAATTTTCTACACATTGGGAACAACAAAAATCTCAATAAGTTTTATGCCTATCTACATATTTTACCATTTTTGGCCTAGGCTACTCTACATGGGAGGTAATTAGGTAAATAAGTAATCAAAAATTGGAATATGTCCAAAATTTGAGAAATTTATTCACAATTTCCCAAAATTTTCAAAAGCTTTCATGTCAAATATTTTGAAATTTTAAAAAATTGATTATTTTCATACATATCTTTGAAAATATGCCACCATGAACTCTAAGTACTATCTGCCATCTTTATAGCGGCACCGTGAAGTACACTAAAATAAAGATGTTTCACCAGACATAATCATTTCTAGTGCATGTCTACAACCACACATAAAATACAAGAAACAAAAAAGCCTCCTACCTATTCTAAGAAAATTCTCAAGCACAATGTAGCTTCCACATAGTTGATGTTTCCATGTCACAATGGTTCAAGGTGCAATGCCATGGAAGATTGAAGTTGAAAAATTTGGAACCCTTCTTTCATCACCTTAATGCCAACCATGCCATTTGTGTTAGGGTAACAGCAAGGGCATCAACTCCGGGGAAGGAATGGGAGCTTTGAATTGCTTAATGAAACTTCATTGTTCTCATAACCTCGTAGGCTTGGGAGAACATTAAACACCTTCTCCAATTGAACTTTACAAGGGTGTTAGAAAAAGGACTACGGAACCTTACAGAGTTCTGCTACAAGGTTTGACTTATAAGCTCAAACTTCACTAGATGGGCCTGTGGTGGTGGGTTTTAAACCTTTTGAAAAATTATAAAATATATCAATCTTCTTTGTTTTTGGTGTGTGTAGAAGGTCAGATGATGAATCACATGGTTATGTGCAAAACC
>Ga0209208_10011836_pt1 | contig 11127 bp, 4 predicted proteins | sample S1TSphfallax_3_FD_187694 | JGI IMG/M metagenome (GOLD analysis project Ga0209208, IMG submission 187694) | Host-associated microbial communities from peat moss isolated from Minnesota, USA - S1T2_Fd - Sphagnum fallax MG (SPAdes) (version 2) | ecosystem: Host-associated > Plants > Peat moss >... | reverse complement strand
TTTGAAATATAACAATTATAAACAGAGCAAATTGTAGTATAAACAAAATAGACTATAGTATAGACATATTAGATTTCTAAATCACAGGATCAAAAACAAGAGTAGATTTAGCTTTCTTAACACATTTTTCATTCAAAATTCTGAGAAATTATTCAAAATACGAGTTAGGTAATGTTAAGGGAGTAATTACTATAATTGCTCATGATAATAGTTAGTTAGTATATACCTACTTACCTAAGTTACTATTTTAGGAAATTTTAACTACATTGCATAGTTTTTATTACCATTTGAATTTGAATAAAACATAGGACTAATTTTGTTGATGAATGTCTTTGGAGAAGAAGAGAGATGAATAATTATAGAATATGAAGTTTTAATGGAGTATCAAAGAGGAACACTTTTGATTTTTGGAAAAGCTTTATTTCCATAGCCAAAATTGATGTTTTGAATGTTTTATCATACTTTCAGTACTAGATTTTAATTCTGAAACTAGTTTTGAGTAGATCTGAATGAACGAATTTTGTTAATATTAGTTTTATGGTGTTTCAATCTAGATTTAAAATACAATATAGGATTAAAGATTCTATATTTACCAAAGTGTTTCCTTATTTGACCATAACAAAAATTCTACTTGGACCCTTATTTTTCCACTAGTTGCACACATAAGATACTTGGCCAATTTGTTAATATATTGGAACATGCATCATCCAAATGCATTATTATTTGCCTACATCATAAGCATAGTTATGACATTCTTGGTGCGGGAATGTTATGGAAGCCCAAAGATCTCCGTAAAATTCGTTAAAATTCATCAAAATTCATCAAAATTTGTTAAAATTCGTTAAAATTCGTCAAAATTCACGCTGAAGAATGTTATGACAAGGTGCTAAATGAAGAATTTTAAAGAATTTTAATGTGCAAAATGAAGAATGTCATCACTAGGATCATAAGTCCACTTAGACATCTACTTCATCACGAGCTACATATTTTATTTGCTAAATTTTTCTTTCAACATGCATTTATTAAGTACATGCATACCAATGATTTCTTACTTCTATTGAAACATGGTCCCCCATATGTGCTTGAATCCTTGATTGTTATTGAAATTTACTTGAAACAAATATTTGACAAACAACCACAAACTTCACATCTTAATATTTAATTTAAGGTTTGCTATGTGGTTAATCATGCATATTTACTTCTGGTGGAATCTAGCCAACTAACCACCTTTTTCAATAACACTTACATAGAATGATCACATTAGAATCATACTTAATGATCTACTTACAAGCAATGTATATTTGGACACTAATCCAAGAACTACAAAAAGACCTATTTTGCTACTTTGGTGTCAACTTAAACATACATTCTATTATATTCCATGGCTACTTGTACTACAATTTTACATCATGGGGTGAGGTCACAATAGAAAGAGCCAAATCACTTGTTGAATGTAGTGAAACATTGTACTTTTACTATTTTGAAAAACCACCAATAATAATATATAATAAATTATCATAGTAGTGACATACGAAATACGAGTATTTTTCGAAGGTGCTCAAAAAGAAGTATTTTCAAGTATTTAAAAAAAAACATTATAATGATACAAAGGTTTGAAAATTGGCCTTTGTATCAAGTATTTTCAAGTATTTTTTTTAAAGCCCAAAAAAACGTATAATACGCGTATGTTTGAATCGAATTGAGCGTATGTCACTACTATGTAAATTATTTGTTCATATTTTGGGGTTTTGCTTGTTTATTCATGAAATCGATATCTTACAATTTTGGAGTCATTTCACTATGTATTAGAGTCCTTTGTCATACACAAAACACTTGTTGACAAGGTCCTTTTAAGGATTTAAAAATTTGAACATGTTTTTTATTATTCAAACGTTCACCAAATGTTCTCAAATTTATTATGGGATCTAATATACTTCATAAAAGGGCCACATGTGTTCATAATTTTTAAATGCATATGTATTGAATGCTTTGAACGAATTTTGTTAATTTTGATTTTGAACAAAATTAATGGTTTAAAAGGTTCAAAATTTGTAATCATGGTTAAAAACAAAAATGTACATTTGACTATAATCTAGGTTTTCATGCATATATATATATATGGATCATGTTTCATCTCAATATTGGTATTCACTCCTAGAATATGTTCTTGGTAAGGACTTTAACCTTGGCGCTTATGGCTCCTTTTACTAGGAATGGACCCCATGGCTTAGACCTTCCAAGTTTCTTATGTACTTCCAATACAAATAACGAAGGTCAATTTCCAAAAATAATTTACAATCCACCAAGGTGAAAGGTATGCGAGTGGTTCATCATGAGGCAATTGTAACTACTTGGATAACTAGTTAAGCAAATTATTCAAAAGGTGCATACCAATCTAACTATATACAAGTTGAAAAAGCAAAGTAAAAAGGCCATAAATCTTACAACTTGAGGTTAAAGTTGAACCCTAAAACTCTTTGTTACACTATGAATGAGCCTTTCAAAACATCCTTTCTCAAGTTTAATCCTCTTCATTGAAACGATGAATTGTTTGAATTTTAAACTAGTGATCCAACGGTTGGAAAACACTTTCCCATAACAAGGTTTTGCATAAGCATCAAATATTCATTTGGCTAGGCACAACAAGGCAAAAAAATGATACGTACACCCACAATATGCAACTATAATGTTGTTATCCTCATAATAAATACCACGTATAGGATAAGCCGTCACCACAATCACATTTGATTTCCTTGGTGGCATGTTGCTAGGGTTCTTTATAGGTAAGGGGTCAATGGTGACTCTTGACCCATTGGGCATTAAGTGGATCACCTAAATCCATGTTTTGCTATGACCAATTTGGTGGTCCAAAACTTCAAGATTTGAAAAAAGACTTGTCAACTTTTGAGATGTCGTGTCCTAATCTTTTTCACCCTTTTCAACCCTAAGTGAATAATAGTTGAACAAATATTGTTGGAGATCACCAACATGTTTTGCCTTTTTAAGCTTCTATGTTACTTGCAATTGTGACCTAATATCAGTGGACAAATTTGAAGTGCTAGAAGCAACCACCTCTTGCCACAAATCATGAATTGTCTACTCCAAAACATTCAATTTTTCAACTCCTTGTTAAACTTGTTTTTTGGTCCAACAAGTTCAATGTTAGTGAATGTACATGGACCTCAAGTTCACATTTCTCCTTTTGCATGTTTGCCTTAGATGGAACAAATGTCTTTTCCTTGGCTTCAATGTCCTTTAGCAATTCCTTAACAACACAAAGTTGTTTTGGAAGGTAAACTTTTAAATGTTCCACCACATAACAATTGTTGTTTTCAACTTTGTTAAGATGATTTGGAGAAGTTTAAATGTTGTATTTGGAAGAAGTAGCACTAATGTTCATTTTTAAAGTAAGTACTAGTGGTGACACAAGCATCTTAACTATTCTCATTTGTTTGGTGTCAAATGCCCAATTGACAACCTTGCCCTTCCATTATGCAAACCAACCTCTCAAGAAAATGGCTAGGAAATTGCCATTGGGTGGTGGCTCTACATAGACATCTTCATAAAGCTTTAGTAGGGTTGAATTCACATGCAGAGAATTGTTCATTCTCTTTCGCCTTCTAGCCATTTTGATTCCTTATAACAAACACAAAAAACATGTTATATTGCAAGATGACCTTAGAAGTAATATCTTTTTGAATATCTATACCTATTTCACTCAAATTTAGTTTGCTAGCAAAATCAATTAATGTCCAATTTGCACAACCTAAACTTTGACTCACCAACTCAAGTTTCTACCTTTGTTGCTTTGAAATAGACTTGGTTTCTTGAATGTTTCCATCGAGTGGAGGCAATGGTTTTGATTTCACAACCTTCATAAGAATGTCAAATATGCAACAAAAACAAATGATAAACACAATACCCAAGGTCAACTTGGAAATGAATCTCCTTTATTGCACCTCTCTAATCTATTTTGAACAATAACATGAAAGAAACCTTGAAAGCTTCTAGTACTTGATACACCTTTTCTAAAATTATTTGAATGTTTAAATTTATAATACCTTTAAACCACAACTTTAACACATACAACCTTCATGCATTTGGTACATGGTAGGAAAGTTTTTGTTGCTTGTAGGGTTTCTTGCAATGATAAATTATTGTTCAAATTCCCCTCCAACAATGTTATGAATGTAAAATTAACAACCTTAATAGTCATGGACCTAAACAAAGAAGTAACAGAAAATGGAAAGGTTTAATTGTTATCACCAAAATGTAAGCAACAAGATGTGAGGATTCAACCTCCATCCTCATCATCACTTAATGGTGGTGTTGTTGAATGTAAAAGGGAAGGAAGAAAATTAGCTATAATGGTTATAATAATAAACAACACAAACAACATCAATGGAATGGCCTACCTTAGATGTAATTGTTGTGAAGAAACTTCCATCCTCACCATTATGTGTTGTTGAATGTAGGAGGGAGAGAAAAAAATGAACAGTAATGGCTATAACAATAAACAACAACAAAATGAACCCACCTACCTTATATCTAGATGTTGTGAGGAGACCTCCATCCTCACCATTGCTCAATGTTGGTATTGTTGAATGAAGGATGGAGGGAAGAAAATGAACAATAATGGCTTTAACGACAAGCAATAACAACAAAATGAACCCACCTACTTTAGATCTAGTTGTTCTAAAGAGACTTCCATCCTCACCATTTTTCAATGGTGGCGTTCACTACTACAAAACATGGTTTTTTCAAATAGTTCAAGTTGACTAACTAGTCTTTTTTAACTAATGGATAGGTCCATTTAGACTAGAGGCCCAAAGCATGTATTTTTTTACTAATCAACTTGACTAAATTGACTTATTTGACCAATACATCTAGTCAAGTTAGACAACCCTAATCAAAATGGCCAATGGATTTTAGTCAAATGGGACATCTAATCAAATTGAACATACAAAATTGACATCATTAGTCAAAATGACCAATGTTATTTAGTTAAATGGGACATTTTATGCCTATTACATGCCTACTTCTTACCTCCCACTTAAAATTTTACAACCTACCTACCAACCCACCCACCTACCTAAATGTATTACCTACCTACCTACTTACATACTTACCTATCAACCCACTTGTAACCTACCTAAATGTATTAACTACCTACCCACCCACCCACATACTTAGATGTATTACCTACCTACCTATCCACCCACCTATAACCTACTTACATATTAACTACTTACCTTCCCACACACCTACTTCCATACATGTATTATGTACCTACATACCCACCTACATGCATACTACCTACCCACCCACTTGCCTATCTACTTACTCGCCTGCCCACCCACCCACTTATCTTTTATAACCTACCTACCTTCATATCTCATAATCTTGTAACGAAATGTTAAAATAAACATGTGAAATTTAAAAATTGACAAAAGTTGAACACCTTTTGATGGTGTGGTCCATGGGTTAAGGACTTAGTTTATCATAAAGGAAGTCAAGGGTTTAATCCTAACATTATAACCTATGTACATGTTTAAGGGGTTAAGGTAGGAAGGGTAGGCTAAATAGGATATACTAGGTTAAATTAAGGTAGGTCAAGTAGGATAGGGTAAGGTAAGGCAAGGTAGGCTACCACCTACCTACTTGCCTTTTTACAACCTACCTACTTGCCACAATTTTTTTTTATCCAAGTAGAATTTTGACTAGTCAAAATTACTAATCAAATGGTCCATACTTTGCCAGTCAAAAAAACCACCCTTGTCACAATGGATGTGTCAAAATCAACTTGTCCAAAATGACAATGTGGTCTTTTGACGCTTGTTCAAATTGGTTATTTTTTTACTACATTTGCCAGTCAAAAAATACCATGTTTTCTAGTAGTGGTTGTTGAATGCAAGGAGGGAAAAAAATTAAAACAATGGTTTTAACATCAAACAACGTAAACAACAATAGTGGAATGAGCCAACCTACCTATATCTAATTATACCAAGTACTTTGAGATTTGAAATTGACCTTCCACTTGCCCCCTCCCCCCAAATTGATTTTTGATTACTTTTATGTTTTCGTGTAAGGGAATTTGCTAGTCTACTTTACCATGCTTACACGTACCGAATCACTAGGTTAAACCATTGAAACCCATTAACAAATACCCAACCTAGTGCTTACAAATACAACCACCTAAAACCAACCCTAAGGCCACTAAACCTGACCACATCCAATCTACTAAAAAATAACTAAATGTACTACCATGGTGGACCACCATAAAGCTACAATAATAGAACTACAATACCACTAATATGTCACTACCAATCCATTAAGAAACCACAATAATATGATTACGATACTATTGAAACAAACCACTTCAAATCCACTAAAAAAACTATTATAAACTACTATTGCAAAACTATAATACCACTAAAACATACCACTCCCAAACTATTGATAAACATAAATACAAACCACTTTAATAAACCACAATAACAACCCATCATAAACCCACTACAATAGAATTGCAACACCACTAATGCATATCACTCAATTAAACCATTGAAAAACCATAAAATGAACCACCATTTGTAACCATTACCACATAATCCAAAAACCACCACAAAAAAACCCTTGAAAACCACTTGATAACTATGAAGCCCACTAGGAAACAACCCACAAAACCAATAACAAAATGCTTGAAAACCATCACATGAAACCACCAATGAATATGCACATTGCTTGAAAACTAGGCCACCTAAAAGAAATAATAAATCCAAACTAGTCCAAACCACCCAATTGTCTATTCATTTGTTTTCTTATCCCACTAGGGACTGACCACTAACCTAAATTGTTGCCTATTGGAAACTTACCATAGTGGTGCCACTACAAAATGAATGGTTTGTATAGTGGTTTAACCCCGTGTTTTTTAATAAAGTAAGAAGAGCCACATCACAATTTTGAGCAAATTCAAGGAAGGTTCAAGGGGGAGCAAGGTAAAAAACGAAAACAATTTGCCACAATTCTACACTTATTACAACAAGGGCAACCCATGCTTTAATTTAAAGCTTTGAACCTTTTTTTTCTTTTTTGAATGTCCCTATGTTGCCCAAACATTACTAGAGTAATTCTACCAGATTTTATTTTCGTAGTTATAACTAATGCTACATATTTTGAACCAATGTTAAACATGTATTAATTATAGATTCGACCTTTGTAAATGTTAAGTTAAAATTTGTATGAGTGTTAAATAACTAGCTATTAGTTGATATATTAGTTCCTACTTAATTAGGTAATTACTTTAATTACTAGTTAATGCTCCTTATTTGAATTAGTGTTAGGTAACTAGTTTCGTTATCGATAAAAGCCACCTAGCCTATATGAGGAAGTGAGTTTGAATTTTTTTTTTCTTGTTCATTTCTAATAACACACCTAAGAGTTTATTGTTATTTTTTGAACTGAATTTATAAATTTTGTTTAGTTTGAACATGTCTGCATAGGAATAATGAGATTATTTGTGTACATGTCTTATAAAAGTACTTCGTTTATGAATAACAAGTCATTAAAAAAATGAAAAAATCATTCCAAGTTTAAAATATTTTGCATCGTCTTGTGATGAGGTGACCATGATTGATAACCAACCGTGAATTTCTATCCATTCTTATGATGTTCAGAATTGGTGTCACCTACATGTACTCATTTCTTTAAATACAAGTTCAAATAATCTAATTTAAAGGGGCACTTTGAAAAAACATAATGTTTTTTCTAATGTAGATGTGGCTATAAAACAAATGTTTTTTGGGGTTGATGGCATGAATGTTTTTCACAAGGTGCATAACGGTGTTATTCCCCAATAGAAAATAAATATTCTCCCCATTTGGAAGGCGTTCATTACATGGCACACCACACAAACCTAGATGTGCAAAAAAAAAATTATTTTAATAATAAATAAAAAATATATATATTAAAAAATATATATAAATATAGATATAAATCTATTGAGGATGTATTATTTTATGGATGAAATCCATAGTTTTAATAGGATATAGGACCCATAGGTCTTATAGGGAGGAAGAGGTGCAATCCCTTTGCTCTTAAAAAGGTGTGATTAATTATGTGATTTCTATGAAATTAGAAATTATATTTCCTTAAATTCTAATATTTAAAACTTAATTTTAGACCTAAAGGTTGGGAGTAAGGGTTTTATGGTTCCCATTAAGGTTGAGGGTCTAAATTAAAATTTTATGGTTACATTAGGGTTTAGAGGTTTGAATTATGGTTCATGGGTTTAGATTTGGGTTTTGAAGGGGTGGAATTAACTATTTGATTTCCATGAAATTTCGAATTATATTTCCTTAAATCTCAAATCTTAATCTCTAAAGCCTAATTTTATATTTGAAAAAACCAAAATTTACCTTTAAACTCTAATTCCAAACTTGAAATGGTAAATTCTAAATCTAAACCGTAATTTCAGACATGTCATAAAATCTTTATTAAGGTGTCAATCAAGTAACATAACATAATTCATGAGGTTCAACTTTTTGCAATACCTAAAGCATTTTCCCTATACCTCAAGCAATAACCTCATCTCTTAGACAAAGGCAAGAGGAAGAAGCGAAATGATTAAGAAGAATAGAAATAGAAGAAGAGTTGAAAAGAGTAAAGAGAGGAGTATTGAATATTCAACCATTGGCTACAAGGTCACCATCACATTCATCATCATCTTCGAAATGTGCTGAAGGGAAGGTGTATAATAAGAAGATATAATTTGCGTAGATGATAATTTAAAACATAGATATAACTAAACCATATACAGTTGAGTTTTTGAGCAAAAGTAGACGACGTTGGCATGCTAGAGAGCTAATAGGACTAGGAACTACATTAATAGATCTGGTGTGCATTAAAGAATCAGAGGAAGACAAAGCTAAGGAACAACATTTTGTGAAAGCACAGATGGTGTAAAAGGACACAAGGGAAAATAACGTTGTTGTGAAGGAAGAATAAGTATCCACAAAACTGCAATTGAAAGTACAACAAACCATAGAGGTGCAAACAATGGCAAAAACATAGCAAAAAGTGATGGAGATGGAGTAATGTGAAGCAGAAGCAGTAGCAAAAAGAAGACGCGCAATCTTAGACAAAACTAAACTTTTAGAAAAAGGTAGTAAAATTCTAGACCTTGAACGATTTATGTGGACACAAACGAAACAAAACTATGACAAACATGGAGAATGGATGGAGAACTAGAAGGATATTGCTAAGGAAGAAGACTAGGCTTCTAAAGCAGGGCTTGTTCCTTTGTTTCTAATGGGGTGGAAAACACCAATGCTTGATGTAATGTTGGAATTTCTGAACACATTTTTTATCAAGGGCGCAAGATATCTATTTTGGGCATAAGGATAAAGTGTTTTTAATCAAAAAATAATTTATGGTAAATATTTTTGGAGTGTGTGCGGAAGGGTATGTAGAAGAATTGAAAGGACATGTCAGTAAATCACTAGTAGTTCAAGCATTACATAATTGTAAACTTGCACCTACAAATTCTTCTACATATCAATGGAATGCAAAGAGTCTAGGTTTGCCATATTTTATGAGATATCCTACCATTATATTTGTCATTTTTCATATGGAGAAGGTACAACATTTTAGTAACAAAAATGCTATTACATTGGCAAGAGGAGAAAAAGGGCAATAAGTAGATTGGGCACAAATTATATTCAATAGTATGTGTAGTGAGTTGGATAGGTGGTATAAGTATGTTAAGGAGAATAAAGGGGATAAGAAAGATACATGTTAATCTACCTTATTATTGGCAAAAATCTTTCAAAATTTGTTTGTGCATCAAAAGGACAATCCACAAAAAAATTGGCCAAGGTTAAAAGAACTAGGGAGGAAATGCTGACAACATTCAAGAACATAAAAAAAGCTTTAGCGAACTCTTCAAAAAGTGCTCTCAAGAGGAAGAACAAAGTTGAAGAAGGAGGAGCCTTGGTCTCAAGAATGAAAAGGGAACATGAGAGCATATATTTGAAGGCACAGAAAATGATGAGGGGTAAAGTGGAACCATTTGCAGTGCCAATAGTTGTAAGGGCAATGCCAACAGTGGTAAGGGGAGTGCCAATAGTGGTACATGTAGTTAAACAAACAACAGAAGTACCACATATGACATTTCCATAAGAAAGACAACTAAGGGAATAGATGGAGGAGATACCACAAATGACATTGCCATAGGAGACACAATTGAAGGAGCATAGCCAAAGAGTTAAAAAGGAACATGACATAAGGTTTCCAAAGGGTGAAGAACATCTGCACTTTGGAGGGGATATATGTAAAGATTGGATGGAGACCATTATAGTCCAAAACATTTTCAACATTTATAACAACATTTGCAACAACAACATTAGACACATGAAGGTCTATGAGCTACTGAATTGCAAATGGAGAGAGTGCCAACACAACCTACTTTTGACGAGTTCGAACTAGTAGAATTACAAGTACCACCTAGTAGGCCCATTTGAATTTGAACTAGGGAGAAGAATGGTACAAGAGCTAAGATCATTTGTAGAATGATTTGGAGATCTTATGACACAAACAAATACACCAAAGTCTATGGAGGAGGTAGCTTCAAAAGTAATGAAAGTAGACCATGGTAGTTGTGAGTTTGAATATGGGGAATCTAAGTCTTGAGGTGAACACTTTAAAAAACAGATTGGCTTAATACAAGAATAATGAACATATGCATGTGAAATGTAAATCTATTATTACAATAGTGTGAAATATTCTTGTTAAAAATATTTATTGTAATAATTCATAAATAGGTATAATGAATGAAGTAATAATATGAATAATAAAAATAAAATAATAAACATTGGTTACCAACTAGCTATAATAATAATTGAATTAATGTTATTGTTACTATTAAATATTTACATTTATATTTATTATGAATCTTTAAAATGAAAATAATAATGGGAATAATTATAGTAAAATAATTAGCTTAGGCTAGGTTTTAATTATATTATTATATTAAAGAAACTAGTATTCAATTTTCATAACATTAATTTCTAATTATTAATTATTGAATATTTCAGTTATTATATTCATTTATTTGGTTATGAAATATTA
>Ga0209208_10011835_pt1 | contig 11127 bp, 12 predicted proteins | sample S1TSphfallax_3_FD_187694 | JGI IMG/M metagenome (GOLD analysis project Ga0209208, IMG submission 187694) | Host-associated microbial communities from peat moss isolated from Minnesota, USA - S1T2_Fd - Sphagnum fallax MG (SPAdes) (version 2) | ecosystem: Host-associated > Plants > Peat moss >... | reverse complement strand
GTAAGAAGAAGAAGAAGGAATCTATCTCCAAGCCACCACCATCGTCAGACATCAAACAATGTTATTGAGACTTCCAATACTCGTAGTTCTTCGATGGAGGTGCCAGGGCTTGCAAGGGACATGGGAAACCAGCACCGAGGGAAATTAGGGCTGCCAGGAAGTGTACTCAATCCATCAGTGCTACCCAATACTTCAAACTGGGGCAATTGCACCAGCGGTGGACGCTCTACTGTGGTTCCAGTTGCTGGGATTGGTGGTGGTGGTGGTTCTGCTGCAACTGGTACTACTTCTTTTCTTCTTCTTCTTCCCCCACTCTGGGCATCATTCTTCTGAAAAAAAAACTTGGATCTTGGAAATTTGTCAAAATCTGGAAACGAAATGTGGATTTTATTATTTTTTGCCCACATGAACATTGCTACCTATATGTGTTATTGTTTCTCATGTGCACAATTTTCTGATGTAAGGATTTGGGTGGGCTTGTCGTAGGCTTGATCATTGATCCTCCAAAGACTGTTGCTGCAAGGCAACAGGAAGTTGATGAGGTACTGCCGCCACCACAGCCACCTAGAGAGCAATCAGCAATAACAGCAACTCCGAGTGGGTACTTCAACTTTTTGGCATGGGGGGGTTTACATAAGAAGAAGCCAGGGTTGAAGGTGGTGGGTGGCAGCAGCCATGCAATGACATCTGAACTAAGTGGGAGAATCATCAACAATAACAACACAGACCAACATGACACGATTGTGATGAACTTGGAAAACACAGTGAAAAGCTTGCGGTCAAAACTTGAGGAATCCAACAAGAAGAGGGCTGCAGCTGTTTATGAAGCTAGGGCTTTGCGAATAGCCATGGAAATTCTAGATGAGAAGTTCAAGCAGCTGCAACAGCAATGCCAACAACAACAACAACAACAGGAAAGAAGTTCTCAGGCCTGGATGACAACAATGGTTCACAAAAGGAATTTAAATCTTGCAAAATTGGAACTAGAAAATTTCCCCCAAGGTGAAGAAGACGAAGAAGATGATGAAGATGAAGATGATGACAACAACAACACTACTACAGAGACTGCTACTACTGTTCAAGCTCAGAGAGCAGCAGCAGCAGCAGCAGCTTCTTCTTCTTACAGTGTGCACCCAAAAGTAAAATCCAAGCTTTTCTTAACAACAGTTGAAAATGCGAGACAGAGCTTGAAGAAGTTAACAGATGTGATATGTCATCACATCTGGGAGCTTGGAGGCTCATTGACACATGTGATAAACTCTGCTTTGGAGAAACATCTGAATCTGGGGATCAAACCCCCCACAAGTCGAAAAAAAATGCCAAGAGCTGTGAAAGTGCTTTACTTTGAAGCTTTTGTGAACCAGGTGATGTTTGAGAGCTTTGAAAACGTGGATTTTGACTCGAATGGAGCCAGGAATATCTTGAACCAGGAGACACTGCGAGCAACAAGTTTGCAATCTTTTCAAGATCTGAAGAAACAGGAGTGGGGTGAAATAGAGAAAGCATTAAGTATTAACCCACAAAGTGTGATTGTGAGCTCCAGTTTTCACCGATTCTTCATCATGCGAATGGAGATGGTGATCTCTCAACTTGGGAAGCTTGGTGAAATGAATATGCCAGTTTCAGTTATTACAGCTTTCTACAATGCAGTGAAAGGTGTATGGCTGGTGCATCACTTGGCCTTTGCATTCAACCCAGCATTTGTGTCCATCTTCCGCATTGCACCTGGATCCAATTTCGATCCAATGTACATGGAGGAGCACAATGTACCACCCATACCCTCAAGAAAACAAGATCAATTCCAAAGTCGTGGTGGTGTTGGTGGTGGTGGACCTCATGTTTCAGTCATGGTAAGCCCAGGCTTCATTGTAGATAATAAGGAGGTTTGCAAGTGTACAGTGTTGTGCTGCAGCAGGAAACAAACGACACCCCCTTTGACATAAGTTTGTCCAACCAGCAAGCCAAACTTTTTCACATAATTAGAGTGGGTTTAGGGTTATGAGGGTTTAGGGTTTAGGGTTTGCCAATTCTTTTCATTACCTTCCCCCAAACCCATTGCAATACTTTTTTTCAAAACTGTAGTTGCTGTGAGCATAATTCATATCAGCATCCTTTGTACATGAAAGAAACAAAGGCAGCCCTCTTCTGTGAGAGATCAGCTGCTAGATCTGTAAACTATGGTGGGTGATTTAAATAGGGTTTAGGGTTTAGGAATAATAACTCTTTATTTCTTCTCAATATTGATCAGTGTTTGTTTTTAGCTTTATTTTTTTGTAGCTGAATAAAGAGGAAGTCTTGTGTAGGTTTACAGGACCCTAATATGTCAAAGCTTACTTTTCTTTTCTTTTTTCTTTTTTCTTTTCTTTAATGGGTTTTTTCTTTCAATCCTTTTGTATATTGTTCTGACCACTTTGGGTCCTTCTACCTTTTAACTCAAATGGGTGAGTTTAATAAATTAGTCTTCAGATTCCAGAAGAGAAAACATTACTGTTTTAAGCTTCTTAGAACTCCTCAGGCCTGGGCTCTATGGGAATCAGGCCCATGCTTGGCTCTGTTTCATGGGGCCCTTATTCCCATAAAGCCCAAGCCCTCAGCTTCCAGCTTTACCCCACACTGAAAGTTTCCAGAAAACCAGAACCAGAGGTTCTTTGATTTCTAAAAGTGTCTGCAATAAAAACACCCCCACAAAACCAGAGGTTATGAACAAAATCAAATAACCACCCAACACAACTACACTCAAGTACTAGACTGTATAGCGTGTGCACAAGTAGAGAGTTCAACATTGAGACTTGAATTTGATTCACCTTTGAAAGCATTACTTCCAATACTTCCTAGAAGAGCTTTTGATTGGTGGTAAAAAAATGATCAATCATAATAATTCAGTTCACCTGCTGGATGCTCTGAAGCTACCAGCTGGTATGATACAAACATTGGGTGTGCAAATCCTCTATAAAATTTAGGGTTTAGGGTCATGGCCAAGGGAATGAATCGCCAACCTACTGACACTTTGGATCTATTTGTGAACCAACAAGTCAACAACAACCTAGATGTTTTACAGTTTCAAGCCCTTCTCTTTTGATGGTTGCAAAAAACAACTTGCAAATAATGGGTTGCATTTTCATATGCATTACAGTCAGTGTCCTTGTTTCTATCTAATAATTGATGAGGGGGAAAAAAAAACAAAACAATAATGGAAGCTTGAAGATCTCGTGAGTCACGTCTTTCGAATTGGGTTGTTGACAGGGATTCCACTTCCCGTCCTCCTTCCCCATTCACCTGCTGTTGCATCAATTACAGCTGCTGAAATTGGAGTATTAGTTTGGACCTCTGAGGTATTGGCTCTCGCTAATGATCCACATGCACCCCCCATTGGACCTGCCCCACACACAGATCACACGAGGTTAATAAGAGGTCCAGAAGAGAATCAAATTTGCAAGAATTCCTATGCCTCACTGATCACTCTGCCAGCTTCTTGAAAGTGTTTCAAAAGTTTCAGAGATTGTTGGGGTGGTTTATGAAAAAAAATTGTACCTGAAAAGCCCACTCCATCTTCGTCCTCATTACTAGCTGGATCAGGCACATTGTAGTACCAAAATGCAAGGTCTGATTGTGAATTTGCATTTTCAAGCACAACAGATCCCCAGTCTTTCAACCCTGGTGCATTCTCTTTGACTCGTCTGTGTTTGTCTATATGTCCAGATGTCACACCTCCAAAGTCAGCTATGGATCGCAAAGTGGCTGTGCACAAGAGAAGAACCAGTAAAACACTCTCCTCAGGAAGAACCTCCATCGCTGACACCTTGAAATTAAATAGAGCTGTAGCCTTTCCTTGTGGTGTCTGTTGGGTGTACCGGATTAGAGTCACAAATCCTTCTTCATCTTCTGAAGTTGCACCTGGCACTTCATATTGAAGCTTCCTCCCATTGATCAGGCAAGCCTGCAAAAAGACATTATCCAATCATCCAATCGCCATGTGACCCAATCGCCCATGTCCATCATTGTCCACAGGCCACATGCGTATCACATAAAATCCACATTTGAAAATCATTTGATGGAGCCAAGACAAGAAGAGCATATGGGTGTGAACCATGAACTGGCTTATTCATGTGAGAGCTTGACTCTACCAGAATCTCTCAAAGTCGCATGGTGCAAGGTCTTACCAAACCAGGACCAGGAACCTTAAGGCTGAAATCAAGGTGACGCTCCCAATCTAAGTCATGCATGCGCCTGGAAATGATAAGCGTCTCTCCAGTGGACAATGCCCAACTCAGCTTGTATTGTCCAAGCTCACCAGCAAATGGTGTTGCACTCCCAGCTATCTTATCTGCAGAAGTGTTTTTGCAATTATAAATAAACAACATTGTAATATTATGAAAAAAAAAGTATTTTTTTAAATTGGAAAACAAGTCTTCAAATTAATTAAACCTGAGTGACACTCTGATTTTCCAAAAGCTACCAAACTCATCTGCCACTCAATTTCACAGTAAAGAAACAGCTTGTACAAAGAGCTTGTACAGTCATGGCATTTTTGGGCATTTGTCTATTAAGGAAGGAAGGAAGTTTTTTGTTGGGTTGTGCTGATGATGTTTTGTGTGTCGAGTGATGTTTTGCATACCAGGTGCAGTTCCAATAGACTTTGCAACATAGGTCCATCCACCTTCATGAACATTGATGATGCGCTCATTCCAATCAACACCTACAGGTCTCTCCCCACCTTTTGTCCATATTCCCTTTGCAGCTCTGCAATTGCAGCTAAAAGATTAATAGACCTTTGGATACACCAGAGAATTCCAAAATAGGGTTTATATGGTTCCAGTTGGTTGGTCTTTGGGTACACAAGCGAATTCTGAAACACACTTAATACAATTCCAGTTGATCTTTGGGTACACTAGAGAAGTTACAGTAGTGAAACTGAAGACTTTGATGGATTAATCACAAACAAACCAGAATGCAATGGATCAATGGCGCACAAACAGTTTTACATGACCTACACAAAAATTTGTATCTAAAGAAACAAACTTGTGAAAAAAGATTGAGGTATTGAGTTTAAGTTCACTAACCTAATTCGGATCACAAAGCACTCTCTGCCTGAGTGATTAAGTACAGTTTGTGAAATCCATCGGCCTATTTGGGGTTCATACTTGTTCAGCCGAAGCATAATGTTGGATAACATTCTGCCCTTATCATCAGTCACCCTGTCAGGCACTGCCTTGAATAAATATGCACCCTGTTAAAGAACACCCACAAACTAGTAGCTTGTGATGAGAGGATTTTGGTCATCAAAAACATTGTTGCAAAAACACATCACACACTTTCAGCATTAACTTAGTCTTTTATCATTTTAAAACATGTAAAATAAGCAAATGGTGACCACAGCTTCAAGTCAGTCATTTTATTATTGTGATTATACCCAACAAACCAAAATTTAGATGCTTCAATTTTTGGCTGGCATGATGACATTGAGCTTTTGAGTCTAATTGGGTTTTGTAAAGTTTAATGGATTAACTATTTTTTTCCATACCTGGACTGGAGGTGTGATAGAAGCTCCAATGTGCAGTTGAAGAGAGCTTTGTTTCAGGTGATTGGTATTCATGAATCTCTTGTCCTTTACGGAAAAAGCAGTGTCAAGTGACAACATGGGTGTCTTCAGAAGCTCTTGCCACGTGAGCTTCAGACCTGCCGTTCGCTTTATTTTGCTCAATGGTTGAAGACATCCTTCTACACTCTGGCGTAACTCGATGACAACGCCTTTGGTCCTCATTTCGCACTGGAGAAGCCATAGCTTTTCCCACTGCGCCAAATTGGCTCCAGAATTATTGAGACTTATGCACGATTCCAGCTTCAACAGTTTGTGGGCTTCCAGCACCTTCAATCGTACAAACAAGTCTTTGCCGCTCTCTTTCCCAACAGCCACAGCATTTGCAACTTTCATCATGATGCACACCTGCCAACCCAAAATACAACAACATAGTAAACATTACCTACAGACTCTCTAGAGACACGCCTCCTCAAATCACATTATTAGAGACCTACTACCAGGTCCAAGTCTAATTAGATGGTAGCAAAAAAAATTTAGTAAGAATTTTGAGTGTCAAATTACAGGGGTTTGAATCTTTGGTCCACCTGCAGAACATTCCGGCGACTGAGAAAGGGGAACATTGTTTGATTGGTGTCAGATGGCTTGAAATCCCAAGGAAGGCTCACTGGAATTGTCATGTTTTCAAGAGCTTTATAGTTGCTATCACTGTTGCTTTCTGAAGGAGCAGGAGGACGAGGAGCTGGTAAATTCACGGGTTTGGAGCCGCGGTACATTGAGCCAGCTCTTTCATAAGAAGTACCAAATGTAGACTCCCATAGCTTGATTGTGTCTTCGAATCCATGCCCAAGCTTTGTATTCGGACCTCTTTCCATTGTGTCATCATGGTCTACTATGCAACCCAATAGTGCTTTTGTATCTTTTGTGTAGGCAATAGGAGAAAGCTACAAAAGGTCCCATCCCCCACCACCCACCCACATCACCCAATCCACAACCCAAAGATCAAAACACTCTTCTAGTAGAAAAACAAAACTCCTGGATCAAGTTGCATCGCAGAAATCAAGCAGCTAGCTTGTGTGAATGTTATAGTGTATTCCCTCCTTGATCCTCTACATATGTAATGCATACATACATACATACATACATACCTGATGGGCGTGCCACATGAGGTCGATGTCAAAAGTTGGCACACATAAGCTTGAGCCCTTCAATCTCGACAACATGTGCAAAAAGCATTTGTATCTCTCTTTTGCAACTTGTAGAAAAGAGTCTTCCCACATATATGGTTGTGATACCTGCATGTGTAACCCGAGTTTTTAGGGTGCTCTCAGTTGTGAAGAAATGCATGATCTATAGACACATGATTAATCAGCCTCTTCATAGAAAGTGCAACCTCGCACATCTGAACTAATGAGTCTAAAAATGACATTTTCCTATTTGGACCATTCAAGCTGGATTATGTGATGTGGAGGAATACTAGGAACCTGGTAATAGAAGGAACTTTGTCTGGCCACAGTTCCAACAAGCTCTTCAAGTTCCAATATTCCATGATCGACTGCATTAAACTCATCAATTGGATACACCTTCGCAGTTGACGTAGCCAGAGTCGGAGGAAGCTTGCTTAGTGTATCCATGATATCAAAGGGCTCCTTGGGGTAGTGAAGTGTCCATAGCTTCTTACACCTCTCTTGTGCCTCCATCTCACTTCCCAAATCCGCCAAGAGCGGCACATTGATCACCCGCCCATATTTCTTGATGCAATAATCCCGATAACCTACCTGAACATTGTTGAAACTCATGACCGTTATTCGAAGAAGATTCATCAATAACTTCTGGAAGCATTATTATCAGTTACAGAATTTACTTCTTAGATCATCATCTGAAATGATGATCCAAAAGCAAAAAATATTCAAAATCTCTTTGAGAAAAACCAATCATTCATGGATCATCTTGAGAGGTATTAGGTGGTGGTGAACAACAATGGTGATCTTGTGAATATGATTTTCACTTACCGGATTGAGACAATGACAATGCCACACCCATTGTACATCCAGGGGAGGTAGAAGAAGAAGATCAAGCTGCTGCTGCTGCTGGCATTTGCTGCTGATGCCATGAGCTGCTGCATGATGATCACCATTTGGCACCCTTGCTGCTGCCGCCACATCTGAGGATGATGATGATGATGGGGATGGTGATGATGATGTTGATGATGATGAGGATGGTCTGGTGGCCTGCAACTGTAGTCCCTGATCTGCACTAATTGTCACCGCCAAGGGCATCCAAAACTCCTGGTATCTGCAAGCAGAGAGAGAGATTCAGCTCTCAACCCCACAGTGTAATGATCTTCCATGTGATCATGAAAAATCAAGAAATGAAAAAACCCTTCAAGCCCAGGGGGGCCCGGGTTTTGCAAAAATGCACAGCAGCAGGAGCAGCAGAAAACCCCAGCAAAAGATTGTGAGAACCTTATTCTGCAACCTGCAACAGATATCTGCATCAAGCAAACTTGGCAGAGCTGCTAGTGCAAAACTGCAAGTAAGTTTACAAGTTTATACCTTCTGATGGCACGATAGATGGCAGGTCCTCCATGCAGAAACGGCAGACTTTCGATGGTGCGAAGAAAACCCAACTCTCGTTTGGCTGCAAGAACCAGATCCACACTAATGCTCACTCTTTGCGCACATTTCAGTTCCTCCACGTAGCTGTTGCTGCTGCTGCTGCTAGTACTCGAAGATTTTTGCTGCTGCTGCTGCCCCTCCTGCTGTTGTCGCCGTTGTTTCTCGACTGATCCGGCAGCTGCATGTGATGGATGATGATGATGAGGAGGAGGAGGAGGAGAAGGACTCACAGCCTCCCCTAAATTCGCCATCTCCTGCAAAACATGTCAATCTGCAGCAGCATACCATGTACTACTCAAAAGATCGATCTCATCATCTTTTGCAGCTCTCACTCTCTCTCTCTCTCTCTCTAGACAATATTATGTATTGGAGATTGGTGTCTGAATGAATGAATGATGAACTAGCTAGCCTGAGGAGGAGGAGGAGGAGGAGGAGGAGGAGGAACTTGATACATACATACAACAGGAGATGATCATCTGATCTTGCTGTGCTTTGCTTTGCTTTGCTTGCTACTGGTAATATCTCTCTCTCAAGACCGTCTATCTATCTATCTATCTAGATCTATGTCTTATTATTCCTGAGGACCGTCTGTGTGTGCATATTACATGTGTGGCGCGTGACAGTTCCCTTGCAATCTGCAAATCAGCTGCTGTCTTAAGAAAAGCTGGAGTCACACACATGCATGTCCCCACCACCTACTCCTAATTAAAGCACCCACTAGTTTCTACTGAGTGCAGATCCTCTGGAATTTCTTCCTCCAGGACTCATGTGTTCTTCCTCTTCTATAAGGATGCTGCCTGCCTCCAGGGATTGCTGATGAGAAACAGCAGCAGCAGCAGCTCCACACAGACACAGACAGAGAGAGTCTGAGAGAGAACAAAAAGACTTGGGTGGTCCTCTTCTCTCTCTCTCTCTCTCTCTCTCTCTCTCTTTGTGGGTGGTGGTATTGACAGCCAATTATAACTTAGTTCTGCTTCTTGTTCATATTGGCTGTCAGAGGATCATCCCAATTCTTCTCTTTCTTTTTCAGGAAAACTTCTTCTTGTTTCTTGTTCTTGTTCTTCTTCAGGAATTTGTCTTCTTCTTCTTCTTCTTCAGAAATCTTTCTCCCTTGTTAGACTTCATGTTGGCTGTCAAAGGATCATCCCAATTCTTCTCTTTCTTTTTCAGGAATACTTGTTCTTGTTCTTGTTCTTGTTCTTCTTCAGGAATTTGTCTTCTTCTTGTTCTTCTTCAGAAATCTTTTTTCTCTTGTTAGACTTTAGGAAAAAAAACAATTCTTCTTCTTCTTCTTGAAGATTTATGTTGGGAATAGTGATTTCACTTGCACCCATTTTTTCATTTTTTGCAAGAACTTAAGGAGATCCATCATCATATACCTACTTTACATACTTTACATACCCACCCATTTGAAGATCACATTACATCACCTCAGCCAGTAGTTTGAATGTCATGAATTTTATAAGCAATTCTCTTCTTCTTTTTTCTTCTTTTTTCTTTTTTTTTTTTCCCTCAGAATCTAATAATTGTGGTGGTGGAATTCTAAATTTGAAGCATTTATTAGCTCTGATTCTTACATGTGTATATTTTATTTTTATTTTTATTTTATTTTTAAAATTTTATTTAAAATAATTTTTTTTGGTTCTCTCTCAGAAATTTCTTATAGTGTGTATAAATATGTTTTTGCATGCCCCAAATTTGTTTTTGGTGACCAAATTGCCCCTTGTTTTTTTGTGGTTTCTCATTGTGACAAAAATCAACAATTTTTTCTCTCCAAAATTTTCCCTATAACCCTCACAACCCTATTTAAGTCTTTTTTGTTAGATTTTATTAAATTTTTTTTGCAAAGTAAGTAAGATTTTGGGTGTTGAGATTTTGCATGCCAAAAAGCTCTCACATAGGCTCTACATATAAGGAAACAACTGATGCAATTTGATTGGTCCATTGGGGAAAAAAAGGGGAGTTGAAACTATGGAGGCTCACTAAAATAGGTAGAAGATTCTTTGGAAAGTTGGAGTGCCTATCCCCTTTGGCCCCACCTATATAGGTGAGAAGGGGAGGAGGACTTTGGGCAAAACCATATGGGAATTCAAGTGAGGTGGTATTGGGAACAACCTTGGGGGAACATATTGGGAACCCATTGGGTAATTTGAAGGGAACATGTTGGGAACAAAGGAAAAATGAAAAAGAAATCCCTCAATTCAGCCAGGTTAAGAGGCTCGGTTCTTTTTTCCCAAAAGGCATCAAGGGGGTAGTGGTTGGGAAGGTTTGAATTTTAGGGTTTTTTTTTAATGTTTCCCAATGAGTTCCAACTAAGTTCCCCATCAAGTTCTCAATGTGTTGTGCAATATGTTCCCAATAGCAACACACTTTATCTCATAACTTTTGCCCAAAGTTGACTTCATAACATGTGTATACATGTGTGTGTGTGTGTGTGTATATGGCCCTACGGCTCTTCTCTAATTCTCTTTTGTGAGTGTAATCTTCTATTTGGGTGTGTATGCTAAAGTTTCAGCATCTTTGTTTTTTTATGATGATAATGGGCCCATCAAAGTAGCTCATTGCCAAAGTGAATTTTGAAGTTTGTGGATGTTCACCACAACAAAATTAATGGAAACCACCACAAATGCAATACCCGTACACTCCCCTTCCCTTCCATTAGCCTATGTCCAAAATCAAATAATTACACACAATTTTAGGATCATGATTTATTTGGGGGAGAGAAAAAAAAAACTTTGGGCCCATCCCTCAAGTAATTAATAAGAAGGATATATACATACATACACATGTTCTCACCATGTTAGGCAGAGATATTAGCCCGGGCCTAAAATGGTGACAAACCATAATTTTCATACAACCAATGAGAAGGCTTGACATGCATTTTGGAGGGCCAATTTGTTTGTTTTTTGGGTTTTGTGGGTCAAAGGATTCTTTTGTTGTCATCAATGTATTCCCATTGAGTTCCCATCAAAT
>Ga0209208_10011834_pt1 | contig 11128 bp, 12 predicted proteins | sample S1TSphfallax_3_FD_187694 | JGI IMG/M metagenome (GOLD analysis project Ga0209208, IMG submission 187694) | Host-associated microbial communities from peat moss isolated from Minnesota, USA - S1T2_Fd - Sphagnum fallax MG (SPAdes) (version 2) | ecosystem: Host-associated > Plants > Peat moss >... | reverse complement strand
AGTTGAACCAAGCTACTCAGATCAGTACTCCCAACCCCTCTTGACCAAGAGCTGGAAGTGGGCCCAGACGGTTCCATCCTGAAAGGAAGGGAGATCGTATTCACTGCAGCTGCATAGACTGCGCTGGTGTGGAAAAGCTTTGAGTCATTCAAGCATAAATGCATTGCAACCCGGCCTGCAAACAAAGATAATGTTTAGGAAGACAACAACGAGTTTACTGCTGCAAGATCATCATTGAGCCAATAGCCCAATATGAAGAAAGTGAAGCTCAAGTTTGTGATAGAAGCTTTACTTGAGGCAAGATTCTGAAGGCCAAGAGGAACAAAAAGATTGGCCAAAGAGGAGAGCCGTGCAAGAGAAACAGCATCATGGAGCCCTGAAATCACTGATGCTCGGTGGTTTGGAACTGCTGGAACCGTCCAGGGAGGGCGTAACGAAAATAGCAAACAGCAGCTTCGCCCATATTCCTCTCTGACTTCTTCCAAAACATCAGATGCCACTGCAGCAAACCCACCTGATGTGTCGACTAAAAACTGGAAACCCTGCATGAAGAAATACCAAACTTCAAGTAACAAGACGAGATGATACATGGGTCCCACTGGCTTCAATATATGAACATGCTGTGCTGCTTTCAGCACTCCATCAAGAGTACACGTATATGAGGAAAATCAAGAGTTTGCAGGAGAACTCTGGAAACAAGGGTCTTAAAAGCCTTTACAACATGGGTTGAAGTTTGCTCCCTAACTTCATTTTGTCTGCATATTAGCAAGATCTTAGAAAATCTGTACCTGTAGTTGGTCACACTCTTCAACAAAGAAGCGTAAGCGATCCTGGACTTCATCTCGTTGCTCCTGTTGTGTCAGCAATCCTTGACCACTGCCGTAATGATCAAAAGGGGTGACTCCATTCCACACACTTTGGAGCTCATACACACTTTGTGGGTGCAAATGTGCCTTTTGGTAGTCAGTCCAGTAGAGAACAGTATCATCCAAGGCTTGCAATCGAGCCCTTTCTGTGTCAGTCTCCTGCATCATGATGTCACCATTTGTATGATACCCATTCCCTGACATGCTCGCTTGATTCTGACTCCCAGCATCCCAGCTCTCTTCCTCTTCATCTAGGCTCTGTAGGAACTCATTCTTTTTGTAGGGCTCTGCCTTGTGCATTGCTGCTGTACCAGACCTACACAAAACCTCAGTGGCAATACATTATTAGGGCACAATGTTCATAGAAAACACTGAGAGACAGACAGACAGAGAACAACTTACCATGTTGTTATAGAGGATGGGTCTGGCTGGACTGGGGCCTCATACAAGGACCCCACAGCTCGCACTGCACCCAAGCTCTCTGAACCCCAAAAGCATCAAATATCACAAAGAGTATACAATGTGATCCACCATGTGCATATGAAGCCCAAACCTGTAATTGTGTTCTCTACGGAAAACAAAAGCATGGACTGGAGAATGTGGAGCAATGAGATAATTGATGAGAGCACAAGTAAGGTGCATTTGAGAGTTACCCCGTGCATCAAATGCAAGCAATCGAGGGGTGTATGTTGGGACCCCCTGCAAATTAACGAATGGGCAAGGATCAGTGAGCAACAGCAAAGGTGAGTACTTGCATTACATTACACGGGTAACCCCATCCTGATGCCCTTACATTACAATATTTGCATGCTCCTAACCATCTCAAGTATATTCATGTGAACTTTTTTTCACTTCCTGCAATTTCTTTCCACTTAGGGGACAAAAGAGAGAGCAGGAGAGAACCTGTCGAGTTTCACCAACTCTGTACAGAACATCCATGTCCACTCCTGTGTTGGATTGCCATTCTTCCTCGCCTTGCCCTGAGATTCCAAGAGCCTCATCCTGACAAAATTGATGGAGACCTTATCAAATATGAGCACTCCTCTTCTTGAGGACAAAATCTTTGAAACTCGAGATCCACAAAATTCACATTACAGTTTGCAGCTAGAGCAATGATTGGAAACTCTCAAGACCCACAAAGTTCAAAATTAGGGTTTGCAGCTGGAGGAATGCCTGGAAACTCAAGACCCACAAGGTTCACAATTAGGGTTTTCTTCTGGAGGCTTGTTACATCAAGAAAAAGCTGTGTCTGATGGATCTGCGGCAATGGGTGGTGAAGATATGAGATTTTTGTGCGTTTGAAACCATGGTAGCGACGTCTTACTCATAAATTTTCAATTTTCTTTTTTGGATGCTTGAACAGAAAGCCCTCTGGAGGAAGATTTCATACACACCCATAGATATACTTGAAATCTCTCTCTATGCATGTCGACAGAAATCGGAACGATTTGCTGTACATCTTCGTTGCTTGCTCATTTTCATTCCGTCTAACAAAAGAGCAGGAGCAACAAAAAAACCAGGCACTGTCTGATGACCCACAAAAAAAAAAGAAAACATGCAAAGACAAAACTTGTACCTGAAAGTTCCAGAAATGAGCGCCAACAAAGTTGGCATAGTTGCCAACTTGAACTTGCACAATCTCCCTCATCGCTCTGACTTTTCCTTCAATTCTTCACGTCTCGTCGAAACTCAAAGAGAATCCGCAAATGCAGAAGAAGAGAAATCTCTGTCTCTGTCTCTGTCTCTCTCTTCCTGCAAACACTTTCTGGCTGGTTCCGTGGATGAATCGAGATGCAATTCTATAGTAAACGATCAACTGCAACATCGACCAACCTGAGCTTCAAGATTCTGCATTCCAAAATCTCCACTCAGGGATCAAAATGGGAAAGCCCGGAGCTGAAAAACTGATCAGTTGGGCAGCACTTAAAAAAGGATTAAGGTTTTGGAAGGGATTAGGGTTTTGAAAAGCATGGATTAACCTAAATTAATGTGATAAAGGATGGATTTGATGTGAGATTAGCATCAAGTTGCATGGATTGATTAGTGTGAAAAAAAATGGTTAAGGAAATAGTACCATGGGAAAGCATGGATTAATTAACATGGAGTTGCAAAGATTAATAGTAAATCTTTCCTTGAGGGCTTTTTGTTATCATGGTGAACTACACCCACATCTTATAAGTTGCACATTTTGTGTAAAACAAGGTTTTCATGAACTAGTCATCAAAAGGTATGCACTTATGAAGTGGTCTTGATTATCTAGAATGCATTATTATGGAGTGGCATGCCATGTACACATTACCATAAATTTATCCCTAACCCAAATTGGCTCAACTCAAAACAAAGCATTCTTACTAATTGAAAACTTAAAGTTGTATTCATTAGCTTCATGTGAAAGATAAGGCCCAAATGAAAATTGTTCTTTTGATGCCAACCTTTAAGTTGGTTTATGAAAAATGAATTGCCGTAAAATGGAAAACCAACTATTTAAGCTTAATCCAAGAGTTTAATCAAATTTTTTTAGTTTCACAAGGACTTTATATTTTTTCAATCTCTATTGTTTGTTGGAAATGATTGTTAAATATGACATGTGGAAGGACTACCCCCCATCACATCATAGTCCATGTTACTTACAATATCCAACCCTTATATATAATTTGGGTTCATCAAGCAAATTGGAAAGGCACCAAAAGAATTATAAGAGAATAATAAGTACTTGTCACCCAAAAAATGTAGATACCTAAAACTTGAAGGGAAGATTGAATGGAAAGTTGTTTTGGACATGCAAGAATCTACACTTTTGGAAAGAAGTTTTAATCTTATGGGTGAAAGGGCATTCAATCAAACTTGAGTATTAGCAAATCTCTATCAAGAATGACATCTCTTAACCAACCTCAATGTAAGTCACTAAACATATATTAAAATTTTGTAATTAATAATAGGAATTGGATAGTTCAATCAATTCTTGTCATTCATGTGTGTTCATTTTTATCCATATTAGATGATTCATCCATCATCATCCACATTTCATCCAATGAATGAATTTCATCTTTATTTGTTATTCTTCATACATAATATGTAGTTAAAAAGGTGTTCATTATCCATGTTTTATCCATATTGAGTTTCCTTGGATAGTGGACCACATGGGGGGGGGGTGAACCCGCCCTTGAGTGGTACCACTAAGAACCAACTCAAGGAATGATTAAAAGCATTTCCATCGCAAAACTATAAACAACTCTTTTATGTTAAAATAGAATAGTGTTCAATGATCATTATTCCCACACACAAATGTCATAAAAGTCCCTTTAAACTCTCAAAGACCATTTTATGTCTTTACATCTAGACCAACAATAGTCATTGTCCAAATCCATAATAATTTTATTTTTTTTGAAAGGGTTAAAATGACCACTACAAAATTGCTATCAATAAAGGAGCACAACAAGATTTAATAAAAAGGGGTGTTTGTAGGCATGCAATGGAAATGCTCTAAGGAACCAAAAATGGTCAAGTCATTTTCATAGGCCTTTTACTTTAAATGTTTTCACAACTATAAATTTTTTTTCTCACGTTTGTCAATTGCATGCACTAATATATGGTTTGAATTTTATTTTGGAATTTAAAAAATTGAAAATTATTTTAAAATTTTATTCCCAATTAAAATGGCCATTTAAAAAATTGATAGTCTTAACTTTGAAAATTCATAACTATATTAAACTTATTCAATTAATTGCTTAATAAGAACACTATGAAATAATAGAATATTTGAAATATATTTTTATTATCAAATTTTAAGCACCTTATTTACATTTAAATATTTATTAAATTATTAATTTTCAATAAGTTGCACCTTATATTTTTTGCATGTAATTTGAAAAAAGATGAAAATAACTTTCCCTTAAGAGTGCAAAAATGGCAAATATCAACCCAAGTATCAACTCCATATTTGATGGGTTGTGTAGTCTTCAAAAACAGAATCAAAATTAATCATCAAACTATTGATAACTTGTATGTACAAATACATTCAAGTGGAATTTAACATCATCCATAATAAAAATTAGATACATTTTTTATTGCATCAAATGTAACCATCAAATGTTGGTTTTTTGAATCAACATTTGCTTCGCCTACTAAGAATTATTTGCAGGTCAATGCACTTGTAATCATGTCACACTTGGCCTTGTGAACAACTTGAATGATGGTAAAATGACCATATGAAGGAAGATTGGTTGTGTATACATGAAGCTTAACATTTGAGCACATTTGAGCATGTTAATATGCATAGAATCCAAAACCCACTGGCAGCTGGATACATGATACAATCTGCTTTGTCACAGAGTCATTAGTTACACAATTGGGAACAGGTCTGAGATGACAATCAGACTCTGTCAAAGCACCTCTAGAGCTTCTCCCACCATGGCTTCCGACATGAAAACCAAACTTAGAGCTTCAGGCACACGTAACAGAGATTTACCAGAGGCCAACATTTCACTGACTAACCCACTGGATGCACAATGACCAAAATGGGTTGCTACTCCAATTAAACAGCAAGAGCCAAGATTGAATGCATTTTAACCACATAAAACTCATCACATACATTACAACTCCTGAAAGTATATCCTAGTCCTCCAACCTACTTCAGCTCAAACAGATATTCTCCTAATAAGTGGCAGGAAGCTACAAAGTATCAACAGAGAAAGCAAATAAATCTAAGGAATATTAGTTGTTACCCGACCCATGCTCTTTCAACTAGGTCTACAGTCTACAGCTCATCAAGACATTGCATACCAAGAAGGTAACTTGCTCTCTGATGTATGACTACACTACCAGAAATGAGCAGCTTGCAGAGCATTCATGAAGGTGCAAATGCTATGTCCTGAAAAAAAAAGGTGGAAAAATTTCTATGATATGTTTCCAGCAAAGAATCTGAACAGGCAGACATGGGGTGGGCACAAAATATGCAACTATTGTTTGCCTACTGTACAAGTTGCTGGGAACGGAACATTTCCCACTGATGTAGAACAGCAGCTTGCAATGCTCGGTGCTCCATATCTTCAGCTGAAGGCAACACGAGAGTACTTGCCTTCTTTTTTGGTGTTGTTTCAAGGCCAGGTAGTAAGCTGTCATCTTCAGGTTCTGGTTCAGGTTCCGGTTCTGGTTCTTTTGGCTTCGCCCTGATTATGGCAAGTAGCTCCATTGACCTCTGTAGCTTCTCAGCAGCATTAGCCTGTATAAAGGTGAAGGCAACCTGGTCAAATGCTATGGGTTTTGGCTCCCTGAACAGCCAAGCCTTCCTAGGCAGGCCATGTAATCCCAAAAAACTCTGAGCACGTAAGAGTTCTCAGTCGATCACCAACACCCATATATATGGCTTGAGTATATGTTCCACAAAGCAAGGGACACTGAGAAGCCTTCCCTGGTGCCACCCAGGGTAGTTCCTCCTTTGAAGGTAGGTACAATGTGGCTTTGTGACACTGTTATCTTGGGAGGTCATGCATCCCAAGACTATTTTTAGCATTGGGAGCTTGACTCAGTAAGTTCACTCTAGCTAGGCCACACACAAACACATGCACAACTACTTAGACCATTGACAAATTCTTGAAGTGGAGAAGAGAGAATGAAAGCACAGACCTGCACTTCCTCTTCTGAGACCTCTCGCACAGCACCTTCAGTCAAGTCATCCAGCCAACTTTGGAGGTCTGAAGTAACTTCATCAGTGATGGAAGCAGCTGAAGCTCGCAGCACGAATCTACACACCATAGTCTTGGTTTCATCGCCTAAGTCTACATTCCCACTCATCTCACTTGCTCCAAAAATCATGAGACCCACAAAGTCACCATACCATGTTTTGGCTGCATAGCATATCTGCACCCACGACCCAGATGATGGTCAAACAATTCCTGACCTTATAGATGTGCGTAGAGACAACAAACAACACGAAGTACATTTCTCCATAGGAGTCCACTCTATGGCAGATTGACAGTAGTTTACTGCATTCTTACAGCCGGGTTGTAATGAAATAAAAGAAGTAATCCTAACATCAAAGCCCTCATTGGTGAAGAATTTCACAGGATGCCTTTGATCCACCACATGGTTGGGTTTTGTACTGCAAAAATGTACCTGAAACCCAGCAACCGTCTCTAATATGTGGGAACACACTCTATGGAAAGGCTTTGAGGATAGAGCTCTGATTCCTCCAAGGAGAGGTAGAATGGCAGGTTCCCCCATGACTCCAGCTGTATTTGTCATTGTTTTAGGGCCTCCACTCTCATATGCATATGCACCTGTAAACTCTGCGATAGCAGGTAAGCTTGGCCAAAGCCGGAAAAACTCCACAGGGGAAACAGCATGTGGAAGGAGGAGCTCAATGAGAGGAATCCGGTATGGTTGGCACCGAAGTACCACTGGTTCTCCATGTTCAGGTGTGTAACTTTTCCTGAGTCGGCTCCCATGAGCCCCATCCTCTTCTGCAATCTCTCCCTCATCTCCATTGGCCATTCCCACACCTCCAAAGAAAGGGTAGTAGAGGAGTTGCACACGCAGAGAGCATCGCTCAAACCTTGAGACACCCACTGTCACACTGCACAGCACAGGATCCTGCAAAACCCAAAGAATGGTCAAATGCATGGTTTGGTTTCAAATGCCAGTGTGCACAAGTTAGCCAGAAAACATCTCTTGCAGAACCACAGCAACTCTTTGGTCAGAAATAACTGGAGCATGTTTGCACCCATGCTGCCAGTAGCCCATGATGCAGAATCTAGTGTTGTTTCACAACTGAAACAACTCTAGATGATCACTAACCTGAGAGTTCAGCTGTTGGAGTTGACATACACCTTGAGGAGACCCATCCATAAAACGAAGCGCACCGATCAACCCAACTCGCACATCCACACGCTTGAGCTCTTGTTCAGTCATGTTGAGCACCTGAGAATCATGAGAATGAACATTGCAAAAAATATTATTCTTCAAAGTATATTTATGTGTTAGGTACATAAATACCTGTATTCTCTGGAAAACTGCAGATGAAGAGAAAACTAAGAAAATAAACTGAAAATGTCTCCATGGGGGATGGCCTTTTCAGATGGCCAAACCAATCCTGTTGGTAGTACAGTACCCAATACCTGCATCCTTCTACAACACCACTGGAAAACTGAATTTCAAATGCAAAGGAATCTGTGCCAAGCAGGAAACCAAACTGAGGCTTTAATGCACAGGCATTCCAAGTAAAGTCACAAGGTGCCCAAGACAAAATATCAATGGCTGGCCTTCAGAAGAATCCTGTCTGCCAAGGGAGTTCCACACAATGCTGCATCAGCCTTGGGCCAGAACATACTCTCTGGGTCCAATCCATGTCTAGTTCCAGCTTTATCCATGAGACTAAGAAGGGAACCCTCTACCCACTTCCATACCTTCAAATGCAAGGTAAGCCTACGCTCATTAGGATCTGTCAAATGGTAGGCCTCCACATAGCAGGGATCACTGCTTCCTGACAATGTCTGTGCACTTGGTGGAGGCTTCAAAAGTGTAAACCCGGCACCACCTTTAGACGTAACAAGACTTAGCTCACTTGGGGTTGGCCGCCAAAGCTCCTGCACAGCATTGTGGACAAGATCTTCCAATTTCCGGTCCTGTGCAGCTGAAGCATCAAAATATTGGACAGATAGCTTGTGGTGGGTAAAAGGATAATCCCCAGTTGCACCTGCATTCCCTACCCATCTTCACAAGCCACAATCTTGCCAAGTTAATTGCTTTGCTTCTTCAGGTTCCCATCCAGAATTCCTCATTCCTTTCTCAAATTGTATTAATTTCCCCAAAACAAAAGTGAGACTAAGAACTGACATAAAAACATCATTTTCATCTTCAACATCTCAAATGATTGAACTTACTTGGATTCAGGGTGCTTGGCAATATATTTGAAGGTCTGCAAAATGAGGCGACACTGGTGCTTGTTCACAGAATCAGCCAAATTGCTATTTCGAAACTCCTCAAGCTCTCTTGTCAACAGCTGTCCTGCTCTCAAATTCCTGGAACCCAAGTGTTCTGCACACAGCAGCAAGGCCTGTACATCCTGCAGCCTGCAGGCAGGAGTTATAAGATTCATCATTCACCTAACAATGAGCCCTACAAGTCAGATAAATAGGTACTGTGTACAACCACAGGATAAATTATTAGTGCCCCGCCTCAAACTTTCATTCCTTTAATTGAAAATTGAAGAGTGCAACAGATTTCCCACTTATGAAGTTCACAAACCTGTTTGTAGAGGTTGCAGAAGAGTCAAGATTAAACAAGACTTTGTGGATGTGATCGATCATTATAGTGAGAGGATCTTCTGGGTCATCAGCAAGCAATGGATCAAGGCCCTCAAGGTCAAAGTGCTCAGCAATTGCCCAGACAACACGAGCTCGGAGCCTTGCAGTTGTAACCTGCAGACTCAAAGGCATCAAACCCTTGCATACTTCAGTCAACAAGGAAAATACTCAGAAGTATGCCAACCAATCTGCAATAATAAGCTCTGCAGCATGCCATGAACCAGGACAAGAAAGATTGTCCACCCACAACCTTTGCCCTGAAGATAAGATCAAAAGCAATATTTAGGATCATCCTGACGTATGCCCTTCCTGCCGACTTAAAACAAGGTAAAAGATGTGTCATGCTATGCACATGTGAGAAGACTGCTGTTTACTGCCTATGGCTGTTCCACACAAAAACCAGTCACAGAAAGGCACCTCACTGAGATCCTTCACAAGCTGCCGCTGCAGGGCCTGCAATCGAGTCTCTGCCAAAATCTGTTCAGGAGACGCTCCATCCTTGGCCTTTTTCACACCACCCACTGTATCATAGATATGGCAAAGACGCACCAACAATTTCAAGTAGCAATCCATGGCATATGTACGGCCTGCACAACACAAGAACCTACAGTTATTGTTGGAAACTTGCATCTCGAAATTGGCAGGTTGAGGGAAAAGCACCAAGTTCCTACAATGGTAGCAGGCTTGCATGCTAGTACCAATTGGGAGTTGCATCAGAATTGCAAAGTGGAAACAGATATCTGAGGTGGGTACTTTGCTCTCATATTGTAAACAATACTTATCACTTCCATCTTTGCCACCACTGGCTGAAAGAAAGCATGAGAGAAATAGTTTGTGCAATTCCCTGCTTATGATTCTGCATTAGTTGACCCATAAACCATATGATAACTAATTGTCATTTCTTGATACAAATGCCCAAAGAAACTCTCATGTTTGGGATGAAAAGTTCCAAAGAGTGTTGTTTGCTTCCTGTAACCGGACACAAAAACTCCATGAGAAAGTTTTGGTGCAGAATGGCTTACCCTGACAATCCCACTTCACACATGGTCGGCAAACCTCCACAACTTTGAGAGCTGACTGTGTCCAGCTCATGGCCTCTGATGCTGTGCCATAATTTAGAGCTCCAACCACACGACTCTCAGGCCCCACTGGTTTCATCCGTGGAAGGGGCACAGAGAGCTGGAAACAGCTCTCAACTAGGCAAGCAACCAACTCCTCCCTAAATAAGCCTTCACTGTTGATGCTTGCCAAGTCCTCGCGAATTTTGACATCCTCAAATAAGGAAGCGATGTCTGTGCCCTGGAGGGGTCTCTGGCCACGTCGAACACTTTCCTTGGCAAAAAGATCAACAATCAGGGCAGTCCGGCAGATACAAGCCAGTGCATGCATACGATCAGCTTCGACTCTCAAATTTCGCACCATCAGAAGAAGACGCTTGAAAAGAGAAACCTGCAAATGGATGTCCAGGAGCTGTAGATTCTTCACAACAGTACGCACAATACTCTCTCTACCTGCGGTATATTCTTGACGGTCCCACAGTGTGAGGAGTGCAGTGATTGGGGCTGATGCCCATTCTGGTTTCCCACCAGGGACATCCGCCAAAGAGAGAAGGTTGACACTGACCTCATACACTAGGGCAGGGTCAAGAGAAAAGAGAAAGGGCAGGAAATGAGACACTATGTCTGAAATTCCAAGTATGTGTTCTGCATTTGCAAAGTCCCTCTCCTCTGAGGCTCCTCTTGGGCTTCTCCTATCACCTGAAAGCACCTGGATGCAACAAAAAGCATGAGCAGTAATAGCAGGCATAAAATGAGGGTTTCTCCACATGCCAGGGAATTATTTTTCTTATATGATGAGATTTGTGAACTGTGACAAAAGGAAATTACACAGAAATGCAAAAACCATGACATCTAGATCTCAACACAGAATGCATGATGCAAGTGCATGAGGAAATTGAAA
>Ga0209208_10011833_pt1 | contig 11128 bp, 6 predicted proteins | sample S1TSphfallax_3_FD_187694 | JGI IMG/M metagenome (GOLD analysis project Ga0209208, IMG submission 187694) | Host-associated microbial communities from peat moss isolated from Minnesota, USA - S1T2_Fd - Sphagnum fallax MG (SPAdes) (version 2) | ecosystem: Host-associated > Plants > Peat moss >... | reverse complement strand
ACTTGGTCTCACCCCGTGACTTGGGAGCGCGTCATTGACAGTTCTTTTCATGTTCATGTTTGTTGTGCACATCTTATGTTTTTACTCTTAGATCTTATGTTTTTGTTTTTAAATCACATGATCTTATTTTGTTCCTTGTTTGAAAGTTAAACTTAAACCTTCTTTTTAACTTTTGTTCTTGGGGTTTTTTTGTGTCCTTGATAGGTATTTTCATGTTCATGTTTGCATACGTTAACATAATAAAGATCCAATTTCATGTTTGTTGTGCACATCTTATGTTTTTGTTAAATCTTGTGTTCTTGTTTTTTAATCACATAATCTTATTTTATTCCTTGTTTGAAAGTTAGACTAAGAGCTTCTTTTTAACCTTTGTTCTTTTAGTTCTTCATGTCCTTGACATAAACAATAACCTATGATAAAATAATCAAAAATAACACATGGTAAAATAATTTAGAATAATTAGCAATAGTCTAAAATAACTAACAATAGCCTATAATAAAATAGCCAAAAATTTCCTAAGGTAAAATAACTTAGAATAACTAATAATATCCTACAATAAAATAGCCAAAAATAAAATAACCCATAAGAACTAGCAATAACCTACAATAAAATAGCCAAAGATAGCCTAAAGTAAAATAACCCATAAGAACTAGCAATAGCCTACGATAAAATAGCCAAAAATAGCCTAGGGTAAAATAATATATAATAACTAACAATAGCCTATGATAGAATAACCAAAAATAACCTATGATTAAATATCTTAAAATAACCAACAATAGCCTATGATAAGATAACCAAAATTAACTTATGGTAATTAATCTGGAATAACCAACAACAACCTATGATAGAATAGCCAAGAATAATTAACGATAGTCTACAATAAAATAGCCAAAAATAATAAAATAAAATATTTTAAAATAACCAACAACAGCTTACAATAGAATAACTAATGGTAAATAACTTACAATAGCCTACAATAGCCTACAATGAAATAATGTAAAATAATTTACGTTCCAATAGCCAATAATTGCCAAAAATAGCTTAGGGTAAAAACAAATCTGCATAATAATACATGATGACAAAAAAATATCATTCATTCAAATAATAGTTCAATGGTTAAAGACTTGTTCCTTAAACATGGTGAAGGGTTCAAACCTTCACATTTGCACATTAGGTTAGTGGGTTAAATGTTTAGGTGGGCTACGTTTTTATGTGGGCCAAGTTGCTAATTTACACTACGTAACCTAATGAAAGTTCCTAGGTGGTTAGCCTAGGTTTGGAATTAACTATTAATGAATTTATTATTAATGAATTTGATTAACTATTGGTGAGTTTAATTAACTATTAATGAATTCACATATCTATAGTAACAAGTCCCCATTTATTAAGGGGTTGATCATTTTCACAATGGTAAATTTATTCAATTTCATTCAAAATCTAATGAAACACATAATGAACTTGGACACATACTAGTGTAGTCAAATCTCCCACTCTTGGTTGGAACAAGAAATTATACTTGACAAAACACTTTCCAAATACATTAACAAATATTTTTAAAGTTGTTGTGGATGCATAAGGTGCCTCCACACCTAAAAAAATCGTCTTTTTTGATATGAACATGTGCGATCATTTCATAAAAAATTGCATGTAACTACTTAAATAGTAGGCACCTATGGTTCTTTTACCTAGTTATTTACATGATTGAGCTTTTATAAGATAGGTTATTAAGGTGACACTTGGTTCATCTTCAATTTGTGAATCATAAGGGGTTTTTAATAAATAGAATGCTAGTGGCACTTTGCTTAGTTTTGCCCAATGTTTATGTTGATAGGGTATTGTTGTCAATGAATAAACAGTTAGTGTATTGGTCATTTCCCTTTCACTTTGTCCACCTCCTTATTTTATGGGGTTTGAAGATAATGTGTAAAGGGTTACAAGGCGCACCCACAATTTGTTACATTGCTCAAAATGGGTGAAAAATGAAAAAGATATGTACTTTCTAAAGTTTGGGTGTCAAAAATAAGAAAAAAAATCCTTCATACATATGGTAGCCCATGAGAATTTACTTTGCCACCTCAAATCAAATAGCCAAATCCTAATTAATGGATTCTACCTACTTTCATCATTGGGATGGATGAAAAAAATAATGATCAATGTTTTCAAAATAGGTGTTCACTTTAAACATATGCCTGAAATTAGTTTAGTTTAGTTCATGGATTGGAAATTAATAGTGTTGGGTGTGAGATTATCCCATTCACTAAACCTTTGTGCAAGTTTTTCAAAATTTGTGGGCACAAGGTGTTTTATTCTCGTCACTAGTTGCATTGTGGTCTTGAATAAAATGTGTTTTTAAGCTTGAAACATTCCAATTGCTACACCTCCTACATACTCATAAACTCTTGCCATCCTAGTTGTTGTGGTCTTGTTTTCCTTCTAATCTTGGAGTTTTATAGTTTTTCTAATTGTTGTGGTCTTTTGTTCCTCTTCCTTGTTGTGGTGTTGTGTTCCTCCTTGTCGTGGTCTTGTGTTTTGCAATTATCCTAGTTGTATTCATCCTCTATTTTATTTGTTTTTCAATGCATTTAGTCATTAAAGGGCATCAACCTTGTTACTTGGCACCCTCATGCTTGTTGCCTAATCTATGCCTATTATATAACCTTTCATTGAAACCATGTTGTGCATCCAAGATTCATGCCCCTATACCTACACAAATATGCTTACAAGCTTGCTTGAAAGTTTTGGTGAAATTTATCACCCACCTCCTTTACCATTGTTGGAGTCCAAGTTGTAATAAATTATATTATAGCACGTTTCTCAATAGCTCTTTGAATTCCTCAATTTGTTGTGGTCCCCAAATTTACTACTCATTTTAATCATTTATCCTCCCTCTTCTTCCACCTTCTTGATTTCATTTCCTTTACAACTACTTTGTCCATGGTTTTTTCTTTAGGATATTTAAGTATTCAGCTAATGTCATAATATGTGATTAAAGAATAATGAAGTAATGGCGTTTTCCCCTTTGTTTGTTTTGAAAGTAAATGAAGCAATGAAAGCAAGTTGTGCAAGCATATGGATTCTTGGGTCAAATTTGGAGGCTAAGTTTTTTGCAACACCTCGAGACTATTCTCATCTATGATTATAGCATTGATTTCTGATATGGTTGGTCATCAATCATTATAGGGCTTTGAAGCATACTATTACTATATTTGGGGATTTGATGTTTCATCTAGAATCTATGTTTGGTTTGAAAATATACAGAACATAACTTTCAATAATGAAAAATGCAATAACAAATTTTGATGTGTAAGTGATGAGTAGTGGTATAAGAATGAAAATATGGAGTACTATTGCAAATTGTGTAAAAATTTGGCCCAATGTGCGTTGGAAACTACATATATTGGGAATTGGCATGTGCTTCTACTAAAATCTTCAAACAAATAAAAACAACTTTGAAACATTGTTTGATTTAGTCACTGATTTTTTGAGTTATCTTAAAGTTGTCACTTCTTTAATTCTACTAAACATCTAACTCTCCTAGGATTCATAGTTTGTCAATGGCAAAATTATTATGGATTCCATGATCTATAGTCTACAATAACATGTGTATTAATGGATGTAGAAGTCAAAGGTTGTTGAATGTGTTTTTGTGGTGGCACTTGAAAACAAATACTTGTTTTTTATTACAATATATGAAAAATATTATTCATCAATTTTGAGGGTAGATGCAAGGTAAGGTGGCTCAAAAACAACAATAGCCCCAATCCCAAAAGTCCATATTTTAACATTAAAATGGAAAAAATAATTTAAAACCAATCTTGAATGGGCCTTATGTGGTGATTAATCAACTAATAAAGTCCATATGAAAGGCTACCCATCTAAACAATTTTTTGACATACATGTTAGGGGGAAAACAATATAAATCCAATAAAAAATGACCAAGATAAGGGACTTAAGAAAATAAGGTCCAAATTGGATCATTCAAAAGTCCATAATTATTTGTTTGTAAGAGTTTTTGTTGTAATTTTTTTCAATTCATATTTTTTTTCCACCAAGTATCATATATTGAAACCCTATATAAAATATTGAAATGAAATCATAACAAAAAATGCATTTGAATGTTAATGTAGAACCAAACCATAATCCATACACTCACTTTAAAAGTCCATTACTATATGATTGGTGTATGTTTATTAAATTTCACCCCTTAATAAATATTTCTATTTAAGTTGGCAATCTTAATTCATAAATATTTTTGTCAAATTGATAATTTTACAATGTGTTTGTGGCATTTGAATAGAATACATTTTGCAAAAAGTCTAGAAAGGGACAAAAAGTGAGCAACCTTAATGTGCATTCACCTTTAACTATATTTTCATGTGCAATTTTTTCATCTAAACAATTGATTTCTAGTAGTGTGAAATGCATATCCCAAGATAATCAAAAAATATGAAGTCAAAAAAAATGAAGTTAGTAAAATAAATTCCATGTTTTTTCTATTTTCGTTAGATGAATCTTTAAAATCAATCCTAATGAAATGTGACAATCTTAAATGACATGGTTTTGTGGTAGTGACAAGTGTTTAGAATTGGATAATGAAAATATACGTATAATATATTTAGGACATTTTCAATCTTAATGAATTTTTGGGTTATTTTATTGCTTCATAAAAATACAAATTGTTTTTACCTCTTGTGTTCCATAAAATATACAAAGAGTGACTTTCTTGAGAAGTTACAAAGACTAACCAACTCAAATATACAATTCAAGAGCCTCATGAAAAGAAAATTTGTTGAAGGAAATGAACATTTGAATGTGTTCTTAGGAAATGAAACTTTGAAAAAGAACTTAACTTGAAAGATACATAACATTAGAAAGAAAATTCAATCATCTTTCGTATAATTTTTAAATCTCTACCTTTCTCCTTTTTATCCAAAGGAACTGACGAATGAATGTTATAATCCACAATTGAATCATTAGGGGGGAAGACTACTCATGGTTCAAAAAGCAAAAGGAGGAAATGGAAAAACATAGTCAAGTAAAATGAATTGAACCTTTTAGGCTTCTAAACGTTATTTCATTAACATGGAACAAAATATTGTAGATTCACAACCCTTTTAAATTGCACATCAAATGAATAAAAACATAAAACGCATAATAAAAAACTTATGATTTGAAAGTTTAAAGATCATACTTGGAAAGAAAAAAAAATCTAAAGACAACAACACGATGGAAGTGAAATTAATGCACCTCTAGGTTTTGTCAAATGTTATTAGGGGTAAAGAACTTATTGATTTTGAATATTGTAATGTAATGTAAACCCATGGTGTGCTTTTTATCTTTCACAAAAAGAAGGCATGGGAGCTTTGAAGTGGGACTTAAATGAATTCAAAAGTAAGAGTTCAAAGTGAAGTCAATATACACAAACAAAGAAAAAAATAATTAATGCAAATTGAAGCCAAAATGGTGTATGAATGAACCCCAACAACCCTTCACATGAACACCATGGTTCAAAATTAGGAGGAGTTCACTAGAATCCTCCCTATGATATATTTTGTGATTGGCAACAAAGGCTACATCAAAGTGGCAAAAAATCTTCAAATCCTCAAGAAGGAGTCCCAAAAAATCCCCAATTTTGCCAAGTTATGAATCCTACAACTTTGGGGGCTTATAAATTTCACATAAAGGTCCCAATTGAAAAAAAATGGATTATAAAGTTGTAGCCCTAGGAAAGGCCTTTCCAATGTCATATCACACATTCTGACGCACTCCCAAGTCCCGGGGTGAACGCATTTGAGGGTTCACCAAAGTGTAGTTGCGGAAAGTTAGGACTCGGAAGGCGCTCCCGGCTTCCAACTCTAGAAAGGGGTAGAGGGTCGAGTTGGGAGCCAAGGGATTAGACTAGGAAGAAGGTTTAGTAGATTAAGCTTGAATCTGCACCAAAACAAACCACCCACGTGGTTAGTTCACATTCTGGGACACCCTTGGGTGTCGGGACAAGCCACGGGCACTTTGGACCACAAGACACACCACAACCCGGACTCGGGGGAAGCCACCACCTTCCCCCATATAGTATTCTCTACGACACCCCGCCGAGAGTACATCAAATGGCTCTTTTTCCCGGGACTCTCAAGTTGGAGTCCCGAAATTGTCCCGAAATTGTCTCGGGTGGAGTCCTGAAACTTTGGGAGCTCATAACTCCCGACTGCCAGGTCTGATTGCAACGAGGTTTGAACCAAACTTATAGCCCTCGTCGAGATCTTTCCAACGACGTATCACACTTTCAATTCGGAGGTCGGGAAGAGGTCGATTCCCGACTTTTAGTGGTCGGGAGTCAAACTACCAATTTGACTCCCGGCCCTTCTTTTGCCCATAACTTGGGCTACATATGTCCAAATGACCGATGCGAGGCCATTTTCGATATCTACGCTTCAAGACCTTTCCAATGACACCAAGAAAACCTCAATGCGAGGTGTTTTGGGCCTTGCTGTCGAACCCTAAACATTCGGGAGTCCCGGAGGACTCCAAATCCTCACTTTTTCCAAGTGTTGGGCTTCACCCCACACTTGGCCAAAGTAGGGTTGCGACACATTCCAATCCCACATTCACACATATCACATGTAGTTTAACCCTTGTTTTTTGGGTTTAATGGTTGGGAATCAAATTGATTGTTTGACTCTTGTCTTTTTTTTTGTCCATGACTTCAATCTTGAATTTGCAAATGGAAAATGCAAGTTCATTTTAAAAATCTACTTCAAAACCTTTTTAATGATTTTTAGAAAGCCCAATTTGGATGAAGTTTATTGTTTACATTTTGTTAAGAAAACCCTAAACAATTGCACTAATAATTCTAGTTGTGAAATCCCCAAAGAAACCCTCCAATGAACATAAGAAAACCTTTCAAAAATTTGGGACATCGCAAAATTCAAATTCCCAAAATGGGAAAAACATTTGGGAGTGTTGGGAGTCATTATCTTACACTTGTGGGAGTGTAATGTGTTTGAATCCCATGACACCTTCCTAACCTACTCATTTTTTAATACTTTAAACTTGATTGCAAGCCCAAGGCTAAGGTCATAATCGAAATACAAAACCTCGTTCAATTTTTTTTAATATTTTATATTTAATCCCCCCCCTCCCCAAGCATTCATGATGACAACAAGTATAAAAATCTTTCATGGAATTAATGTTTTGATTACAAAACATAACAATTAAGACATGATGTGCACTAGAGGAACTTTTTAATAACTATGATATCTTGTCAACTTTAACAAAAAATCAAACCTTATGATTATTGGACATAATTATATTCATGGACCTTTGATCTCAAAGTTCATTTGCATCATTCCATCAAGTTGCAAATTCTCAAAAACTATGCAAAAGTTTTAAGAATTTAAACATAATAATCAAATTGTTATTTGTAATTGGCTTTTCACTCACTATGTTATGTCATGTGAACCTTAAAAGACATTTTTAGAATTGAGTAATTGGACACATTTTTCATGCACATGGATTTTTATTGAAAATGGGGTTTATTGGTTAGATAGGGAAAAGCCCCAATAATAACACAAAACAAATAGCCATATACATGAATCTTTCATCATAGATGGTAATGATTAGGTGCTATAGTTCCCCCCTTGACTTCATCAACTCCTACATCTTAACAATCCCAAAATAGACCACAACACACATCTAACTAACATGAAACATGTGCCCTAATGGTTATTAACATAATTTAGGCATGTACTCATGCAAACCTAATTAATCACCAACATTACCTAGAGGCTCACATTATTCAAATTGACCACTTGCACACAGAAGGAGACATGTTGAAGGAAGGTCAATGGATAAGTAACCAAGTCTAGAAAAGGAAATTACATTACAATTTCATGAATTGAAACCAAATTCTCACAACCTATTTACACTTGCCCAAAGGTGCACATCAATCAAAGCTTTAAAATAACAATGGGACATATTTCACCTAATTTCCCTACAAATAAAACGTGGTTCCCAAACAAAGAACCTTGTCATGTTGAATTTTATTTTGCACCAATGATACAAAGTGGTCATGAAACAAACACTAGGTTGAAAACCATCACACAAGCATGTTCAAAAGGACCACAATTAGAAATGATGGTAACCACACAAACCCCAAGGTGAACACATTAATAATCAATGAATAGAGAAGCATGGGTAAGTTGAACATGAAGCTTTTTATATATTTTCTATTGACCAATCAAAAATCAAATCTATAAATCCCAACTAAATTTTAATTTTACATAAACTAACAATTTCCATCTACTATAGTCTTATTATATCAAAGCACATGCAACATCAAAGGGTGCATACTTGAACATACATTGGATAGAACAATTTAAAGTATGAATCACCATAAAATTTTGTGGCATTTTAATATGAAAATTTTTGGGCTCAAATTGGACTAGATTAACATCATGTTCTTGAGGAGAAGGAAACATAAAGACAACAAATGAATAGGAGTTATAACTTGTTACAAAAATAAATGAAACAATGGAGGAGGTCTAGTTGGACAACAAGAAAAATTTGATGTTAATAATCAACATAATGTGAAAAATGGGATAACAAGGGAAAATTGTTATTAATTTCAAATGAAAAAAAACCAAGTCTTGAAAAAGATTAGGAAAAGATCAATTGTTGAAAATTGAACCTCATGAATCAAAAGTTTTTGACAAAGCAAGTTCAAGTTTGAAAAAATAAATTGACGAGATAGTATAAGTAACAAATTTAACAAAAAAAATGCTAAGGATTTACTTGAACTTTTTCATGCATGTGATGCCATTAACTTTGAAATGGGTTATCAAACATTTCCAACATTTAATTCATCAAGCAAAAAGTATAGGATTAATATTTTCATTGTAATAGACAATGCATTGCATGACTTGAACATTGACAACATGTACACATCCACCATCATTTGCACAAATGAAAGCCTAGGTGAGAAAATTGCAACTCCATGTCTTCCAAAACTTAATTTGTTCATGTATGGTTTTGAAAAGGTTAGTTACAAGAGGTGAATTGGGTTCTTAAACATCATTTCTATGTGACAAAATAAATGCCCCAAGTATGATAGGTTCTTGAGCTCCATGGCTAGATGATGGATTTTGGTGCTCTAGTTGGTTGCTACTAGTTTCACTATTTTCATGAACTTAAAACCTAAAGACAAAAATATTAACAACCTAACATCCTTTTCATGAAAATTGAAATCCATAGCAAAATGGATTAAAATTTTTAGTAGCAATTAGTTTAGAATGTATTGTGATGTCAACTTTCTCTACTCTCTACATAACACAAACCAAGTAAAACACAACTTAAAACTTGAAACATGAAACTTTCACACAAATCTCAAAACTCAAAACTCAAATTAACAAATGTTGATGTTGTGATTTCATACCAACCACTAAATGGACTATGGATTGCCATCACCACCTCCTTTCAATGCTTAAAGCTTACAATTTAAACAGACAACCTTCAACAATCAAAACCATAGCTAAAACTGCTACCATCATTTGTCAAACCCACTATAACTCATATTTGAAAAAACCATTCAAGAGGTCAAAAACAAATTACAATTTTTTCAAGTTAGTAAGGTTTATAAGGTTCTTTTGCTTCTTTAGAACCAACAACTTTAAACATGACCAATTATTTCATAATTTGACCTCAAATACATGTGTGTATATTTGGATATATAACTAATGTGGGTTCATTCACAATTTTAATAACCACCCAACATTAGGATAATACTAATTATGGTTTTGTATAATTTGAATTTCAAAGAAAATATAAAAACCTAAATGCAACATTTTTATTTTTCAAAAACATTTAAATGCCTATTTGGGTGTCCTAGTTAAACATGTTTTCAACCTTTTCCTTAGGTGGGTAGGTTGCCATTTACTAGTTCCAATTTTGATGTGCTTGGTTTCATTTGTAATGTGAATCAACATGAGTGAAGCTCAAGTACAAATTGGAACAAGAAATGGTAAAATCAATTACTAGTTACCATTTAATGGAATAGTGGTTCACCTTTTTAGGCTTACCTCATTCCTAGGTCAAATGGGCCTTACATTGCAAAACACATATTAAGCTGATATGATTGATTAGATATGTTGATACAACATGGTTCCAACTTCCAATTATTACACTATTCAATACCTATGTTTATTTTATATATTAAAGCAACAGTGGTGTTTGTTTGTGTGGGCAGAGTCTGGAAGATTCTTCCAGTCACTGCCCGTTCCCTATGGAGCTATATTATATATTATTAATTCAGTAAGTCTCTGTGTTTGTGACGGAGGTTTTGGGGGGTGGGGGAAGGGAGAGGCCGGTGAAGCAACGGGCAAAAAATCGGCCGGGTCTGTCTATAACAGACCTCTCCTTCCCCCACCCCCCATGCCGGGCCCGGTCGGTCGAAATCCGGGAGTGCCGGGCCGGGTCTATCTGTAACAGACCTCTCCCTCCCCCACCCCCCACGCCAGGCCCGGTCGGCCTGAACGTCGAGCCTCGTCACAGACAGACGGGGTGCATTATGCACCAGGTTCACACTAGTTTGTAATAAAATATGCATGCAATGGTAGACCGTTGCACATAAAAAAACTCAAATGCACATTCTTTATTGTTCCTTTTGTCTCTTTCAAGACACTGTGTTATGTCCTTAACTTTTCCCCAACTTAAACATGAATTACTTTTTTAAAAACACAACAAACTAAACTAAAAGACCTCAAAAGATTATTTCTATCCATTTATAAACATGATCATCAAGCAAATTGAATTACAAATGCAAATGGAGAGGTTGTAAAGGAGCTCATAATTGGTTTTAGATTCAACCCATAAAACAATTCATCATCTCTTCTCATCCATGAATGCAATTATACATCTATGAAAAGTGCCACCCGATTAGCATAGGACACATGAACAACACACATAACTCATCAAAGGGATTGGAACTTGGACATGTTCTAATTGCCATTCCTCAACCATATATGGAAAACACAGAACTCTCCAACAAGGTTGAAACTTGGACATGTTCTCATCACCATTTATGAACCACAAGGAAATGAAGATCTTCACAAGAGTGCAAGGAAATAATGTCGGGCTT
>Ga0209208_10011832_pt1 | contig 11129 bp, 8 predicted proteins | sample S1TSphfallax_3_FD_187694 | JGI IMG/M metagenome (GOLD analysis project Ga0209208, IMG submission 187694) | Host-associated microbial communities from peat moss isolated from Minnesota, USA - S1T2_Fd - Sphagnum fallax MG (SPAdes) (version 2) | ecosystem: Host-associated > Plants > Peat moss >... | reverse complement strand
TATTTCTCAATAGGTGTTTCTACCATAATTGTTGTTGGAGTTGTAAAAACTTCTGATGCATGTCATGGAGTAGCAATCATGGTAACTTCTGCACCTATTCCAATTGGAGGTTTCCAATAAGAGTAACATGTGTCTACATATCTCCTACTTTGATGCTTATAACTATGGTAAGTGCATTAATAGGAACTATTGGCAACAAAGGCAAAGTACAAGATACATTAGCAAACTAAAAACCTCCTTGTATTTGGGTTAGCACTTTGGCAATAATAACAATCAATTCACTTGAATACCGGCAAATGTATGTATATGGGATACTTTAACACCTCTTTTAATTTCAACTAATTTGGAACTTAACTAGTCATACCTATAATTTGGAAATTTTACTTTATAAGCAACCACTTTAGTTAATGTTTCCTCATCGACATGGTAATTTCTAGGCTATTTTGAATTTGCTCTTTTGTAATTTTTTGCACAATCTACCACCACTCCTTTCACTTTGGATTTATGTCCACCAATGTTTGGTTTTATACTTTGAGCAGAGCATTATCTAACAACAATTCCCCAAAGTCTTTCAACCCATTGTCCATATGCAAGGTATGAGAAGTTTTACTAGGAGATATTTGCATTATCTCCATTTCGCCTTTTAGTTTTTGAAGTTGAACTCGTAGTTCATGGGTGTGATTTTTCAACTACATGTTAATAGTTGTTGATTGTTCATGTTGTTGATTGCAAGTTTGTTCCAAAGTAACCAAAAAAAAATTGTTGTTCCACACTAACAACATCCATCTTCCTATAATCTTTCATCAACCACTCATAATCATTATGCAAGGTCTTAAGGTCATTATGTCTTGAAAACTATATAAAGAAGAGGTTTTGTCTTACACTTGCACATAAAAAAACACATGTCAATTGGGATGAGCCAAAAGCGTTTAACCCTTTAAAACGTTTAACCCCAAAGGTTAAACAATTTTTTTTAATTAAATATTTTCCTACCTCCTTAACCTACCTACTTACCTACATATTCCCACCTACCTACCTAAATATTTTTTAAAATTCATTTTGACCAAAATCCAAAACATGGCATATTGGTAGTATGCCATGTGTCACAATCTAAAACCATTTATATTAGATGATAAGGATCCATTATCTACTTTTAAAACATTTTTTAAAAAAAATTCAATTGCCACAAATCATTATGTAAGTTGTTGATTTTTATGGTAATATATAGATGGCATACAATAGTATACGGATGGTGAAGTATTTGTTGACCATTGACTTCATCCACACTTGCAACTAATGTCTATTGCAACTTGTCTAATGCAACTAGGCGATTTTTAATAACAAATGTATTTTGCAACTAGAAAATTGTTACAAGTGGTAATTGTTTTTTTTTCAATTTTCCTTTAATGGATCCAAAGGTAAGGCTCCATTGTTTTTGGTGTCCAAGCAAAGTTGAACCACTCCTATTGGTGCATCTAGTGTATTAAAAAAATTCAAAGATGAATAGAATTGAGAAGATTACAACCCGCCAAAGTATAGGGGGTCAAAACTCAAAAAAACAAACCACCGAACACTACAAAAGTTGTTCTTAAACACCCATAAAATTTCTTGTATGTTTCCTCTATTGATATTGAAATTATGAAATGATTTGTAGAATGTCAAGTGGTGCTCCTATAACATTTTAAATCATTTAAAATGAATAAAAAATAGCAAACTTATGAAGTTTGAAAATAGGAGGGGTCTAGAAAGAAAAATAACAACGCACTTCACAAATTGGAAAGTTTATTTCTCTTTTTGTTATGTTTTCATTATTCCTTTTCCTTTGCACTTCAAAGATGATTTCTAAAGCTTGACGTACATTCCCATAACATTTTAAATCACTTAAAATGAAGCACATATGATGAAAATATAAATAATTAATGAATATGTATCCTTATTAAGTTATAAATAATTGTATTATAGTCATAACATAGTCAAACAATAACACTTTAATAGTGGTGAACGAGTGGCCATACTAATTGTATCAATGGAAATCATAATAAAAAACTAGTTACAAATGTATTCCATAAATGGATGGTGGAATGTGGACATGTGACATGATCACATGTATGTACATTGTACATTCATTACAACATAGTTGTTGTTTTCTAGCACATTTACAAAAGTTCTACAATAATTACCACATGTAATTACAATGCAACTCCTAAAAAAATCAACCATTGTTGACTACATATGTATGTATGATATTTATAAATTACTATATAGAAGACCCATTTTCAACTCACTTACAATTATAATAATTAACTAATTTTCTAGCATAACAATTTATTTACTAATACATTTATAGGGGGATAATTCCATAATAGTTGTATATGAATTTTTTTTGAATTTTAGTTATAAGGTAATGTGGTTTCAACAGACGCAATTCCTTATAGCTATCTTCTCAAAAACCTATGGCTTATTAACTAGGTGCACAAATGCCATGTGATCAACATAAACTACAAATTGGTTACCCAATAAGTAATGTTTGAATTTGTGTAGGGCAAAGACTATTGCTAAGGCTTCTCTTTCAATCGTGTTATAATTTCTTTTAGTTGAATTTAGTAATCTAAAGGCATACATAACTAATTGGTCAAACTTATCAGTTGGGTTTTGGGCAAATATGGCTCCTATTGCCAACTGAAATGCATCTATGTGCACATGAAATTCAAGTTCCCAATTTGGACTAATTAGAATAGTCATTTACACACATTAGTTCTTACTATTTTCACAAGCACTTTAGCACTCCTATGTCCATTCAAAAACTTCAATTTTTTTAAGCAACTTGGTGATAGGTGACATAATTGAAACAAGTTCTTTTATAAAACACATGTAAAACTATGCCATCCCATTGAACATTTGTATTTCCTAGGGGCTAGTGGGTACTAGCATGTTCACTAAGGCTAAACAAATTTCTTAGGATCCATGACTTGGCTTTCCTTACACACTATGAAACCTAGGATAGTCCTTGAAAAAACCATAAATGCACACTTGTCTAAGTTTAGACTAATACCAAACTTTTTACACTTAAGAAAACATTTTTTGAGCTTTTCAAGGTGAGTTGACATATCACTAAAAACTATAAAGTTGTCAAGAAAGACCTTCATGAATGCATTAATATATTTACAAAATGCTTTGGTAATTGCCTTTTGATAAGTGGGCGGACCATTTTTGACACCAAATGGCATCACAACCCACACAAAAGCCTCATAATCTGTCACAAAGGTGGTTTTTGCTAATCTTTTACTTAATTGATATCTAGTGATATAATGAAAATCCATCCAAAAAGGTATAAACCTCATGCCCAACTAATGTGTTAATGGCCTCATTAATGAAAAACCACACGTAAAGATCCATTTTTGTTGCTACGTTGAACTTTTTGAATTCAACACAAATTTGCAACTTCCCATTCTTCTTAGGAATAACCACTATAGGTGATAACCATGTTGCTTCTTCAATTAGTATGATAAAACCAATGCAACTAGTAATTTGTCAATGTCATGTTTGATAATGGTGGCATAATTAAGATTCAATTAGTGCCTAATTTGATGAGTAGGTGGTATTGTAGTGTCAAATTCAATCTTGCATTGAACAATCTGTAATGGAATACCCTTCATGTCTTTGTATGTCCATGCAAAAATGTCTTTGAACTCCTTTAATAGTTCAATCAATTGTTCTATGACAACTAGTTCAAACAAAACATTCACTTTCACCTATTGCACATTCTCCTTGGTGCCTGAATTAATTTTAATCAATCATTCCTCTTTAGTTACTATCCAATTAACTATGGTTAGATCTTGAATGCGCTCCTAAACAAATGTCTCATGAATAATCATTTTTCCAATTTTTGTATGGAAAAAGGTCTTGGGTAAATGTTGTTTGACATTTAAGTGGCATAGTTAAATTAATAACTAAGACACATATCGATACAATAGGTTTTGTTGAAACTTGTTCTACTATCCCAATGTTTGATATGTGGTCTAATCTAGACTTTAATGAAATGTGGGTAAGTATTATCATGGTTCATATTGAAAATAGGTCCAATTCTATAACAAACATCATATCTTCTTCTTCATTAAACATTCTAGAATGGAAATCATAACACACTAGAACTTATGGTCTTTTGGTTTGAACACCTAGTTTTTTAGTAACATGTATGGTTCTTACTATACTTATTCCTTCTATGATAACAATATTGGTTCCCCAATCATGGGATACTTTTGCATCCCTCAAGCATGGACATCCTAGCAACATTGAATAACTAAAATCTAAAACATTCCTATTGATGATAATAAATGTGACTATGTAAGGAATACCATAAACAATTTTTTTAGATCCCTAATAAAACCAAGTGGTTTGCCTATGGTTTGATTTGCCATTAGGAGATTGTAAGGTGTTGGATTAAGCTTTGATAGACTTAATTGTACCATTAGGTTTTCAATAATGATATTGACTTTAGAACCTCCATCAATAAGCACATCATTAATGAAGTTTTTAACAACCTAAAGTTGAATAACCACCATTTGATGATCAATGGCGATTGTTGCACATGTTGGTTCATGATGAATAGGTTCAAGTTGCACTAATTGAACAGGCTTCACCAATTTGAAGACATATCATTTGATGTCAGCACAATCCACAAAACGTCCCCAAGTTAATGACATATTTGGTTTCCAAAACTTGAAAATTGATGTCTTTCAAAATCTCTTCCAAAGTCTTTTCTAGTGTTGTTACTATTATAGTCAAATGAACATGTTATTTGATCATAACCGATTGATTGTCATTTTTGGTAAACTAACCCAATTTGAATGAAGAGGTTGATTTGAATTGATGGGTGCTTGTGATTGAGAATCACCACCTTGTAGTTTTTTGATAGTATGAACAAAAGAATCATGCATTTTTTCTTCAATCTACTAATTAGTTACTACTTTTGCTTTCACCAATTCACATTTTCTAAGTACTTGTTGATTTGACAATTGATTTCGTGTGGTGATAGTGGCAATTACATTAACTAATACATTATCTAGCTTAGGAACTTTTGGAACTACAATATGAATAATGTTCATCTTACATCTATGCATTGTTTTTATTCCTAGCAAAAAGAAAAAAAATTTGACAAAGAATTTGGGAAAATTTTGGGAAATTTTTGTTTTTCCAATGTAAAGTTTGTCAAAATTTTGATACCAAAAAAATGGAAAAAAACAAATCTATGAAACAAATGTGCATGGAATGCCTAAACATGAATTTTCAAGACAATAAAATGTTGAATTATAAAATATTTATGCTTTTACAACATACATGTTTTGGACTTTTATCTTCCTAAAACAATTTGGTGCATGGCATTCAACAAAAAAACAAATAATGCATGGATATCTCAGAGGTACTTTAGTTGGTTTAACATGTTGTGCAATTACTTCAACTACATGTTCAACGACTTTGGTTGCTACAATAGGTACTACAACTTTTTCCTTGTTCTATTATGATAGGTTTCTTTGGCATGACCTATTTTACAACAATTTAAATAGGTTAACTATTGTTTAATCCTAGTGTAGTTGACTCTTGGTTATGCAACATGCTTGGACTAGATGGTTAATTTAATTAACCATTGTAATTTTCTATAAATAGTCCATTTTCTTCATAGATCATTATAACTTCTTGAAGTTTAATAAGGGTATCCCTTGTCATACCTATTGTTGTTAGTATGAAGTATGGTTGCAAACCTATGCTAAAAATTGTAGTAAAAAAAAACATCAATAGCCTTTACTTGTAGACAATTTGCAAGTTTCAACAAATGTTTACTATAGACTTCTACTTGTTCGCCAACTTGTTGATGTAAATTCCTCAATTGCATATAAAATTTTTCATCATTCTTCACAATTTGAGAACATTTAGAAAATGCTTGTTCTAACTCCTTGAATGTGCAGTTGGGATGATCTTGTAAAAAGTTTTTGCCCCACTCTAAGATATTATATCTTAAAGTGAAACCAAATAAGTTAATGATGTCAACTTCCATGGTTTCCCCGTTTGTTCTGATTGCCTTTTAAAAAACTCTAATGTGAGCATTAGGATTAGTATCCTTCACGTATGTTGGATATTGAAGTTTTGTGGTATGGTAATTTATTAGTTTAAATTGAATTGCAACTAGTGGATACCATGGTGACATGAATATTCTTGGATCAAGTGATGGCCGTCCATAAAATCCAATAGGTGTATCAGGTGGTAGTCCTCCAAGTGGGTCTCAATCAAATGATCTTCCTCTAGGCAATCTTCCATTTAGCAAAACTCCAAGGGGTCCTTCACCTAGTTGTGGATGCAAATTAGCCTTTTTTTATAGTGAGGTGGCGTACTTCTAGGGTGAAAGCACACTACAATGGCCAAAAATGTTGTCACAATTTTTTTATAAAAATTATGCAACTTTCAACTTCCACCAAACCAATATGAAAAGAGGTTTTCATAAATTGTACTTAAAATAAGGTAGTTCAATAGCCAAATAATGAAATTGTCAAAATAAATACATTTTTTATTAATATTAAATGAATTAAGAGTATATTTGTGAGAATTTAAATGTTGTCACAATACATTACAAAGTGCAAATATACTCTAAAAATTATTCAAATAATTGTAAAACTTGATGAAGTACTTAATCATAGGTTGAATATGAATTGATTGTACCATTTCAATTACAATTGAAAAGTTTGATTCTTGTGATTTCACAAAAAACATATGGACAAGTTTTTCATTCAAATGAACATAAGTGTGTTAAATTTTATTTTATTTTGAAAAATTACTTTCATTTAAAAGATGACAAGAATTATGTTGGAGGCCTTTATATTAAAATCCATTTTATATGTTTATCAAAATGCTAGATGAAATTTAAAAAACTAACCCCAAAATATACCTATATATATAAAATTTAAATTGCCTAAAATGGTCCCTTGTAATGTGTTTTCACCCTCCACCATAGACAAGTAGTCAAATGGTGACAAGTAAATTAATAGGTAGAAATGCTATTGCTATTTATTGAAAAGATACTATTCTTGGAACTAAGATCAGTTGTCCTAACTTAAAGTTGAAATTCTAACAAGGCATTGAACCTATTCTAAATGTTCAATAGGTCGCACCAATTTCAGTTGATTAGTACTGGCTACATATCCCTGCTTCTTTTCAAAAATCAATGGATCAAGTCCTTTGATCCCAAAATAATATGGTGGATACATATTAAGATCCATAAGTACAAAAGATGACGGTACACAACTTTAGGTTGTCCTACTATCAATGGTGTAACAAGTTGTTGCCAACTTGGTTGTTGACTAACTAATGTTCAATTATTGACCAAACCCGATTGTGGTCAAGGTTGTTGCATAGGTACACCAACATGTGTTGCCGGTGTGCATAGTACAATAAAATGTAGAGAAATTATGAGCATTTATTTCATTGATTGTTTCAATTTATCATCCACAAAGGGACAATTTTTGAGGTCATCATGTCCAACCTATTGACAATATGCACATGATTCAACAATAGGATGTATGCTTGGAACCACTATACTTTGTTGAATGAGTGATTATTTAATAGTTCCCATTACATGTACATTTAACCAAAGATTTTGGTTAAGTGGTCATGTTTGTCGGACAACAATAGGTATTGCGACTACTTCCACCTAATACACGTGTAGCTGAGAACTAGATCGTGTGAAAGTTTTCATTCCAGGTTGCATAGTTGTTCCAACCAGTTTAAAAGTTGGTTGCCCTCTAACTCTAAATTTGTTGTGGTTGGATTCAAAGCAAGAACTAGTTTGGAAGCATAGTACCTAACAACATGTGTTGGTTATGATGGTATAGTAGTTCTAGGAATGTAGTACATGGGTATTGTAAATTGCCACCATGGGCTTATAGAAGTTACTTCATCAACACTTTGAATAGGTATGGTGTGATGCCCACCTGTTGTGCATTCAGCCTTGGTTGTTGGGATGGATGTTGGGGTGTCAAAAAACATTTGATTGAAGGTATTTGTAGTTCCCTCCCTTCCTCATGTTTTGTTGGTATTTGATGAATAGGCATGTTTATTATCATTGGCTATTGAGGCTCAATGTTGGGAACATCAATTGGTTGTTCCATTGACTTGAAAACATTGTTATTTTTATGGTAGTACTATTTCAAACACAAATTGTTGTGGTGCAACCAAGTTTAGTTGTGTTTTAAAACCTCTTGTAATTATTGTTGGGGTGTAATCATACTAACATGTAACATTAGTAATCGTAACCACTCCTTAATTTTTTGAATTTTGGATTGTAAGAAATAGAAAAATAAATTAAAAAATTATATATATATATATATAGTGAATAAATTATGTACATATAAAAAAAATGGAATCAATCTAATGAGTAAAAAATACACAATTTACACATTTAAGGACTTGTAACCATTTTTTCAAAGCAATTTTGACATTAAAAACACAATTTGAAAATATTTTTTGGGTCATATTTTGGGATTTAAAAAATTTACAACTTAACATAATATTATAAAACAAATTTTAAAAAATCTAATTTTCTTAAAGACATATTTTTAATTTTTAAAATATTATTATTTTTTAAAATGAAAAAATAGTGGTTTAAAAAGGTGGGTGTGGCTCCTTATAGTGTGGTTGGACCCCTTGACATATTTTAACATGTTCAAATATAAATTTCCTCAAAATCTATTCATCAACATGTTCTTGTTATTTTTAGGAACCAATTGGATTTTCATTAAAAAAAAAAACAAAAGAAGTTTTCAAAAGTTTCTAAGCATAATTAATATTCAGCAATTAAGACAACATAATATATATATATAAGAAAATTACTTCTTGAAAGAAATCATAAAACTGATTACAAATTAACTTTTACCTATAAATTTCATCTAAAACTAGAGATTGCAAATGCAAATGTTCAAAATTTTGATCCACTATGTGATCACCAAATGTTAAGGGTTTTTTTCCTATTCCCTCAAAATAAAATAAAATAATATTCTACTTTGCAAAATCTATCTTGCCTATAAACATTAACAAGTATGCTCTAATTCAAATATAAAGAATAGGAAAACAAAAACATGAAAATGTTTATTTACAAAGGCGAAAACAAATCTAGAATGGATTTCAAAACAAGAAGCTTGTTCAAAATCCTCAAATCCTCCTACTTATACCAAAACATAGTAATGTTTTACATCAAATAGTCACTAGCTAGTACAACAATCATGTCTTTCAAAATTAAACTAAAATAACTACTAGCTTCAAGTTGAACAATAGTTATTCTAATAGACATATTATCAGTTAGCTTAATCAAATTGATTACCCTAACAAACCTATTACTAGTTAATCTATTAGACCATTACATGGTGACTAATAACAATTTAATATTTCCTCAAAATGATAATACCTCAATGGTTACTAATTGGTAATAACTAACTACTATTTACAATAAGTGAAAATATGGGTTAACACTTACCTACCTTGTAAGGTGGTTACCTTTATGCACAATGCTTGGAAGGACCATTACAAAAAACCAAACCATGTGGTTTGAAAAGGTGGAATGAAAATTTTTCAACCATGCTTGAAAGCATTTTGAACGAAAAATTCCTAAATCACTATTGCCTCTCACTACATGATCACTTTGGGGAGTATCTACTAGGATTTGTGCATTGAAAAAAATCATGAATTGTTTATGTCATGTGAAGATCGCCCAAAGTCGAATTAGGTGGTTGGCTTTAGCAGTTTGTCCACACATTTTCTAGTAGTGATAAATTTCAATGGGGAAAAACATATGCTTGTATTTTTATTATGTTTTCAATTTTTGATTACTTTGAATTCTTTTTTACTACATTGTAAAAATGATTTTATTATGGATATGAAGTTTTGATCATTTTGATGGATTTGATTCTTTTCTTTTTGTTGTAATTTTATTGTTGTTACAAAATTTCATAGTTTCAATGACAACATGTAAAAATTAAAAAATAAGAATTAAAATAATAGAAGAAGATTAGCATCTACCACCAATGTTGTATGGGTATCTATTTTTAAGGGAATGTATGATCCTAAACCTTATATATAATAATTACATGGTAAAATTTTGAATCTATCAAAAATATGTGCCAAAAACTTTTAAATACAATTCAATATATATACTTTCCCAAACTCATTGTGATTATTGGGTACAAGGTTTTTAAAATAGACGTAGTTCCAAGTGTGATTTGGATTTAGGATTATAATTTCAAAGGTGTTAGTTTGATTCAAATTAATATGTATTCTTTGAAAATCCTCCTTGATAATCATCAAAATAATAATAATTTAATCACATGATCTTACCATGTTCAATTGTATCCTTATCATTCTTCACAATTTCAACTAAAATTACAATACATATAGGGTATCCTATAATTACATTGGGGTTTACTTAAATATGTGCATATGTAAGTAAAAATATGGTGATGCAAAAAAGGCTCCTTCACATCATACTCCCCAAATAATACCTTGTTAGACATGAATAATGTAAAGTTTTAACACTTAGTGTCCCTGAAGCACATGATCAAATCCCCACACCCAAATAATGCACAACCTTACCTTGACCAATGCACATGACAAGCATCGCACATTAAGTTGTGACAAATGACTTGCAAATGGCAAAATTTCAAGCAACAAAATTAACAATTAATTTCAAAATTATTGCACATGATAAAAACACAACATAACACATGGACCTCAACAAAAAAATATGTGGTAAAAAGACAATACAGTTACATTAACCTCAGAATTTCCCAACCATGCTTGAAAACCATCAAGGTCTTTCATAATCATGCCCTTTTCATCACTAAAATATTCCACCTTTGCCTTAATTACAAACACAAACCCACCACTAAAGCACTTTAAGAAAAAAAAATGCAACATGAAACATCAAAATAAAATGACTAGGGATACATATACAAAATCAAAAGAAGTTCCAGAATGTTCTTTTAAATCATGTCACTTTTCAATGAATTTATTGTTTTCTTCAATCATGGTAGCCTCATAAATTTGAAAATAAATCATATTTGAATAGGTTTACAAGCCCCATCATAACCAAC
>Ga0209208_10011831_pt1 | contig 11129 bp, 9 predicted proteins | sample S1TSphfallax_3_FD_187694 | JGI IMG/M metagenome (GOLD analysis project Ga0209208, IMG submission 187694) | Host-associated microbial communities from peat moss isolated from Minnesota, USA - S1T2_Fd - Sphagnum fallax MG (SPAdes) (version 2) | ecosystem: Host-associated > Plants > Peat moss >... | reverse complement strand
TTAAATTTTGTAATCTTGCAATTAAGCCACACTAATAGGGAACATTTCTTTGTGGTCTACAAATTACCCATGTATTGGGCCATTTTACACCCTAGACCCAGTACTTGTGTTGTATTTTTAGATTACTTTTTGTAGAAATGCATTCTTAAACCCCTATTACCAAATTATTTTTGTTTGTTAAATGGTCTGTAAATTTTCCTTTATTATGTTTCTTCAAATACATATACGAGCAAACAACTACCTTGCAAAAGTGCCTTGAATTACTCTGGTCATCATTAAACACATCCTTAATCGAAGTGGGGTGCAAATAACACAACAATTTTGCAAAATTTATCCTATGGCCAAACACAAAACAATTTCCTTGGATTGAGTTCTTAAAAGGAATTGAACAAAAAAATTCACCACCATTTTTTTATATTATAAGGTGAAAAATTCACATTGGCCAATGTAGTCAAAAGGGGCATTGAGCAACCTATACCAATGTTTAATTAGCCTCAATTTTTGCAAAAGGCTTCTATGGCATTAGCAATTTGGTAGATGTACCAACAGAGTGAGTGTAGGTGCTGGTTCAACCAAGTTAGCATGTGGGTGCTTTGACAAGTTTGTGCTAGGTAAGGCCTGCGGGGACAGGGTCTTTACCAGCAGAATAAGGCACCCACCTGAGGCACCAGTTGAAGGCAGCACTGAATTCTAGTAGCACCAATACCCAGGTCTGAGGGCCGCACCAAAACCCTAAACCATACCTAAGGACCTGTCAGAGATTTGCAGAGACCTTTCATTGTGCCAAAAAAACACAATGGGTCCTTACCAAATGTGTAAGGTGCCCTCCCCGGAATATAAGATGACCCAATTGTAAGGAGAATTCTTATGGATTTAAGGCACCCATCCGAATACACAGAGAAATCTGTAACCAGAGTGTCCCATCTCTCCCCCAGTTCATAGAAACAAGGTTTGTTTTTCTCTTGCATGCCATCATCCAATTGTAGCTAATATGTTTTTGTTGATTTGGTTTCCGACAATTTATGTCCTCCTATTAACAATCTTTGTCACTGATCACAACAGCAGCCCTTGCTTTGCTTTGCAATGCTCCCTTGCTTGTCGATGTTTTTGGGTTGTTGTTGTCAGTGAGGTCAGAGACCACAAAACACTAGCTAGTAGGGACTCACAAGGGACCCAGTTTTTCCAAAAGAAGGAAAAGAAACTAACTGGTCAAGTGTTTGGCTTTATTATTAGAGTGGGAGAGATTAAACTGGTTTTCTGAATGTCTGGGGGCAACGCAACATGATGATGCAGCTGGATTCGGTGTCCTAGTCGTCTTCTGACGAAGAGAGATTCGTCAGAATATCAGCAACGTGGATTTGAAAAAAAACCGCACAACGCTGCTGCTGCTGCTGCTGCTACAAGCAAAAAAAAACAAGCGCAGGGCTCCAAAATCTCGCCTCCTAGCTAGCTAAATCCTAAACACAGCAGACCAAGAAGGAAGGGCAAGCAAGAAAATTAGAAAGTAAGTAAAGTTTGGTAGCTTGGCTGCTGGTTACGCCGGAACTGCTGCAGCAGCGAAGGAGAAGAATTCCTCTGGCAGTTCAACAAAGACCCTAAAAAAGAATCAAGGTAGGTGAGCGATCCACGCGGTTTCTGATCGTGGGTGAATGAATGCCAATAAGGGTTCACGGTTTAGGGGTAGTTGTATGTTGGAAAGCTCCAACCGTTGCGTTACCCGAGGGAAGGAAGGAAGGAAGAAAAAGAAGAAGAAGAAGCGCAGGCGGCCGCAATTGCAGCAGGCCTGCAAAAACCGGGACCACGAGCTCCGCCCGCTAGCAACGGAACAGCTAAGCAAATCCGTGTGATAACGTGGTGAGAAGGTCTGGATTCCGGAAGCCCGGTAAGGAAAGTACCTACTCGGGATTGACGCCGCGCTCGCTGCCAATGGCCGTGCTGCTGGTGCTCCTGGCGTCCATTCTACTTAAGAAACTACGACAGCTCTTTATTCTCGTGACCCACCAGCCAGGATTGTTCTGCCCTTTTGGGTCTTTGTTTTGACTAGAGCAAATACCTGAACAAATTCCTTTCGGAGTGAGTTATCGATGCACGGATTCCATTTGTCGTGTTATGACAAAGTCCTTGCACACTTGGTGCTGCCATCGCCAAGTCCTTGCCGTTGTTGCTAAGTCCGGATTTCTTGCTTGCGCTTTCTGCCATTTGCTTCGTTGCAAGTCCTCGTCCTCAGAAACAAGAACTCCGCAAAACTACTCCAAACTGGGGCCCAGTAAGACCCCCAAAACTGACGAGGAGTGACCACCTCAAACTGAGGGCCACTACTCCTCAGTTCTTGACCCTTGAAACCCTGTTTCATCCCCAATTTAGGGAGTGTATCCCTCAAAAGTGAGCGAAATTGTATCTAGGTTCAGAATATTTGCATGCTTTCATTCTGACAAGGCTTGATTTTAATGAAGGCTAAGGGGCAGCACAAGGAAGGCAGATCCAAAACTTTGGGTGGGGGTACGAATTTATTCGGTGAGAAAACTAGTTTGGTTCCGTTTTTAAAAATAAATCCTGTGTACTGTCGTCTTCATCCCAACTTCCCATTTCGTCCCTACTTTTGACGAAACTGGGACCCAAGTACGAAAATGAGAAGTCCGGATGAAAACAGTACATGGGAAAACCAAAAACATTGGACCAAACTGATCACCTAAATCTGTCTTTAGAAGACTTTCCTGGTTTTGGATCTGGTAGCCCTTCCTGCGCCTTGACTGCAGCTGCTCATATTCTTAGTTAAAATTAGTTAAAATCAAGCTTCGTCATAATGAGACTTGCAAATCTTCTGAACTGATACCCAATTTTATGAGACGAGAACCCAATTTTTTTTTGCTTGTTTTCAGGATACACTCAAACTGGGGATGGAACAGGGGTTGGAGGGTCAAACTAAGGGCGGAAGACAGGGTGACTTTACTAATAACTCTGAAATCTAATATTTGCACCAATTCTTCCCGGCGTGCTTTCTTCCTTTTCTGGAAGCATGGGAAGAAATGAGTCATTTGGAGTGTTCTTTTTCCTCGTCTTTTGGGGCTGCTTCGAATAAAGCAATTGTGTTGATGAGTGTTCCAGGATTACAGCATTTTTCAGGCAACCCCTTTTTTGAGCTTTGTTGAATAAAGCAAGTGTGTTGAGTGTTGAAGCTGTACATCACATTCAAGGAATCCTTTTCACAATTTTTTGTCTAGGGTAAAGCACCTGGGGTAGTGGCATTTCCAAAATAAGTCCAAAATAAGGGGCCCGAGACAAGGGAGTAGCAGCTGAGTTGAGTGCAGCCCAGCATTTTGGGCACGTCATGTCCCCCCCACCCTTGGGCTAAGTATACCCATAGTAAGTAAAGCATCCCCTCGTCTTTTCAATGAAGGATATTCATGGATATAAGGTGGCCTTCAATGTACCAGGAAATTTCTTGAAGTGCTAAGTATGAACAAAGCAAGTGGCACGTTTAAATGGGTGTAGATCACATTCCAACGACACGAAACTCAACAATCGATTATGACGAATCTTTTTATAAACAAAGTGACAAAGCTTTATGTGCGATAAGGCCTTCAGTTTTGGGTAACACCCTCCCCCTAGTGCCTTACCTACCTACCATATTTGTATATGACAAATTGTATATTTGCCCAACATGGGTTCTAAACTCTCACTATTCAAATTGTGCCAATGGATCCCATTTCTTTCAAATATTAATTGTAATGATGATGATTCAATTGTCCTTTTGGATGATAGTTCCAAATTGGGATATGTGTAGTCAATTCCCAAGTAAGGAAGAATAAAAATGTTTTTTTTTTGGATTTGTGTCTTTTCAAAAAATAAAATTCAACGCCATAACCATTAACATATTTTCAATGGCTTTTACATCAATTTGCATCCCATTTTTTTTCAATTGAATTTGAATTCAATGGATTTTGAATTTCATTCAAATCAAGTTGCATGCAATCTATGTAAATAAGAAAATATATTTTCGTTTGTCTATTTATGATGTTCATACTTACCTCTTTCAAGCCTAACTACCTCATCCCTTTCTCCTACCCACTTATATGGATATGAAAAAGCAAATTAACATGTGCATTTTCATGTCCATGTTAGTATTTTCAAAACTATATGTTTAAGTTGTTACCCCTCCACATGAAAATCCTAACATAAGTAATGATGAACTATTGGGAACCATATAGAAACATACAAGTGAAAAAAATAAAATAGGATGAAGGATTTTTCTCAGTTTGAAGCCTTGTCCTTTATGGGCATTGTGTTTCCGTCCTTCAATATTTTCATAAAATCAATTCATTTTTTCCATCAATTGATCATGAATAGTAATGCGCAATAGCACAAGCCCAAGCTATTTTCACAAAAGTTGTCAATAATCGATGGAAAATATGATAGTAATTAACAAATAGATTGGATACCCTCAAAAGAGTAAAAATGTATCTAACAAATTTCACGTTATAATACTATATGGTGCATGTCCTTTTCAAAATTTCAACTACCTTGCTTTGCAATAAAGGCACATGAAAAAGGCTTAACTTGGGATATGAACATGACATGAGATGTGCAACTTGAAAAGTTTGAATACCTATGAACCATTCAATAATGGTGGAGTATTTGAGCAAGAGAGTTATTTATTTAATGAATAGGATGGATCAAGACTTGTGAGTATAATCAAATCAAAATCTAGTAAGTGCCACATTGGGACATGTCAATGTTATGTAAACAAATAGCTTGGATATGTGAATAAGTTAGAATAAAATTTAAATCTAGCAAATAGGTACCACATTGCAATATTGTTGGTACATGCCTATGATGCCACAATGATGCTTTAATAATTAAACTTGCATTTTGGCCTTTCATGCCTACCTCCAATGACAAAATCATGCCATGTCTTCGATGTATTAGGATGCCATCAACATATGCAAGGCATGCCTCTCCTCAAACATCTTGTGGTATGAGTTAATTCACCAAACCATTGAAACCTTGGGAGGCCATTCTATCAAATTAAAAGTTACATGCAACCAAAGATAGTCCATTTTATCTTTGGAATTATTAATTTATTCTTGTAAAGTTAATGAATTCACCAATTTTGTAGGATATTTAAAAGCATTTAAAGCAACATGTTTTATAAAAATCATTTGACATTTGGGTGATTGTAGTATATCTTGGCCATTTACAAAATATTGGAATAAATGGTTACTTATTTTACATCTAACAATATTTTTGTAAGAGGCCAAAAAAATCCTATAATCACACAGGTGTTGAATGTTTCTTAAAAAATGTAACAATATATGTCTTCACATATTCCAAAAACTTTGACCCATGGTCATTTGGGCATAGTTCTAAAGGTTTGTTATTTTATACTCTTGTATTAATGTTTGGTTATAAGTATTATTGGATCTAGTTTTGTGAGGATGTTCTTGTAATTGCAACACATTCATATCCAACTTTTGATCCAATTCATCTTCAGATAGTTCCAAGCCCAAGTCAAATCTCAAGGTAGATTAGTGTGTGATTGGTGAAAAAATAATTTAAAATAATAATAATAATAATAATAATAACATTATTATTATTATTATTATTATATTTATATTCATTATATGAAAATTTTATGCACTAAAAAGGAAAAATCTCAAATGCATTTAACCAAAATATTTGTGAACACCTAAAATGTTTATAAACTATAAGCAAAACTTGGGTTCCACGTTGCTACACACTACCAATGACATTCAAACTTTTTTTTTCTTATCATGTTCCCATTTGGTTTTCAATATCTTGTTATTATTTATATCAATTTCAAATTAATTTAAATTTTATTAAATTTTATATCCATGATGGATAAGGTAAAAAATGAAGGTAGTTATTTTTTTTTAAATAGATAATTATTAATAAAAGAATGAGGTAGTTAAGTTGGGAAATGATGAAGTAGGTATGAGTTGTCTCTAAAATTGTCTTTGGAATTGTTCAAGGATGACCATACGACTAGAATAGTCATGTAAAAATGACATACAAATTTTCTTGCAAACCACCGCCTATAAACCAGTTCCTATGTCATTGGAATAAAAGAAGGCCAACAAATTGACTTTAGAAGAAAAGGAATTGTGAAGTTTGTTAATTAATATGATTGAATGTATTTTTAACTTTTAGGGTAGGTTTTTCCTTTTTAAAGATGGACATATTCTAATTTTTGTAAGGGGTCAAGTATATAGTTGTGCGACTTTCCTTAAAAGTTTAACCTTTTTTGAGTGACAATTCATCCTATGACCTTGGTTAATACAATCGTGGTATCCATTATAAGTAATATCTAGCCTACCTTTGTGGTGAATTACTTTCACAACCACACCATGAAAATCATCACAAGTTCAAATTTCTTAAGGTTATTGGGAGCCTTGCTTCTTTCCTTTGAAATGGTATTCAATGTTGAATCTTTAAGCCCAAGGAATGAAACCCCATCAACTTTTTTTTTTAATTAGTGGGATGAGATTGGTTCACCACAATTGTTGTTAGTATGTTTGAAAACCAATAGAATTATGCTTTACAAAATTACATGTCCAAGCCATGATCAAACATCAAATGTGGTGTATATCAATCATCATGTGCATATGGACCCATGAAATCCTCAAATTGACACATTATGTCATTATGTTTTTTTATTAGTAATGTTTTAAACTAGTTGAAAAAATAAATTATTGAATTCAACAAGTACATGTGATTTGTGATTACAATTGCAAAGTTCGTCACCTTGGAAAGAATATCATTTCCATTTTGGAAGTAGTTCCCACAAGTACAACATAGTGATAGGGTTGTTCAACCTAAGTTCCTAAGGTGTGACACCTTGTGTAACTACTACCCACACAATTAATGGTGATTGATTTACCCGATGATTTTTTTGGTGTTTGGCTAGCATGGTTTAGTTGTGCATTGAAAATGTGTGAGGTGATAATGTGTAACAATTGTTTGGGTGATTGGCTTGTTGTTAGTTATTTGAAAATGAAAAATCAAATTTCATTTTTTGAAAAACCAACAAATTGACACGAAAATGAGTTCCTACCAAATTTAATTGACAAATATGATGGTTAAAACTTAATCTCATTATGCCACCCTAGAACTCCAACAAAAAACTCATTGTTTTTGTGGTTAATTTTGCTTGTATGTCAATTGGGATAACTCACAAAGACTAACAATTATCAATGAACATAGAATTTGATCATTCGTTATGAATAACATTTACAAAACATGTCTACTTATAATGCAAAGTAATATTATTAAACTATTCAATAGTAATATGTTTGAAAACATCATTTATAAAACATAGTAGGTGCTAGAAGAGAGGTAATTATCTTTGAGCTCTCTCAAGGTGAGGGTGCATTTTGAGAATCAACATTTAGCAATCAATCAAATTGGAAGGGAAAGGCACCAAGGGAAAGATAAATATTCAATCATTCTACCATTTGGTTCTAATTGATATGGGCTTGGTGAAATATTATAGAAGGGATGGTGGAATGTCATTTTGGATTCCCAATGTACCTTATATGATTTTTTTAATAAAAATTTAATTATTAAAAAATATTGGTTTGTATTCTCAATGATAAGCCAAATGTTTCTTAACTCATTAAAGGACCTTCTTTTGATATTGTATAGACTTTCCACTCTCACCACTTTTCATTTTGTGTCCAAAATGGTTATGTTTTTGTCATAAGGTGTGTTCACGGTGTATTGCAACCAATTTGGGTCTTAATAAGGAAGCATTTGGGATGCTCTTTTAATAGTTAGGGAAAAGATTGAATGTACAACAATCCTTTTCAATAAAATTATAATGGAAAACCCAAATTTGAAAGGAAATATGCAATGAATCTTACAATTTGATTCAAATGCTTAGACGTAATCAATCCAAATTGCATGTCCATGAGTAAGGATGACAAATTGGCATACTTTATCACACTAGACTTGCAATGTGAATAAAATACCAATTTGATGCAAAGCTTAGTTACGTCTGCATGGGTGCACATTATGTATATGAATACAATATGGGTTTAGTGTGAATAGGGTCATCATAATTCATCTACTTGGCATCAATTTTTAATCTCCACCAATTTATTAATGCATTATTCATCAATTGCAATGATTTTTATATGGTGGAAACTTGCAATATGTTTTATGACATTTCTTCATTAACACAAGGTCGAGAAGAGGTATTATCATCTTGTGCAATTATGGCAGCTTACACTTTGCATTTCTATTGGTACATCATATGAGCAAGGATTTAGTCAACAAAACTTCAACAAAAACATCAAGAGATGTCCCCCTATGTTTGCAAACCTTGGATTGTGTAATGCTTATATCACAATCACATTTTCATTGTTCAATTGGGATTTATCCTCCTCAAAGTACAAAATTGTTTCCCTAAGGGAGGGAACAAAAAGTTTGAGCTTTCAAAGATGTAATTTCTACAAGTTCGTTGGACATGTAATATTTTATTTTCCAATATATTTACATTTTGTGTAACTATGTTATGATTGTTACTTTTCATAAAACACAATTCAAGATTGATAAAAATTGTACCCACTTTGAAACATTGAGAAGACACGTAATTGGTAGTTTTAAATTATTATTGACCTATGATTGTTTGATCCACATTGATGTAGAAATATGTAGCATCTACACTTAATGCAATGTTGTATTTTTTGACAATTGATCATGCATTTGTGTCAATATGAGAGAGAGAGAGAGAGAGAGTTGAATCCATTTTTTCTTAGTGTCACATTTACATAGATCGCGAGAGAGAGTTGAATCCATTTTTTCTTAGTGGCACATTTACATATATCGCAACTAACATATTTGTATACCAATGTTGTGCAAGTATTTCATTTTGCTGGTAATCCCTGGGCTCTGGCTTTTGAAAATTTAACATGAAAGAACTTCCAGTTGATTGAAAAAAACAAATTCAGAATTAAAGAACCTCCAATTCTATTATTTCAAAAATTGAAAGACATGCAATTTTCATGAAAGAAATGGCAAAAAACCATGGGGTTTTGGGCAGTCCTTTCATTGTTTTCATACATATTTAGAATGATGATCATAACTAATTGGATCAGAATTAGTTCTCTGATATTATGAAAACAGCAGTCATGAGATTGAAGAACTGCCCTGATAACCTGCCCATACCCACACTACTAATTTCTATGAAGTGTAGGATGCATCATAAAATCCCAATTCTTAAATTTCAAATTTTGTATGCAAATTTTTTTTGGTGTAGTTCTCGGAAAGGGTTTGTGAAATCTTGGTCAAATCCTTTCACTTTGAAATTTTAGGTTTACAATAGCCTTTCACCACAAATGGGCTACTCGTTTACCTTTAAAATCTAAGGCTTGCTCCTGACTCCTAATGCCAAGTCTCAGAAAATCAACCTCCTAAGTGATAAGACATATATGCACGGATTGGGAGTAACAAGAACATGTAAGGAACATGTAAGAGCTTTCATGTGGCCTTTTTCTGCCTCTTTTCAGTCCCCTTATTACACAGAGTGTCTTCGAAGGTGTACCTGACCTACCTTGGACCACATGCCCATTGTGTAAATCCACATGAGAATTATGTAAATCCATGAAAACCATTACATAATGGAGTATGCCAGGTACAGGCCGTGGTGCCTATATTGCTAACTATTTGGAAATTTGGGCTCACCCAAATTCTGCACATGCACCTACCTCATCGACCACAGTGACTGACCTGTACCCAGCACGCTCCATAATACAAAATGTGTCAAGCAAAATTGCTATGAACTATGAACCTTTCAACCTCATGTAAGGATGATATATTTTATTGAATTGATTGAAGAAGTGCACGACCCGTGGAGAGAGAAATCATGCTACTTAAAATATTGATTACTCAGATGTCTGGCAGACTGGAAAAAGAGCATATTCTTGTCACTAAATTCATGGAGACCATGAAATTCCATCCAGAAAAACAAGAGATTAACAGCCAAAGGACTTTTACCGGTTGGTAAGTGGCATGAACATATTTGTGGTTTTGTCCCAACAGAGTTGAACTTTTTTCATTGTTTTTTCCGCGATACCCACCTAGAACTACAACCCAACTCCAACAGACCCATCCCATTCTCACACACCAGCCCTGCATAGAAGATAAATGAAAACAGTGCATAAGGCCAATTGAAGTTGATTCTCAGAGTCAAAATCCCAATTGAGGTACCTTTTTGATAGGAGAGAGAGGACAAAAAATTGGGAATTCTCAATGGATGGTTGATGGTTTCCCCAGTGAAACTGGCTTCAGTAGAATTCGGAACATGATTACACAAACCCAAAAGTGCCAAGTCCAAATCTGAAATCGGATATGACATGAAGGACATCAATCGAAGATTAGCATAGGTCCTTGATTCTACTTCCACTGCCAATACAATCATGTTGAGGTTACAATAATGTTGTTTATGTTGTATTATGAAGTAAGATATGACATGAAGGACATCAATGGAAGTTTAGCATGGTCCTTGATTCTACTATTTCCACTGCAAATACAATCATGTTGAGGTCACAATAATGTTGCCCATTATGGAGCATACTGGGTACAAGCCATTATGCCCATTTTGCTGCCTGGTCAGAAATTTTGCCCTACCCTCACCCAAATCCCATTTGAAGGGGTAGCGAAACAAAATGGGCACAATTGCCTGTACCCAGCATGCCCAGGCAAATAATGGTTTTCATGATCCATACGATGGGCATGTGGATTTTCAACAATGGTTAGGTCAGCTAGAACCAAAAAGACCCGTCCATTGTGCCTTATAAGGAGACTACAAAACAGGTAGAAAAAGGCATTATGAAGACCATTATCATACTACTTCAGCTTAAAGACATTTAACATTCATAGTGAGATTGTGGATTACTGCAAACCTAAATGGAACTATTTTGCTCTTCAATTATCAATTTCCTAGTCGGCATATACTTCAAATATTTCTTCAATGACTTATAACATTGTATTTTGAATATGGCCCTTCAATACAACTCCTCAAAAATGCATGGTGCTAAAATATGGATCAATCCTAAAGTTTCAACTAAAGCATTTTAACAAAACAAATTGTGAGTTCATGGATGAAGGAT
>Ga0209208_10011830_pt1 | contig 11130 bp, 4 predicted proteins | sample S1TSphfallax_3_FD_187694 | JGI IMG/M metagenome (GOLD analysis project Ga0209208, IMG submission 187694) | Host-associated microbial communities from peat moss isolated from Minnesota, USA - S1T2_Fd - Sphagnum fallax MG (SPAdes) (version 2) | ecosystem: Host-associated > Plants > Peat moss >... | reverse complement strand
TAATGTCAAGTTTTGAATTAATTAAACATATGACTTTGTCTACCATTACTTTGTGGTGTGCTACATCTACCTCTTTCATTCCCATGTCTATTACTAATCATAAACCTTTTATCATTGGTCTCTTGTTAAGCTTGCAATCCTACATGACAAAACATTTAACATCTCTCTCACATCTAGTTATTACCCCATATGTATCCCATAGCCCACATGAGTGAATTGCATTCCCATATATCAATTGAGATTGGCATACTAGACAATTTAAGTTTACACACTTTGAAGTTGCTTTTGGATCCATTCATGTTTTGCACTATCATTTCCAATTAGGACCAAATCATCCACATAAAGCACAAGAATCATATTCTTTCCACCTTGATTAAGGTAGTAAAAATTGTGATTGTACTCTTTAATTTTAAACCCATGTTCTTTCAATAGTGTTGATCATTTCATACCAAGCCCTTGGAGCTTGGTTCAATCCACATAACATTTTTTTTATGACTTGAAGACATTTCCCTCTTCCCTTGGTTTGACAAACAATGAGGTTATACCATGTACATTTCTTTTTTCAATTTTGCATCAAGGAGGGTTTACATCTAGTTGATATTATATATATCCCATCGTTGATGCGCAACTACAACTTGTGATTGTATTATAGTACCCCATTGAACTACTAAAACAAATGTTTCATCATAGTTGAAACCTTGTACATGTCAAAAGCCATAAGCTATCAATCTCATTTTCAATTTTTCAAGTCTTCAAGTTACCCTACCTTCACATTATAAAATGACTAAATATTATGGTGAGTTGTTTCCTTTCAAGCAAATCAACCAACTCTCAAGTTTGGATTGTTTCAACTGACTCCATCTCAAAGTGAATAACCTTTCTTCAACCTAAAATCAAATTTCCTTCATCTAAGTTTCTTGGTTGTTGTAAACTTTCCATTGTGATGATGAAATCATCATATCTCAATGGAAGTTTCTTGGGTTGATTTGATTTCTAAAATTCAAATTGAGTGATGGAAGTTATTAGGAATATTACTTCCCAAACAATTGGCATTTTTTTAGAATTTTCATTTGCATATTTTTATTACTAGTTCATGATTTTTTCAAATTTTTGTGAAGACAATGACCATATTCTTGTATTAACTAGACATTGATGCTAGTATGTTCTTTCAAGGTTCCATTTGTGTTTTCACCTTATAAAAATGTCTTTAGACAAACCAAAAGTTGATGCAATGACACCTTGTTCTTGGGATTTGATTATTTGAATCTCACCTTGAATCTCTCCCAAAAAAAATTGGTTAACATTTGATCCTCGTTAGTCCTATTTTTCAAAAAAATTGTTTTAACCTAAATCTCCATTCATTGATCTTGACATTTTTTATGATTTTCACTATTTTTTTTTTAGCATGAAATTATTGTAAACTTTATATTGTTCACGTCACACCATGCTATTAGACATTTGCTCCAAATCATTGTTGTAGTTTGCTCTTCCTATGTTTAGGAGTATGAACAAAGGCTTCAAAACCCCAACCCTTGAGATTATCTAATTTGTGTTTTTAACAATAAGTTTTTATAGAAAGTTCATACCCTGATTTGCTCAAGAGTTAGGAGTTTTCTAACTAGGTAATTGGTTGTTTTAAATGTTAATTAGATCCAAGAAAAGAGTGGAAGTTGACTAGGCTAAAGGATTGTTCTAAGCTTTCTCCAACATGGTTTGAAATTCTCCTCTTCCCATATTCCATTTTGGTGTGGAAATTGTGCATGTATAATCACTACTAGAAACCATGTGGATAGACCACTAGGCAAACCACCCATTTTTTGGTGGTATCATTATAGTGGGTACCTAATGGCCTAGTGGTTTTGGATATTCGTTGGTCCCTAGTGGGATTAAGGAAACCACTTGGTAGGCACTTGGGTGCTTTGGAGCAATTTGATTTTTTTTTTTTTTTTTTTTTTTTTTTGGGCGCGTGTTCTTGGGCAGTGGGCAAGTTCATTAGTGGTTTTATCAATGGTTTCGGGTGGTGATTTTCAGGTGTTTTATTAGTGCTTCTATTGGTTTTTTAATCATGGGTGAGGTGGTTATCAATGAGCAGATTTAAAGGTGGATTTTTTGTGATGGTTTTCAAGTTATTTATTAGTGGTTATGGCTGGTGGTCTATTTTCGATTTATCAACAGTTTGGAGGTGGTATGCTTTAGTGGTGTTGCAATGTTGTTGTACAAAATTTATGGTGATTTGTTATGGTGGTTTATTGTGGTGGTTTGGACATGTTTTTCAATGGATTAAAAGTGACCTATTTTAGTGGTATTTAGTTGGATTATAGTAGAGTTAAAGTGGTAATGTAGTTCCATTATATTGAATTTTTGGTGGGTTTTATAATTGATTTGGAATGGTATGGTTTAGTGACATTATAATTATGTTATAGTGGCTTTATGGTTGTTTTTTAGTGGGTTGGGAATGGCATATTAGGGGTAATGTAAATCCAATGTCGATGTAGTTCAATGTTTGGTTTATTTGGAATTAGCTCCATTTCAGCTAACTATTTGGAGATTGTTCCACCTCAACTACTTGCTATGCCTAAACAAAACAACAAAATGCTAGGTCTTGAAAAATGTTATTGGGTCAAGTTTGGATGAATGTGTGAGCCTTACCAACACAGCCATGCGCGATAGTCTCAAATTTCAAAAATTGCATAAGGGATATTGGGGTTTGATAAAGTTATTAGGAGTATTTAACAATTTCATGTTAGAATGAATTATTATGGGTGTGCATGGTTGCATGTGGGGGTTATTTTTGTTTGAAAATTTGATTATTTTATTTTTTTAAATGATATTCATAATTTTAAAACTTCAATTATGTGATTGGAGGTGAAAAGTTTGTAGAGGGTTGGGGTTAGAAGTAGACAACAAAACATTGGTCTCATTCTAGTATTTAATGAATAATCATGTAAGTAAAGATGATTTGATATTCTTGAAGCAATTAAGGGGTGTCAATAAAAAGTCCAATGGATATAGAATAATCTTCAATAATTATAAACATGTAAGATTAATTCAAAACAACATAACAATTAAAATGAGTAAGGTGATAGGGTGGCAATTGTAACATGGATTTCATAATGAACGAAATTTTTGTTTAAATTATGGAGAAGATCAAAGAGGAGTTGCAAGTACATGTTGATTCCTAGGTTATGCCACAGTGGTAGTTCATAATTGTAGGAAATTTAAGATGTGTTGAATGGTGTGAACTAAGTAATCTGCCTTGCTATTAAGAAGTAATCAACAAATCAGACTATGTAATCAATGGTAATGTCCAATGTCGAGAATTGAAAACCATGCAAAAATAAAAATGTTTTCAATTTCATAAAAACTTTCGCAAATAGTTTTAGGTTCATCGCCAGAAGTGGGGTTAACTTGCAACAAAATCACCAAGGTAAAAGAATTCAGAAAAACTTGATCATACCAAATTCGAAAGGGTTTGATTTCAAGATGAGGGCGCACCTTTCGTAATTTAATATCTTCATCACAAAGGTGTTGGGGTAATGTCAAATTTATGGATGACTCTTTAAGCGGTTTTTAATTCATTTATGAGGCTTGAGGCCCACAAGATGTAATCATGCACAATGCCATCAATTCAGGAAAAGGAAAAAAAATTTCAATCAAAATCAATTTGGTGTTGAGTGTGTGGAAGATTTGGTAACTTGAGATGCGTGATTGTAATTTATAGGTTAAGGAAAAAGAAGGAAATATGTGAAGTAATGGTCTATAACCATGATAAAACAAAACCTTAATATCAATGGAAAAAAGGTTTAAATAAAATCTTGTGGGGTGAAAAATGGAAGGAGGTGAAAAGGATTTTTTTCTTTCTCTTTCAAAAGGCAACCAAACATGGAACATTCAAAGGGCCACTAAGCTTGAACCTTCCATTGGCCACCAAGCAAGATGCTTCCCCATTGACCTCCAAGCATTGGATTCATTTCAAGGGCCACCAAACTTGGAACCTTCCATTAACAACCAAGTTGGGTTTTCCTTCACTTCCTTCTTTCCCCTTCTATTTAAAGGTGCAAATTTGGATCATTTGTTTTTTTTTTCGAACGTGATTTTTCCAATTTGATTATTTAAAAACTTGTTCCTACAATTTTCCTTGGGACGAGAAAAGTTGTAGATGGTGGGAAAAAGGAGAATAAATTGGATGATAATAGTACCTTTAAAAGAATGGAAATGAATAGGGGTCGATGTAGAGCTTGAAATCTTAGAGAAATTTCATAAAACCTCTTGGGTTTTGCAACATAATTTTTTATTGATTTAGGTGCAAAATTTGAGATTTGGCAAATAGGTGGCCTTGTAATTAGCTTTCCAATGAACTAATGGCAAGTTAGATTTGAATAGAGTATGTGATGGCAACAATGTTTCAAGTGACTGCATGGAAGTCTATTGTCAAGTTGAATTTTTTGCTTCCGTAAAACCCTTTCAAGTTCTATGGCCCAAGTTTTTATTGATGTACATGTAAGGCTTGAGATTTGGTAAGTAGATGCGCCATGTAGCTAACTTTCCAATGAATTAACACAAGTTAGATTTAAATAGTGTATGTGATGGTAATAATGTTTTGAGTGATTAGAGGTTTGTTATTAAGTTGAACATAATGTTAATTCCTTAGAAGTTGGTTTAAGTGGGTGATAGTTTAACATAAAATTTTAGGATTTGGAGAATTTGAATTTTGAAAATATATCTATCAATTCCAAATCATAGATGATGCATAGGAAACAAATTATTTATTTTCAACTATAAATGCAATTCAATATTTAAATATGCATTTTTCATTTTTCCTTCACCAATAGCATATGTACCTCCAAGTATAATCATCTTATAGAACCAAGAGTAGAAGGATGGAAAATCACTTCATAAAATGTTAAAAACATCTAGTGAACTAACTGTTAATCTCATGTATAATTTCATGGTAATCAAAATGAAGTGCACTCCTTACTTACAAATTCAAAACTAAAGATGTCACATTCATAATAGTATACACGAAAATCCTTTAGACAATTGTGAATTGTTGAGTCATAAGATGCCACATACACAAAAGTCATTAGTTTATAACTAAAAACATATTTATGAGATTGGAGATAAATCCCTACAACACTTTAAAGATCCCACAATAATGTGTTAAACCACCATATTCATTATGAAAGGTAGTGACAATTTGTAATGACTACCCATTAGTTTCATCAACTCCAAATTGGAACTGCAAATCATGTACAATAATCTACCATAAATTTCAAGAAAACTCAAGATTTTCATCATGTATTTCTACCACATTTTTAAAACCAACCTGATGACTCTATCTTGATGTTGGTTAACACCAAAGCAACTCAAAATTGTTAAAATTTACCTTCATAGCCTCTTGTGAAGCAATTCCACCAACAATGGAGGCTATAATGTGACTTTCACAAGCTCCAAAATTATAAACCTCACTAATCAGGTTTACAAAAAATGTTGCCCCTCCTCCCCCCATTCATTCAATATGCTTATAAGTGTGGCTTTCAACCTTGAAACATCTTCATGCAATTCCTTGTAATTAAAATCAAACATCAAACTAGGCATATTGTAAAGAGATGTCGGAGACAATGGCTCTTCCAAACTAGAAAGTTGTGTAGGTTGGCTTACCCATTCCTTTTCTTACATAAGGCAATGCTTTCTTCAACTATTCAAATAAAAGTGGCCAAAAACTTTGCAACTTTCTCATCTATGTTTTTGGATTCCATCCTAAATCAAATAAAATCATAGCAAGAAACAAAAACCAACTTCATTCAATTAGAGTGTCTTGTGATACGAAAGACTTATAGGACATTAATATCTTGCAAGACCATTACCCTTAGGGGTGGACTATGCCTTTTCTTTTCACATATGAGTAGTAATCATACCATCAAAAGCTCTAGGATATATGTTATAAGTTGTAGTAAAATGGTCCACAACCCTAAACAACACATACTATGTTGGATGAATGCATAATAAACACCTTCCACAAAGCTTATTTTGTAGTCATAAATTCCTATTTGTTTTTCATAACTTTAAGTTACTATATTGGTGGTATGAACTATGAACCACAAAATGAACATGGCAGCAAAATTATGGTTATTGAATGCATAAATTTATTTATTTTTCATTAGCAAGTAACCTTTGCAATTCAAGCCTTGCCTTTGAGCTGAATTCATCTCTTAATGTTTCACACCTCAACATTTGGATTAACAAAAGATCCCACTAGCACCTTTAATCAATGAAACATAGCCATATTGAGTTCAATGTTATATAATTAATGTAAAAAATAATAACAATTTTTTTTCATGCACACTAATTGATTGTGATTGCAAGAAGTATAACCTAGCAACAATGGCATGCTACAACAATTGGTTAGACTTAAGACTTCATTATGTTATTGTAGAATTAATTTATGACCAAATTTGCAAAACTCAATTTGACCCAAAAACAAAAGGTCCTACATCATGAAGCAAGGACAAGATTTCATTCAACATGAACTTGACAATATGAACTTTTCAAATCAAGAAATTAGCTTTCAAATGCAAGGAACATACAATCAACATCTATATCAGGTACAAATCTTGTTATCATATTATTGGGTGAAGAACAGAATCCCAACACTAGTGCAACAGAAATCTTCCTAAACTTAGGTCAAAAGTAGCAAGTAAGCCCAACACAACATACCTTTAAATGACGTGTGTTCTTGCAAAAATGTTTGATGGTGGTTCAAAGAATAAAGGATGAATCTTGTCCAATTTGCTTTAATATGTAGCTCACATGTCCAACCATAGTTGTCACATCAGCCACTGCCCTGGCTTGGTTGATATTTTGCAGTTTTATGTAGTAGTTGTAGTAGCAGATGCATAACCATTAGATAACATCATGGATCAAGGAAAATGTATGTTACTACCCATGATATTTGGTATTGATTAGAAGGATATCAAAACATGACTCTAAACTACTATAAAGAAATTTATATAAGATTGTTTCAAAGAATCTCTAACCTATGCATGTTTACAAACTTTGACCACAATTACAATTCATACACCTAACTCATATAGTTACTTATAAAAAAAGAACAAGTTCAAGAAAAAAACTTATTGATTTTAGGGGGAAACAACACAATGTATGCCAATTTCAAAGCATCAATGAAGTTATCTTCATCCTCTTCCACCTACCATCTTGCAATTATTGATGCTTGGTTCTCTCACTCCACTTAAATTAACACAACAATCTTCATGTATTCCAACATAGGAGGTTAAAAACACTTAGTTTCATTTGACCTACCCATAGTTATGACATAAGTCTCCCTATGTTGTTGTTTCTCCCCATATGCTTCAACCATAAACTTAGAAATTTCACCTTCAATGCTTTGACATTTACTGGAAGCTTGCCATTGTGAGCTCTCTTCCAATCCTGAGAATCACATGCTACCATACTATTATAGCAATGTCTAGAGGACACATGGGATTGTGGCAAAGTGATCTATATGTCACCATTCAAGCCATTCCACCCTTCTTGTATGCCACATGTTGCCATTGTTCCACCTATCGCACAATTTTACAAACTCAACCAAATGACTTCCCTTTTGTGTGCATGAGTGAAGAAAGTTTGGCATGAGTAAAGAAAGTCATGAACAAAATGGACATAGATGCATCCAAAATTGTAGCTCTTGATAATTTCCACAACAACACAAAGTTTGAATACACATACTTTTTGGAAGAATGTCCAGTTACCTGAAGATATGTATCTTTGAACTTTGCATAATAGTCTTCAATGAACTTGGAATCATTTACTAAACAAAGTGTGAAATACCTTTGGGTTGTGTCACTAATAGAAATCGGCCAAAATGTAACCACTCCATTTGCGACTACATGTGACTCGTAATCATTTGCAATTAAGTTTGGGAGTATTTATAACTATAAAATCAAATTTCAACTATTTTGGTCATTCTAATAATTATGATGCAACTATTGAAAACTTCAGCATGTCAATTAGATGGCTTTTAAGTCTATTTTCATCCATTAATAGATTGATATGTCCCATTTGTCACATCACCAAATTAGTCACATCCTAAAAATATTATACAATGACATAGGGGTGTATTTTTATGTATGTATTATAATTATATTTATGATATGTTACATATATCATAAATGTATATTAATTATGCATATGTAAGTATATTGTCCATATAATGAATCTAAAAACTAATATTTGAACTCTGAAATTTATTATTCAAATATGAAAATTGATATTTTATTCAAAATTTTGCTATTTGATTTTTAAAAAATTATTTGAATTTGAAAAAACACTATTTGAATCTAAAAATTAGTAATTCAATTCTGAATTTTAAATTTAATTTTTTCGAAAAGAAATTTGATCTGAAAATTTATATTTGAATTCTGAATTACTTTTTTGGAATCTGAAATTAATATTTCAATTCAGAAAATTATTAATTGAGTTTTAAGGTTTTTTTCTACTAGTGTTATCCATAATAAATCACTTTTATCAAAAATTATAAATGATTATAGTTATCAATTATAAGTTACACTAAATAAGTATTGTTACAAAATAGATTTTTATATTATATAATTTATATTCTTACAATAAAAGAAATGAATTACTGGAATTAATGTTACATTATTTTAAAATCATTCTAATTAGTTCAGATAAGAAATTATCATAGTATATGCATAATTATTTTGTAATTGAACACAATTATTCATAATTTGTAATTTATAACTTGAAATCTGAATTAAAATTTTGGAAAAATTATGATGTAGTTAAAATAATTATTGTAAGGATTCTAATTTCAGGAGTTAATATAAATTATTTTTATTTTTATTTTTTAATTCTGTAATTACTTATCTATGATAAATATTTTTACAGTAATTTTTTTGTAATTATAAAAATAATGATATGTTTAGCAAATTATTGTATTTATAGTTAATAATTACCAATAGAAAAAGAAACATTCACTTGACCAATAATGTTTTTTACAATAATTAATGTAATTATATATTAATTAATGTAAATAGTTTATATTATTTTTATAAAAAATAGTGTAGGAATTTATTTTAAAATAAAAAATTAGTTCATTATTTATAAGTTGAAATTTTATTATAGTTAGTTTTTTAGACTCAATTATATATTATTTGAGTCTAAAAATGGAAGTAGTTTTGTCTAGGTCACAAAACAAATCCTCTTCCCGTTTATAACCACTTAGAACTATGAATCTTTAACTTGTGTTATTATTCCTTGTTCTTTATTTAATTTTCCTCCTAGCTTGATGTTTAAACAAACAACAACCAACAACCTTCACCAATGCATAACAACACAAGCTACAATGTCCTACTAGCACCACTTGCCCACAACTGCACTCCCAACACATTATTGTCAACTTAAAACTTCACATACAAAATAAAACTAAGATTTCATACACAACTTTCAGATCTCTCCCCTTCTTTTTTGTTTTTTTAGCCTCCCCATTCCCAAAGGCACCCCCACATGGTTTTCTCCCTCTCTATGTTGTGTCCTCGTCTCCTCTTGTCTCCTCCATTCCCTATCCAATGTCCCAAAAACTCTTAAACTTAAAAACTCCTAAAAAACCTAATGTTATTATTCAAGTTGTATATTATCATATTTTATGCCTTCATTAATGCCTCAAAAATGTTCAACCATTTAACTCTACTACTACTATCCTTACCACCATCCCAAAGTCCTAAAGTCCTATCTATCATAGTGAATAACTAAGATCTTATTGTCAAATTCTAAACCCTAAAACCCTAAACCCCCTTACTAGGAGTAACCCAACCTTGTTTGTTTTCCCATCCAAGCACTTTATCAATCATTGGGGGTATTATCCCTCATAGTATCACTACAATAGATCATGTCCTTTTCAACGTTTTTCTCATAGTTTTCAGTTCAATAAAAAAGATTAGTCATTTAAGCCAACAATTTGTTACCACTTTGGTCATTGTCAAGTGATTGATAACGGCTGAAATTTCTCATGTCTCTTTTGATTAAAACATGTCATGTCCATTTTGCTTAATAATGCTAGTTTATGCGGCAATACTTTTTTTAAGTTTAAAAATTATTTTGTGAATAATTTGTAGAATTTTGAAATCACTAAAACCATTTGTTGCTCCAAACTAAAAAAAATGAATAAGAAAAAATTATATATTTTTCTTTCTTTCTTTTTTCAAACAAGACTATTGACATGTGACCATCAAGCACTCATTGTCAAACCATATTCTGTGTGTCTATGTGCATGTCCTTGTCACATCAAGCTGATTAACTTCAGTCACACTTATTAATTTTATTCACAATTATAGGATGTCAAAAGTGAAGTTTGAACCCTTACCTCCATAGGGCTAAAGCAAGTCCTTAACCATTGTACCACCACATATTAGGACATATCTTGTAACTAATGTTTTGAATTTTCCAAAATAAAATATTCTTTAATTATTTAATTCCATAATCAAATTAATTTCATGTGAAGGTAGCTAAATGAGAGGTGGTGGTTAATTATTAAGCAAGTAGACCTAGGTGCTAATTGTTATTAGGTACATACATATGTAGTAGGTGGTAGGTATGTAGCAAGGACCTACATAGTAGGTAGGTAAATAATATGCAATATTGGTTATAAATAAATAGTGGTTATAAGTAGGTAGATAGAAGGTGCACAATGGCTAGGAGCAAGGTTGGGTGCAAGGTACCCAAATTGCTAATAAGGAATTGTTAGTTCCAATTTCAAGTACTAGGAACCAAGCCCAGTTTTTTAGAATTAGGTGGAAATCAAATTTGAGTTTAGGGTCTAAGTTTGGAATTGGGGGTGGAAATTTCCCCTCGTTCTATTTGATTTATTTCTTGGAATTTTACCTTGGTTCCAATCTCTAAGTGGAGTCAAAATTGGAATTGGACCAATTTCGTTTTTTGTTTTAACCCAGTTTCAATTTCAAGTGGATTAGGGTTGGGAATGGGGAGCAAAGAGTCTTGTTCATCCTCCTTTTGTTTTTTCACTTTGCATTTTCTAAGAGGACGCCTCTCAAATTTTTTTCTTTTGCAATGAATCATTTTGATTAGGCCATCACA
>Ga0209208_10011829_pt1 | contig 11131 bp, 7 predicted proteins | sample S1TSphfallax_3_FD_187694 | JGI IMG/M metagenome (GOLD analysis project Ga0209208, IMG submission 187694) | Host-associated microbial communities from peat moss isolated from Minnesota, USA - S1T2_Fd - Sphagnum fallax MG (SPAdes) (version 2) | ecosystem: Host-associated > Plants > Peat moss >... | reverse complement strand
CTTGTTGAACAGCCTAGGCAACAGGTACAATTCAAGTTTTGGGTGTCAGAATTCTTTCTGTTTCGATTCATGGATATACATTGTTCCCTAATTGTAATTTCCCGCCTCTTGAGACTACTTTGCATCACCAAATGCAATCGTTTTCCATGTGGCCAAACAAAGACTGTCTTGTGAGATTGGCTTGGTTGAACCCATTTGTCAAAAATGAGAGTTGGTGCTGGGGATCTATCACCAAAATTGGGTAAATAACTTCCAGCTTCTGAGCCCTATTTGAAAATTACAACTAGTTGAGACAGGACTTTTGAAGACCTAAAGCTTTTCATGCTCATGGACTCCACTTTTCTCAATGTGGGGGGTCTGATGGAGCTCTATGACATTAAACAGCATATGTTGAATACCCTCCACCACATGCAATACTTGTTAGAGGAGCATCGCCTGATACAGCAGTGGAGGGCAGTCTGTCTGCCTTGCTCATGCTGAGTGTGGTAAATTGCAGGGACCCCCTGGTGCCAACTTGTTTGTGTTTCGAATTCCTGATGACTTCACAGATGAGAACTTGAAAGAAACTTTTGCCCCTTTTGGTAATCTTCTTCTTTGATCCTCTTGCTGTGAGTGAGGGGACACTGGTGACTGTGGTGTTAAAGAAGTGGTCAAAAAAAACATCACCACTTTGACTGAGCCTGCACCATCACAAGTCTCTTAAGGCAACCCCCTGAACATTTCTTTAGAAGTCAGGTCTCTCTCTCTCCAGGCAGGCAGTGACTGACTCTCCTTCGCCGCCCACCTGATGAGATATGATCGAGCCATATCCACATCTGCCCCCACAGAACATCTCTGATAAAGAGCAACATGGGTGTAAACATTTGAGTAACTTAGGGCTGAGTCTTCTTGTGCTGCAGGTAATGTCATCAATGCGAGAGTGGGCGTTGAAAGGGAAAGTGGCCGGAACAGGGGGTTTGGGTAAGTTTTTGGATTTTAACTATCAATAATTTTGACATATTGAACTTGGGTCTAAATGCCATGTTCCATTGTTGCTTGCTGTTTCTGACACTAATTCTTTGCTGGTTTCAAGGTTTGTGAGCTATGACAGTGCAGCATCTGCAGAATCTGCCATACAAGGTCTTAATAATGTTCCTGTAGGAGGTCGGAGGCTCAAGGTACAACATTAACCAGCTCACTCTTGGTCCCTTTCACTTGTGTTCCTAGAAAACAGGAATGTAAGTATTCTGTGGAATTGTAAGTTGGGATGCATGGTCTTACTCAAGAAAATTGAAAGGACTGAGCTAAAGGCACTGACTGTGATTGGATGTTGTGTCTGGAATTTGTGGCAGGTTGAGAGGAAACGAGGGGAAGAAAATGGAATTCAACAGGCTTATCAACAGCAGCAGGCTTACTGAGCTCTGTAGCCTCTCTCTAGCATAGCTGTAGTCTAGAATATTGTTCCTTCAACTGAATTGGTTGGCCTGCCACTATCTGAGAAAGTTTCATCTGCTGTGACAGAAACATTGAATTGGTTTTTGGTTTTGGATTGCAAACTTGTAGTTGGCTAATGGCTTCACTTAATTGTGGTTGAGGGCATCAGGTGACATTATAGAGGAAAATGGCAAAACTTAGTTATTTGTTAAGCTCTCAGAGATTAAAATTCAAAGAAATTTTGAGACACTGATCAATTTTTTTCAAAGTCAACTTTAGCAAAGTTGTCATGCTCTGTTCTATGTGCTTTTTTGGACTCCTTCCCACACTACTCACTGATTGATAAACTTGGGTATTTTGTCTACATTCCAAACACTGGGTTGCCATAGGAGTCTGATACTAGGACACTTTGCTCTGCAGAGGTTGAGCACAAGACCTGTGCAGGTGTCTTCTCCATTGTGGGTTCTCTAGATGTGATGCTATTCCATACACCAACCGAACGTGTATGAATAGTTGGCAATGACTGTGTTCTTAACTGATAGGAACTCTAATACAACCTTTTCTATTTATCGTGCAGGTGGAGGAGCTGGGCAAGAGATGGCAATTTGACTCCACTCCTGACGTCATTGCTGACCTGAATTATCATTGAAGAAATTGTACCAAAGAACATAAAACTCCTCAAGCACCACACCCACTGGCTCCAGTATCCGCCATGCACTTGTTTCATCAACCTTCATAGTAAGTTGTCCATCATATGCACACATAGTAATTGTTAATGTCACTTACAGATTGGGTCAAGTTTTGAATCAAAATTTTGATGTTCAAATCCTACACCGATGTGTAGTCTCTTCTTCCCTTCCCGATGGGTAAAACCAATATAATACTTGTAAATTTTAGAATCTCTTTCTTGACAAAGAAAGAGATGTTAAAAATGCCGGTTTTATCTTTGGCAAACTTCAGTTGAAATGTTGTCTTGTGGAGAATTTTAATGTTGTGTGTAATGTTGAGGATATTGACACTGGTTATAAATGTCGTACAACAGATTATGTGTGAAATGGCAAAAGGGGTTTCATAGATTTGAGCCACAAATTTAAAACTGCTCAATAAGGTGCCCTCCCCATACACTAGAAAATTTCTGCTGATGGGTTTCTGTTGTAGAACAAGTGCTGGTAGAGCGGCCCAACAAAACAAAATCCCCATGTGAATTTTTGGATGTAACCAACAACACGAACACAATGTGAAAACAAATTAAAACAACGGGTGTGTCACACTCTCGTATTGCCATTTATATTAAATTTAAAAAAGTATCTTAAGGCGAAAGAAGAATAATGGAAATTCAAATTATTTTTCACCATGCAAAAAATATATATAATCTTCAAAAAAACCCTCTAAAAGAAACCAAAATCCTTCTTCAAGATTATCATAACTCTTAAAATCCTTATATAAAAATAAATAGATTTCTTATTGTTACTTTAAGCTACTACACTCTATAATGAATCTAAACACAAATATCCTTTGTACTTGGTACTAGGCAAGGCCAACAAACAATAATGGTAAGGTGTGAAAACCATGGAAAACAAACCAAGGTGTGAAAACAATGAAAAAAAACAAGCAAGGTGTGAAAACAATGGAAAAAAACAAGCAAGGTGTGAAAACGATGAAAACAAACAAGCAAGGTGTGGAATCAATGGAAAAAAAACAAGCAAGGTGTGACAATGATGAAAAAAAACAAGCAAGGTGTGAAATCAATGGAAAAAAAACAAGCCAGGTGCGAAAACAATTAGAAAAAACAAGCAAGGTGTGAAATCAATGGAAAACAGCAAGCAAGGTGTTTCACCTGCACAAAGATGTCACACTTGGCATTCATCCACAGGCTGATTGATAGGTCACTACTACGACAAAACAGTAGCCCTGCCACCTCACACCTCTGGACTGCCTAAGATTACGTTCCAACTAGACACGTGGAGATATTCTGACACGTGGCACCTCTAGATCACAACAAGTTGTGACCCACACAAAAAAATCTACGTGGCAATCACCTGGTTGATTGGGAAGTGGACGGTGGAGTTCGTGAGGGGAATTTATTAGGCTTGTCTTTCTAGATTTGGGTTATTTTATTTTATTTTTAAAAATTAAAAATAATTAAAAATAATTAAGAGGGTATTTTTCTTGTGGAATACCATGTAAGGTAAGATTAGATTTGGGGGAATATTGATTTATGAAAAACCTTAATTTTTTTTGGATGCTTACCATGGATGAAATGTATTATACATTATTTTGGATGTTTGCATAATTCATCCTTTGGCATGCATAACACATCATCCTATTGGTGTGTGACAATATTTCTTGAGTCCTATTTTGGGACATGTCTCTCATTTATCAATTATTTAAAATATTGTAATTAAATAATTGCCATGGGTCCCCCTTTTTGGCAAATCTTGCCCCGTTTTGGCAAATCCACATCTTCCTAAATCAAGTGATTAATCCAAAGATGACTTTGCACAAGTGAAATGGCAATTAAAATCACTTATTAAAGAGGGAATAAAAAATAACCCATGGTCCAAATGAAGAAGCATCTAATTTCAACTTCTAAGAAATCCAATACATGTGAAGACCAACTTAAATCCAAAAAGAAATTAATAGTTAATTTTTTTTTTAAATCCCAATTAGCTAGGGCGAAATTTTATTTTTAAAAAAATTAAAATCACCTACATGTGAAAACCAACTTTGATACACTACAAAACAAACAAGGGGTGAGTCATGTTCTGGCCTTGCCATTTACATTAAAAAGTATCTTAAGGCAAAACGAGAATTATGGAAACTCAAACATTTCACCATGCAAAAAATATAATCTTCAAAAAAAAAATCCTTTAAAAGAAACCAAAATCCTTCAAGATATTATATAACTCTAGTAACTGATCTCATGTTTCAACACAAGCCAAAATATCAATCATCTTTCAAAAATCCTCATATAAAAATAGACTTATTAATTATGTATGGGCCAAAAACCCTTAAGCTACTATACTCTATAAATGATATCTAAACACAACAATATCCTTCATGCCTTATAAATGATATCTAAACACAACAATATCCTTCATGCCTTATAAATGATATCTAAACACAACAATATCCTTCATGCCTTATAAATGATATCTACACACGACAATATTCTTCTTGTCTTATAAATGATATGTAAACATGACAATATCCTTCTTGCATTTGTAGGCAAGGCCAATAAAAATGTATAAAAAGATTGAAAGTTTGTCTTTGAGAAAGAGTTTATAGGAGACAGAAGATGCAAAAGAGTGTTGATTTTTTGAGACTAGAAGAACCAAAGACAAAAAAATTGGGTTCCTAATTTTAGGAAAAATTTAAAATTGACTAAGTCTCCTAATTGCTTTTTTTTCCCAAAAAAAGGAAAAATAATAATTCGGTATCCTTTTGGAATATACTAATTACAGTTTCAAAACGAATTTTTAAAAATAAAATAAAATTATTGCATTACTTTTAGGTCAATATTTAATAGAACAAATTCACCAAAATGGCTAGTCATCATGGTGTTATTCACTAAATATTTCATTAATGGCTATTAATTAAGGATTCACTAAATAACTACTTCACCAGGTAATAAGGCTATTTCAGTATTCACTAAAAACATTATTTCACCAGGGTATTAAGGCTATTCAGTAAATTCACTAAAACTACTTCACTAGGGTATTAAGGCTATTCAGTAAATTCACTAAAACTATTTCACTAGGGTATTAAGGCTATTCAGTAAATTCATTAAAACTACTTCACTAGGTTATTAAGGCTATTCGGTAAATTCACTAAAACTACTTCACTAGGGCATTAAGGCTATTCAGTAAATTCATTAAAACTACTTCACTAGGTTATTAAGGCTATTCGGTAAATTCACTAAAACTACTTCACTAGGGTATTAAGGCTATTCAGCATTCACTAACTATTTCACTAACGGCTGTTTAGAACTCACTAACTAATCACTAACCGCTCACTGTTGAGCAGCTTTTAATCTTCTCTCTTGTCGCTAACAGTTTCAGAGCGTCTTGTTCGCAATTCTTCTTTTGTTTTGTGTGTGCGGCGATGGTTTGTGAAGCTTGATTTGGTGTAAGAAATTTAGAAGAGTTGGAAGAGAAACCAGGTGCGCGTGTTTTTTTTTTTTGTTTCTCGATTTGAGGATTTGCGGAGCTTGATTTGGTGGAGAAACGCACAAGATCAAAGAGTTTAGAAGAGAAACTCGGTGTGTGTGTGTGTGTGTGTTTTGCTTGTTTTGATTTTGGTTTTTATTTTCTCCGGGAGTCGAAAGAAAACATAGGCACCATGTTGGGAAAGCCGAAAAACGTGGAGAATATCTCCAATGACTTGGAAGTGGACGAGCTCGCCAATTTCGCTGTTACCCAGCATAACAGCCAAACGGTTAGTCTTTTTGTGTCTTTAGTGTTTCTCATGCATCTCAAAGGAGTAGTTTAGTAGCAAGGGTTCTTGACTCGGGAGGGAGTTAGGGTTTGGTGATTCAACTAATACTTATCTTTGTGAGGAAAGCTCTACTTGAAAAAAACTTCTTGCCAGTTTCTGTGTACTAGTAGTAAGAACAATTTCTGAGTACAAGACTGAGATGGTTTTTTTTTCCCTTTTTTTTTTTGGGTTTGGTGTGTGATGGATTTTTGGTTGGGGTTTTGTTTTACAGAATAGCCTGCAGAAATTGACGTTCTCGAAGGTGGTATCAGCAAAGAAACAGGTGGTGCAGGGAACTATGTACCACTTCACCATAGAGGTGCAGGAGGACGGGCAGCCGAAGCTGTATGATGCTAAGGTGTGGCTGAAACCATGGGAGAACTTCAAGAAGCTGGAAGAGTTCAAGCCCTCTGCTACAGCATAATAGGGTACCTAGGTTGTTCACTAGGTACCTACCTTCCTACCTACCTGGTGATCTGCTCTGGGGTGCAAAGATATGATCATTTGATTTTTTTAATTTATTAAAATTTATTTTTTTGGTTTGTTTGTTTGATTCACTTTGTCTACCAAAAGTTGATTGATTTTGTTTTTCACTCTTATTCACTATGTCTAGTGTTTTTCCTTGGACCCGAAGTTTTGCATCCTGTGACAATAGAAAAGGTGGAGGTGTGAACAATACAAAGGACTTTTTTTTTCCTTCCCCCCCTCTTATTCATTATGTCATGTGTGGGTGTGTGTGTGTGTGTGTCTTTGGGGTGAATTTTTGCAGCTTGTGACAAAAATAAGTGGATGTGCTAATGATAAAAAGGATTTTTTTTTTCTTTGTTTTTCCATGCTATTAACTATGTCTAGTGTGTTGTTTTTGGGGGGGGGATGTGAATTCTTGCATCCTGTGACAAAAAAAAGGTGGAGGTGTGTAAAATACAAATGTTTAGTTTGTTTTTTTAATTTTGGGTTCAATTTTCACATCCCATACAAAAAGAAATGGAGATGCTAAGGGTACATAGGACTTTTCTTTTGGGAAAATTATGCTCAAGTTGCCACATTAAGAGGAAAAAAATTCTGAAAGACACCATGTTTAGACTACATGTTGTAACATGCCTCCAAAGTATAGGCGGAATCCTATATTTTTCTACAATCCTCTCCTGTAGCGAAATTTGGCTAAGTCCTGTTTTTATGGGTTGTTTTAATATGCGACTGAAAATTTGATATCAAGTCCAAAACTTGGTGGTGTTGCCTTGTATGAAAATTTGGTACAAGTGACTAAGAAAAGAGGAAAAGAAAAGAAAAACTGGGTTTAATTGGTGACTGAAAACTTGATACAAGTGACCAAAAGCATTTTACAAGCTTCCCTTTGATGAATCCTGGTTGTGAAATTTTGATGCACAACTTTGGCACTTGATTAGTTGAACAGCAGCCCAATGTTTGCCAGTGTAGTCTTTTTATGCTGGCCAAACCGCATTTGAATAATTTCTGCATTTTTGAGTAGAGCATCTGGAGTCTGAATTGGAGTAGAATTTGGAGAAATTGAATTTGGAGTATTTTAGATCTCCAAATTTTGAGATTGGGTGTGCATTTTAGTTGACTTGGTGTTGTTGCCCAAAGTTCTCATGGGTCCTTCAATTTGTTGTTGTGTAGATTTTTCTCTGCAGTTTCATAGATATGTTGCCAAGACTCGCAGTTTGTATGCTTATCTGAAGCAGGCCTTTCTAAGAAAAAGCTTTCTTGACTAGCCAGGAGCATTGAATTTGTGAAAGACAACGAGTGTGAATGGCTTTTATCTTGTGGGGAAGAATGAACTAATTTCGTGTATTTCATAATAATTTTGTCCAGGTTAATGATCAGGCAACAGCTTTTGAATTGGTGTGGAGAATAAAAGCCTGGTCTCAAGGAGGAGCACTTGAAGTCAGAAGTGCAGCAAATGGTGGATGGAGTATGTATGGTTTGTGAGGGATGTATCTGCTCAATGATTGTGCACATATTTTGTGATTTCTGTAGTAGTAGTTGTTCCATTATCACAGAATTGGATATGATTCGAAAGCATGAGTTTGGGATTCATGGATTCTTGGCACTTATGTTTCAGGTGATGGGTATTTTTATAATGTAATCCAGACTATTGTGAATGAGTTGAGTGGGAGAGTTGCAAGATTGTCTGAAATTTATTTTATTTTATTTTGAGAACAGGAGCACTGCACTCTGAAATTTTGAATTGCCTTCCCTTTGGCCTAGCTATGGAAGTTATGAGAGTTTCAACTCTAGGCAAAGTTCATGTGAGAAATCAAATCTAGAAAAAGATGGTTGGGGGCAGGGAAGCATGGTATTGTTGGAAACTTGGGAACATGCTGGGAACACATTGAGAACATCATGGGAACATTTTGAGAACTTAAAAAGATGGAAACCTCCTCACAGTTTAGAGTATCTTTTAACTTTGAAAACTAAAATTTTCAATCTTTAGGCTACTTGCAACCCATTTGTAAGAAAATACTTGCTTGCATTTACTTGCATTTAAAAAATTGTTTCTTAAATTTCATTTCAATAAAATGAAAGAATTATATTAATTTATTTTTTAAAAATCAATACATCAATATCAGTGTTTTATTTCAAATATATATATATAGATATCTTACCAAGGTTTGACGATGTCACATTTAAAAAAATAACCTACTTTTAATTTCTAAACTACACTAATTGGTTTCTTGAGGATTAAAACCACATTTTCTATACATCCTCAAACATTCCCAAACAACCTTGAAATATGCCTTAAAAGAAATCCCCCCTTCCCCCTCAAAAACCCATTAATACATCCCCTATTTGAGTCAAACAACCCCCAAATTGAGCCCAATTTCAAACGCCAAAGAAACCCCCAAAGCCTTTTAATTCATCCCCAAATTTGGTCATATTATTATGCCCTCAAACCCTCACTTCTACCTCAATCTTGTGCCTTAAACACGGCCTATACTCACCCATACTTCACTATACTTCCATTAACCTATGTAAAAAATGATGAGAAATAAATCTAAGAATAAAAATTATGCCCAGCCAATGAGGCAATGAAACATGGACCCAAGAGGCTTAAGGTTTTTGTTGGTTTTTTTTCTCTTGGGAAGGGCGAGGGCATTTGGATTATTTAGTTTTCTATTGTTCCCCATGCCTCACTCCCCCCAAAATGTTCTAAATAGCATCACAAACTCTTATCCAATATGCTTTGCCTAAAGTTTTCCTCTTTTCACAGATAAAGTTATGGACCAAGGGCGGAGGGATGCCATCTTCCAACAGAAGCTTCTATGTCAGAGAAGCTTCAAAGTTTTTGTTTTTTTGGGTGTTAATGGGTCATTGCAAAACAAAGAGTTGAACTTGGGTTGCGCGCCTTTGGACACTTTACTATCAGGTACTCTCACTCACCCAAGACTGGCCAAAACCAAATCTGAGGTACTATCAAACTGAAAAAAAAGTTCCTTTGGACTTGGAAGCGGAGGTGAATCTCTCAAATTTAAAATCTCTCAAGCAGTTGGAACAAGGACAAGGACAGGAGATTTCTTCTTGTGAAAAAGCTTAACTTAGATCCAGAAGACACTGGCTTGCACTTTGTATGATGATGAAACTCGTGCTTTCACCTGGGCCCTCATCCATTTGAGTCCAAAAATCTTCTTTCTGGTCCCACACTTCACTGAGCATGCTAGCTCCATTTTGCAAAGGGGAGCAATTGATGACATTGGTCTGATTGGTACACTTCCATGTCTTGAAGAATTTGGCTGCAAACATCAAGTGACTAGTGACCTCCAATGTTGGATTCAGGGATTTTTTAATACTTTTGGGTAGGTTTTTTGGATGGAGATCCATTCATGTGATGCTAGATCTCATCGTACAATTCAATGACCAATTTTTCAAAGTCCATCCGATTCTGGTTCTGAGTTCAGATATATTCAGACCAACATATGGAGTATTGAGGAGTTCGACCATTTTTCACCACTTTTGTCGCTGAATTGTCAGAAGGATTCTGGCATTAGCAGCATTCATTATTAACTTTCAGTTCCAATAGTGGGTTTCAGTGTTGTTTGCAGTTGAGCTTTACTTAGCGGAATGGACCTCCACATGCCAACAGGCAGAAGTGATAACAAGAGCTGAAACCTCCGCACAAACATAAAAGATCTGCTCTGTTGTTGATGATGAAACCAGAAGAGTGAAATCCAGCTCTGTAGATCAGCAAGTATGCGAGGACTCTAAAGTAGACTGGCCCATTACCAAACATTAATCTATCATCGAATACTTTGACACATCTTTCTCAATTCCTCTCCATTTTGAGTGATTTAAAATGTTATAGGAGCACACGCTCTCAAGCTTTACAAATCATCTCTGAAATGCAAAGCCAAAGCCAAAGGAGCAGCCAAAAAAGAGCAATAAAGAAAATACGTTTGTTCGAATTGTAAAACGCGCTTTTTTCATTTTGACCCCTTCTACTTCATCAGTGCATAACTTTCTCATTTTTTGTTCAACTTGAGCGATTTAAACTGCTTTGAAATCGCAATTATTAACTTATACAAAACATCTTGTAACTCTCAAGGCAACAGAGTAATATTTATAAGGATTTTCTGAGAGGTTCGAAAATAGACTTATTAGCATTGAGAGATTAAGTTTATGTAAAACCAACCCCCACTACTTGGGGAAGCCATAACTTTCTCATCTCTAATCCATTTTCCTCGATTTTGAGTGCGATAGATGCGTCAAGAGGAGGCCTCCATCTACTCTTCGGACACCATAAACAATGGGACCCTCCTACAAAAATGGCGAGCAACCCTACCCTTAAATGTTTGGTCACCGGCCAGTCTTTTCTACTCCTTTTGAACGTCCTCCTCCACCAGAGTGCTCAATCAAATTATCCAGTCATTGCAACGTGGAGCTTCAATTTTTTTCACATCTCTTCAATTACAATAAATGACTATCTTTCAGTGAATTTTGAGACTTGGCAGTCTTTTTGCTTTTGTTTCAATTTTCTGACCTTACCCCCAGTTGGGAGCATCCCAAGAGGAATATCAAACTTAGCAGTAAATGGTGACAGGTTTCCAGAACCTGTCTAAACAAGTACCAAAAACTTGGCTTGGACTTGGGGTGGTCTTTCTTTGTTCCTTCTTTTTCTTTTGCTTGGTGTGGATTTCATCATTTCAAAATGTTATTAAATTAAAATCTGAATCAAGATGTGGTCACAAGTTTTTTTTTTTTTTTTTTCTGAAATTTGGCAATTTTT
>Ga0209208_10011828_pt1 | contig 11131 bp, 10 predicted proteins | sample S1TSphfallax_3_FD_187694 | JGI IMG/M metagenome (GOLD analysis project Ga0209208, IMG submission 187694) | Host-associated microbial communities from peat moss isolated from Minnesota, USA - S1T2_Fd - Sphagnum fallax MG (SPAdes) (version 2) | ecosystem: Host-associated > Plants > Peat moss >... | reverse complement strand
CCTGTGGAGCTCGAGGTGCTACCGCGTATGTACTTCCGTGTTTGCTTCGTTCCTTCGCCTTTGGCTTCTAGCAGCGCCTGCTGCTTTGACGTGTAATTACACACTTGTCGTCTGAGGAGGAAGAAGGTGAGCAAAGAGCTGAAATGGTGGAGAGGGAAGAAGTGGCAAGTGCTCACAAATTAGGTTAAACTTTTGTTTGGCACCTTGCGGTTTTTTTGGAGATGTTTTTTGTTGTTTTTTTCCTCAGCTGGGTTTGGGAAGAAGCTGTATGTATGTACTTGTATATATAAATTGTCTAGACTTGGTTTGGTTTTGATGAAAAATTTGATCACACAGCAGCTCAGCAGTTGGTGCTCAATGTTTTGGAGCTGCTGCTGCTGCTGCTGAATGGTGCACAAATGCCAAATTTTGTGTAGTGGTGAAAATTTGAGCTTGTGGTTTTGGACATGGGTTTGATTCAAGGTGGATTATTACAATCACGTGAATCCCAAAATTTGTCAGTAGTTTGTTGTACAGAAGCTGCTGCAGAACAGTGTCAAATTTTTTTTTTTTTTTTCCTCGGGAAGTTGCAGGCAATTGTTGAGACTTAGTAGTAGAGCTGTGAAGTTCATCAGTCAGGTCGCTGGAACTGCACAAGAAAAAGAGTTGGTAGTTTTTTTTTGAAGACTTGAGCAGGAGCAGAAGAAGAGAAAGTTGGAGATTGTGGGGGAGGAGGGAAAAGAGGAATTCAAGCTGCAGACATCATGGCGAATGATCGACTCAAGTTTTGGAAGGGAAGATGGTGGCGGCGTGGTGGAAACAGCAACCAAGAATCTGAAGAAGCTGAATCTCGTATTGTTCACTGCAATCGACCCGACCTCAATTCTTCCTCCGGGTTTGAAAATTCTCACCAACTTCTCTCTCTCTCTCTCTCTCTCTCGCTTGCTTTGTGGGTGCACCCACGCACATATCAGTATGACGTTGCTGAGCCTTCTCATGTCGAGGAATTCAATCTGCTCACAAAGTTGCACCTGGAAGGCCCAAAAAAGAAAGAATGAAAGAAAAACTCGAATCTCGAAGCTCATGAGATCATGTTCGATTGTGAAGAATTTGACGATCGGGGTCCGGGGAAATTTTGCTGCTGCAGGTATGCGTCAAATCGCACATCGACAACCAAGTATACATGGTACAGTTTCTTACCAATGGCGCTCTTCGAACAGTTCCGAAGAGCAGCATACTGGTACTTCACAGCGATCGCAATTCTCGCATCAGCGGGATTCGGTCCTTACGGGACAATCAGTCTATGGGTACCTCTGGCATTCGTCCTGGTTCTCGGCCTCGCACGCGACTTTTGGGAAGATGTACGCCGCTCTCGAGGCGACAGGGAGGTGAACTCTCGACCCATTCTTGTATATTCCGGAGCTCAAGGCAAGTTCGAAGAGAAGGAGTGGAGAAATGTGCGAGTGGGTGATCTCGTGAAAGTCAGTGATGGCAACTACTTTCCTGCGGATCTGCTGTTGTTGTCGTCAACCGGACCTGATGGGATCTGTTACGTCGAGACCATGAATCTCGACGGCGAGACCAACTTGAAAGTGCGACAATCGCTAGAGTGTACATGGGGTGTTGTGGATGATGATGATGGCGGCGCTGCAGAAGAATCTGGCAAGAACAACAACGAAGGAAAACAAGTGCTGAAGAATTTCGAAGCGGTCTTGCGATGCGAACCACCCAATGCTTCCTTGTACACATTCGCAGGTGTGCTTGAATTTCCTGAAGGAAGATCGTTTCCGATCGGACCCTCACAGATACTGCTACGCGACTCCAGTCTGCAGAACACGGGGAGCATAGTTGGAGCAGTTGTGTACACAGGACATGATACCAAAGTGATGCAAAACTCGTTGCCTCCTCCTTCCAAGCGCAGTAGAGTCGACAAGTTTCTGGACAAGATCATCTGGATCATGTTCGGTCTGCTGCTCTTCGTCAGCATCTTGACTGCAGTTCTGTTGGCAGTTCGTACCAAAGGTGCAGGAAGCAATCCGTGGTACTTGTTGCCCACCATAGGTGACACAGACTATGCTGCAAACTACAATCCCAACAAAGAAGCACTTGTAGGAGTTCTTTCCTTCTTGAACAGTTTGATTCTCTATGGCTACTTTGTGCCCATTGCCTTGTATGTCTCTCTAGAAATCGTTCGCGGGATTCAAGCCCAGTTCATAGCTGAAGATCTCCACATGTATGACTCTATCATCACCCAGAAAGGTGCTAGAGTGAAATCTGCAGGTTTGAATGAAGAATTAGGGCAAGTTGATACCATCTTCTCTGACAAAACTGGTACTCTTACCAGCAATCAGATGGACTTCTTTCGTGCTTCCATTGCCGGAGTTGCTTATGGAATGGGTACTACAGAAGTTGAAAGAGCTGCTAAGATACTAGGCCTTGCTCTTGGTGATGATGATCATGGTTCAGATCCATCACATCCCCATGACCCAAAAGAAGATTCCAAGAAGAATTCAGCTTCTAGGCACTCCTCCAAAGAGCTGCAGAACATTGCTGTTGCTGCTGATCAACAGCCGGAGAATTTGACAAAAGAAAACAACACTGACATATTGGTGCAGCTGCCTGATGATGCTAGTAATGGACCTTATGGCCCTGAGAACAACCCATATCATGAGAAAGGGTTCAACTTCTATGATCCAAGGCTGTTAGGTGGCAACTGGATCAATGAACCCAATGCTGACAACATCCGATTCTTCTTCCAGATACTTGCACTTTGTCACACAGCGATTCCTGATGGAAATCCAGACAACCCACATACCATGCACTACAGAGCTGAATCTCCTGATGAAGCTGCTCTGGTTGTGGCTGCCAAGCAATTTGGATTCTTCTTCTACAAGCGAACTCCCACAGCTCTGTACATCAGAGAAACTCCAAGTCCAACCGCAGCTCCTGTGGAGCAAGTCTACCAATTGTTGAATGTGTTGGAGTTCACCAGTGCACGAAAGCGGATGTCAGTGATTGTGCGATTCCCGGATGGTCGCTTGCTGCTTCTTTCCAAAGGAGCTGATTCTGTGATGCTCCAGAGAGTGGACAGAAACAAGAGTGGATTTGTGAAAGAAACCAAGAAGGATTTGAAGGAATTTGGGCAGGTTGGGCTTCGCACTCTTGTGGTTGCTTACAGAGAGCTCAGTGAAGATGAGTACGAAAGATGGCAATCCAAGTATGCTGAAGTTCGAGCTACTCTCGGACGTGAAAGGGAGCTTCATACTGAGGAAGTTGCAGATGAAATTGAACATGGTCTTACTGTTGTTGGTGGTACTGGAGTTGAGGATAAACTTCAAGATGGTGTTCCTGAAACTATCAATCACTTGGCTCGAGCTGGTATTAACATCTGGGTCTTGACCGGAGACAAGGTTGAAACTGCCATTAACATTGGATACGCTTGCAGGTGTGTAGACAGTTTGCACACACTTCCCACTTTTCAATCTCTATTTGTCTGTTATTTACTGTGCTGATACAAAGTATATTATATGGAGGAGAGTAGTGCCTACTTAGTGTGTTGATGCAAAGGATACTATAAAGAAGGGAGTAGTGCTTTCTTTTCAATCTTTGTTAGTTAATGTGTTGACGCACAAAGTATACTATAAGCAAACTAGCACCTTTCATAGGAGTTGGGACTATGATTAAATCCATGGGAGATAGTGCCTTTCATAGGAATTTGGGTTGTGATTAAGTCCATGTGAGCCTGTGATCAGTTGATGACCCAGTTTTAATTGGCTTCAAGCTGCACTAAGTGCACTCCTTTATGTCCCTTGCACCCATGCTAATTTAATGCTTGAATCTTGTGGAACATGATTTGGGTATCAAAGAACTCTTGATTGTTTCCAAGGCTCAAGGATCATTTGGAGACCGGATTTCTAAACCAAGTGATAGTATTGTGTGCTTTTGAGACCTCCACAATGAAACAGGAATTCTGCAAAGAGAACCACGGATTAGCATATGCATGAATATCCATTTCACCTAATCTATTTACTGAGGAATTTTTTCCTTTTTCTTTGTTTATTGTGTCTTATTCACCATGCTATTCGGGTGTGATGGTATGCAGTTTGCTTCGTCAGGGCATGGATAATTTGCTAGTGAGTTTAGACGGTCCTGAGGCGCATGCTCTTGAAGAAAGAGCTACAAGGGATAATCTTCCTAACAACGTTGTTGAAGAGGTTGGTTCTTTGCTCTTTTGTTGTAACTATCAGAGGAATGTCAGACATGCCACAGAAAAAATGAATGAATTTGTTGTTGACTTGAAGCTATACACAGGATGAAGTTCTTTGAACCAGGCATTATAGTCTACGTTTTATTTGTTGGCATTTTGCTCATGTACACAGGTTTCATGTTGAATTTGCAGGAGCAAAAGTCATTTGTGGGCCACAAGCTTTCAGAGGCCCTTGATTTGGTTTTAACTGGCCATGAAAATCCTCGAGAGTCCACATTGAGCAATGCACAAGCACCTAATTTTAGTGGGAGTTTACAGAGGACATTATCACATAGTTTAAGTCAACATAGTACCTTGTCACGTAATGTAAGTAAACGGAGTGGCCGTCATTTGGGTAGCCCAAGCTCTAGTGCACAAAATGGGTTTGAGATGACAGCATTTAAATCCAATCATAGCCCGATCGCAGGAGGTTTAGAAGAGCCCACTATAGATCGGCCTTTGCGACGAGCAGATTCAGATACAACTCCTGTGGAGTATGCACTGATCATTGATGGTCAATCCTTGGCGTTCATCTTGGCAGATGAAGAGCTGCAAGAACGCTTTTTGCAAGTGTGCATCAATTGCTCTTCCGTGCTTTGCTGCAGGGTATCACCCCGCCAAAAAGCTCAGGTTACCCTGCTAGTAAGAAAGGGGCTTGGCCAGAACCGATTGTGCCTGGCGATTGGCGATGGTGCAAATGATGTTGGAATGATTCAATCTGCTGATGTTGGTGTTGGCATCTCAGGTGTCGAAGGTGCTCAGGTAATGTAAAAATTTTCATTTGTCAATTCCAGCTGAAAAGAAAAACGAGACAATCAGGGGACAAAATTCACACATTATCTGAGTATCAATCTATGGGTCCATCTTATTACCACTGGTCATCAATCTACAGCATACTATCTTCTGTTTCAGGACAAGTTTGCTTGTTTAGTATTCTAGGTTACAAAAGTGATTGTAGTCACAAAAATAGTCAATTGTGGATGATGTTGTTGTAAGGAGTGATTTTCTGTGGGTTTATATGCATGCATCTGAGTAAGGATTCAGCTGTTATGACTTATATTGCTTAAATTTCTTTTGGGATCTTGGTGGATGCAGGCAGCAGCAGCTGCTGACTATGCCATTTCCCAATTCCGATTTTTGGAACGCTTGCTTCTTGTTCATGGTCACTGGTGTTATCGTCGTGTCTCTCTGATGGTACATTCTCCAATTCCTTTAACAAAATGCTGATGATACTAATATTGCAAGCATAACATAGGAAATAGAGACTTCTGGGTATGATTTCTTTCTCCCTGAAATGAGTGAAATGTGCAATTTTTTTTGCAGATGCTGTATTTCTTTTACAAAGTATGCATGATTGGGTTTATTGCATTCTACTCGAATTGCTTTGCATTTTTTTCGGGCACCCCATTCTACAACTCTTGGTATGCTTCCTGCTACAACACAGTATTTACAGCATTGCCAATATGCGTCATAGCCGTATTGGACCAAGATGTATCTGCAGATGAGGCAATTCGTTATCCTGAGCTGTATAAATCTGGGCAACGTGGTGAGATGTTCAACAAGAGGAGTGTATTCGCATGGCTTATATATTCTTTATACACCTCGGCAGTCATTTTCTTCTTCACACTGGCAATCTACTCAGGACTGAGTGCATTCCGCAGTGGCGGTGAAGTATCTTCGCTACAAGATTATGGGGGTGCCATGTTTACCACACTGGTGCTTGTACCAAACTTACAGCTCTACATGATGGTTCAGTACTTCACATGGATTCATCATCTAGCCATCTGGGCCAGCATTGCTATCTGGTACATTTTTCTCCTTGTCTATGGAGCTCTGCCACCTTTGGATGCTACAACCGCATACAAGGAGTTCATTGAAGTCTTGGCTCCCTCACCTTCTTACTGGCTTCTGCAAGCCATTGTAGTTGTGGCATGCTTGTTGCCTGAATTTCTCTACCGCAGTTTTCACTGGGCTTTTTACCCCTCAGATTATCAGATTGTGCTGGAATGCACAAAATTGGAGCGCATGAAAATTTCCAAGGAACAGAAAGTCTAGTCTTTGTATAAATCATTTTCCCAAATTCCTTCTTTTTTTTTTTGGAACTCCACCCCCCCTGCCCTGGTCCACCTGCAAACTCCCCATTGTCCCTCCACACAACACAAGCTATTTCAGCGTGTTCCTAATTTGAGCAATGAAGAGCTTCTACATGAAAGGTCTGAGCTCCAAGTTCAATCCACTCCAAACTGAGGCAGTTGCAATTTGACATCAAGTGTCAGAGCTTTTTGTCACAGGGCTCTCCATTTTACAAGCTTCTAGCAATGGGTTTTTTGACTTGTAGCAGTGAGACTGCATTTTGGACTTTCTTTGCTAAGGGCTAGGGTTTAGGGTTTAGGGTTTTCTCATTGGTTTTGAAAGAAGGATGGGGCATCATGTGGGACACAAGAAGCTTTTTCTTGCTTCATGCATGCTCAGACTTCTTTGCTAGATAAAATTGCATGTTAGTACTGCTGGCACATATACTGTATTCTTTTTCTGTTGACCACACATCAAAGTAGAGCAGTGCTATAGTTGGCCAACAGCAGCTATGAATAAGGAATTTCCCATGAGGGAAGATAGCAATTGGCTTTATACTCAGCTATCGCTACCAGTGATCTTATGGCAGATTATTGCTTGGGTTTTTAGTCATGAGATTATATTGACAGAGTCTCATTATATGACCTCTTGGTAAAATGGTTGATGTGCAAATTTCCATTAGGCAAGGTTTGTACAGCTTTGTCTTCTTCTTGCAGTTGTTTTTAATAGTTGGCAGAATATTGGGTAAGTTTTGGATGCTGGAATTCACACTGCAACTTTGATCTTTTGGGTGTTGGTTAACAGCTTCAACTGCGATGTAATCTTTTCTCTTTAGGGATGGCAGGTTTATGAAACTCGATAGTGAGGCATGGCCCTTCTTAACACAAGCATTTTTTTTTTTCCATCGTGGAAGATTGTCTAAGTAGCATGATTTGTTCACAATTACATGTTTTGAAAGAGTTTCAATGTTCATTTCATTCCTGGATACTGTTTCGAAGCTCATAAGTAGTCAGTCTCACAAGTAGTCAGTACCGCGGTGAAGTCACTTCCATTTTTTCCTATCAAAATAGCTTGCAAAATAAGACATAGCTTGCAACTAATTCATTCTGAAGGAATTTTTTGTAATTTACTTAAATGTAAATAGGGAGCTCAGAATTCATTTATGAAAACATACTTGAAATATTTTTAGACTATTTTTAATTATGATGAAATATTCATTCAAAGTTCCATTTCTTCATAGCAGCATACCAAAACATTCATCTTCATCTCATGTGTTGCAGAAAATAATATACAAAGAGGGTATGTCCCACAAGCACAGTACATCAAGGGGCAACTCGACCCATCATGATTAACACACATAATTGAAAAATCAGGTGAATTGATAAATGAGCTGTTGATATGACAATATATGTTTGTAACTGTGAATTTTGCATTCGAAGATCTTGGGTGGTGGTCAAAACTTTTGTGAGCAAGTCATAACTAATATTGCTTGACCTCAAAGTTGAATACACATGTAAATAGTCACAAACACTTTGAGCTCAGCTACTAGTGATGATGTCGGGCTTTGGTGTATCAACTAAAATGAAAACTTTTTCAACTCTTGTGTGTGCTCAAAAGAGTAACTTCATTGTTTGAAACCTAATATTACCAATCAATATGTGCATTGCAGAAAAAAACCTCCTTTCCCAGAGTTCCAACTCTTTTCTATCACAGTGCCCTGGAATGGATAAATAGTTCAAAAGTTTGAACCTCCTTGCTGTGTAAAAACTCTGGCTTACATTCTTCAAGCTCCAACTGAAAACATTCATTCTGCTTGCAAGTGATCCAAAGAAGATTTCACTAGCTCCAGAAATGACCAATGCACCAGAATTGCAAACAGCTGCATCATCCAATGAATTTAAGCTTCAAATAGTCAGATTACAATTACATACAATTCAAGAGGTCCGTCTACTATCCAACTAAGTCTACATTCAAAATTGTTGTACAAACAGTTTGATTTTGTCTGCGCCCCAAAGAACATTTGCATTTTGGTGGTTTTCGGTAGCATCATCATCACACATGATCACAATTCAATTGCGTGATCTTCAAGATTGTTCATTTTGGGAAAACCTGGAGTTGATGTTCCTTCTTCTCATCTTCACCTTCTGCCATGTATGTAAGTATGTATCTCATGATTGATCCATTCTTGTGTCTGATCATGTGCTCACTGTAAGTCTCACTGCAAAGTAGTTCAGAAGAAGAGCACCTGCAGCATCCTTTAGTTCCAGCACAAAGTCTCCTATTGCAAAGTAGTTTAGAAGAAGAAGAGCAGAGCTGCAGCATCCTTTCCACCACAAAGTACAGAGCTGCAAAAAAATTGTTTAGAAGAACAATATGAGCAGAGCTGCATCTTTTTCAGCCCAAAGGCTCTCATTGCGAAAACTAGTTTAGAAGAAGAACAACAGCTGCATCCTCTGCAGCACGAAGTCTCTCATTGCAGACTAGTTTAATAGAACAGGAGCTGCACAGCCAGGCATGATCCAAGTTTCCATCACAAATTAGTCTCTTATGCAAACAAAGTACATAGTCTAGAAGAACATGATGATGGACCTGCTGCTGCCTCCGGGCTCACGGTTTCTAACAACAGTCTTTTGCAATCAGTTTGCAGCAACGTCTGGTCTTGTTTTGCTGCAGCTAAAGCTAGATGAAAGCACTGAGACATACTGATTCATCTATTTCTGAAGCTGTAATTCCTAGTGCAAATTCTCACTGCTCCAGCTATTGTGAGCGTGAAATCCCCTCTCCAAGTTTGCTTGCAAGCACCCAACTGATCAACTATGCTCGCACTAGACCTAGTTCTGTGGAAGCTCCATCTGCTTGCATGGTCTGACAAGCAAGACACAGAGAGAGAGCACTAGAGGTTTCAGTTAGCGGAAGTCTCGCTAGACGGAACAGGTGCGGTTCGGAGATCCACACAGCTTGCGCTGCGGGAGAGGCCTGCGCGAGGCCACGGCTTTCTTTTGGTAGTTTTGGGAGATCTGGAATCCTGGACGCTGCGTCTGAGAATTTGACGCAAAGCGGAGGCGAGATGCACGACGGGGTCGAGTCGGGGAGCACTCTTGAACTGCACGCACATGTTCATGTGCGCGTGAAGCGCGTCCTCCATGGCTGTACCTTCTCCCATTCGCTTCATCTCCTCCTTCACAGCCTCCACGCACAAACCGCACACGAATCTTCCACACGAGATTGCTCTCATGCGCTCCACGTACGCGGGCGTGCACTCTTCCCTGAGTCCGCAGCATTCACAATTCTCGTACAGGCAGCAACTACTGCAGCAAGTCTCGACCGCCGCCTCCTCCTCCTCCTCAGTCTCCTCTTCCAAAGTACCACTCACGGTCGTCGAAGCTGCTGCTGCTGCTGCTGCTGCTACTGCTGCCCAGTCTCCATAATTCTCCACCATCTCCGCTATGCCGGTTGCCTCCGACGACGCTTTGCAGAGATGCGTCTCCCCACGTCCTCGTGTCACGGTAAGCGAGCTTGCAGCCGCCATGTTTTGATATCTGAGTTCCTTCTTTTGCTGCTAGCCCTGCCTTTGTCCTCCTGCTCCTCCTTCCCCGCTGATCAATCCTAGTGCTTCTCTCAAAGAATCTGGCAACAGGATCTTCACGCCTGCTGCACACACTAGTTGCTAGCAGCTATGCTGCACTCCACTAGACTCTCTAGTCTTGGCAACTGCGAACAAGCTCCATGAAGCAACAACCACTGCAGGTGCTAGCCAAGCTATTTCCAAAACTCAAGCTACTACAGGTAGATCCCATTCACAGACAAGCGCTTGCAGCAGCATCCGCAAAAACAAACACAACAAGACCAACACAAAAGAAGACCACCCCGATCACAACAGCATCTACAAGAGCTGAAGAAGTAATTTCCAGCAGCAAAAAAAAAAAAAAAAAAAAAAAAAAAAAACCCCACAACGATCTGAACCAGACTTCAAGCACTGATCTATTGAAAAAGACAAGCAGCTGCAGCAGCAGCAGTGCTCAGCTTTGAGCTTGTTCTTAAGGATTCTTGTACAAGAAATTCCTTGTAACACAAACACGCCACAAAGCTCTACACTCACAATTCCCTAGCAACTGTAGTTTACTTCTCCAGCAAAGAGCAAATCCAAAACACACACAAACCCCCCTCACAACCCCACCACAACAATTGTCAAGGTACTCTTTTTTCTCTCTAGTTTTCTTCCTTTGTTTCCATCTCTCCAAGAGTCAAGTGCTTTGATTTTTATTTTATTTTATTATTATTATTAATTTTTTAAATTTTTTTAAATTTATAAAAAGTTGGTACTAACATTTTGTAAGTACTTGAAAGAAAAGAAACACTCCACAAAAACAAAGAGAAAATAGAAAAAAAAAACTTCTTGTTAAGTTTTTTAAAAATTAAGCTGAGGTACTCTTTTTCCACTCTATTTTTTCTTCCTTTCTTCCTATTTCCCTAGAGTCAAAATGCTTTGATTTTTTAATTTTTTTTAAATTAATAAAAAATTTGGTTGTTCTCATCTCCTCCTCGCACAACACGACAACATACATTTAAGTTTTTTTAATTAACTTACTTTTTTTTTTCTCTCTATTTTTCTTCCTTTGTTCACTATCTCTCAAGAGTCAAGTGCTTTGATTTATTATTTAGGAATTATTCTTTTTTTATAGAGTACTTCCTTTCCAAAGTTTCTTGTGTACTATTGATTTTTTTACCCTAATCTTTTAATCACCAACTTCATCAATTAATCATCCATCAAAAAATTTGCTTAATTACACCCCACACTCGCCCCTTCAATTTAATCATCACAAATATAGCTTA
>Ga0209208_10011827_pt1 | contig 11132 bp, 5 predicted proteins | sample S1TSphfallax_3_FD_187694 | JGI IMG/M metagenome (GOLD analysis project Ga0209208, IMG submission 187694) | Host-associated microbial communities from peat moss isolated from Minnesota, USA - S1T2_Fd - Sphagnum fallax MG (SPAdes) (version 2) | ecosystem: Host-associated > Plants > Peat moss >... | reverse complement strand
AAAGTGGAAAAAAAGTAAAAAAGACCCACAGTCCTTTTGTAAAGTAATCTCGTTGGCTCTTTTGTGGGTATCCACACCTTATAAACCAATTGAACACAATATTTTGATTCAAATTTAATTTTTAAAACCTTTTTTTTAAATTTGTCACGATAAGGAAGAGGCCTTGCATTATCAAACAATGTTCACAAATTTCAACCTTTTAATGATCTTGAAACCAACTCCAATGATTGCCACGTGTTTCACTTTTGTGCCACCTCCCCCATGTGGCTTGTCGTGAGAATCCTTCCTTGTGAGTCCCTAGCATTGGTCACACAATGACACACACAAGGACAAAAACATAATACGAACAAAGTTTTTGTCAACCTTGAATATATATATATATATATTTCCATTCAATTTATTTTTATCAAATATTGTGTAGCCTCATTTATTATGTTTTAGTTTGGCAACAATTACTGTTCTAGCAAACCACTTATTATATACAATTTTGTCAAATATATTGAACATTGATGATTGTCCATACGAGGAATGAGACAAATTTGACTAAAAGTTAGATAGCAAAGTAGAATTTTAAAAAATCTTGCCTAATTTTGGTGGCCAATAGGAATTCAATGTTAAAATATGGTGAAATGTGACTTTTTTCCTCAAAATATGATGACTTTTGTAGTTTTTTCCCCGAAAACCTTTGTGCAATTCACATTGAATTTTTTCTTATCATCATGATGCAAAAAATACTATAAAAAAATACTATCTATTATCCTATTTCTCATCATAAAAATTTAATCAATCATGAAAAAATATGCGTCATTAGAATAAACTCAAGAGGTTCTCTATGTGATCCTCCACGGAAATGTAACTCCTAAAATTATAATAAAAAAATTTGGTCCTTCATATCCATGTATAATTAAAACCCAATTGGTCAATGGATCTTTTTTTAAACCCCATGCAGCATGACATATGATTTTTAAAACCAAATCCATTGCATATTTAATTTAATGTCTTTCAAAATCATGAATTTTTTTTTGCAACCTAAAATATAAACAAAAAAATCAAAGTTTCGAAAAAATATTATATGCATGAAATGAAAAGAATTTATCTAAAGGGCCGTGTACTTGGGTTACCTTGGTTTTAATACATGTTGCTTCAAATCAAAGTTATACATTTCGTGGTCAATTCAAATTTATCATTATGATCTAACCCAATTATCAGGTATAAAGTAGACATTCATTTACATTACTTAATTCATGATGCAATATAAAATGGTCATTTGAGACATGGAAGTGATAGTTTAATTAGTTCAAATTAAACTTGTGTCACTAACAATGTCATGTTTAATACTTTCACCCATTATCCCTCTCATGTGGGAATTTTATTTATTGTTCTCTTCAACCTCTACCAAAGCATCTCATTCTTATAAGACTCTCCTAACCTTTTTACTATAAGATTACAACAAAAGTGACCCATTTTTCCTTTGCTTTGGACAAAATTCCATTAAATATTAACTTTTGAGGTAAGTAGCCAAAACATGTGTTCAATGAGTTTGGGTGGGATTTTTGCTCAACTTTGACATTTGTTTATCCCTTCCTACCTCTTCTTTTCACCTCTTACTTTTTTTCAACTTCCTTGCCTTTGCACCACATTCACCATACACCTCACTTAATCCAAATGTTTTAAATCAAGGTTTAAAATTACACCTTGTTTCCTAGGTTATTTACTTTTTAGTTTCTTTCTTTTTTTCTTTTTTTTAGTTTCACACACTAATTTTATTAATGTCCTTTGCCCCCCTTCATTATGTATATTATGTTCCACCAATGAACAACAAGTAAAGATAACCTACACATACATAAACAAACATACTATCAAACATAAATCTTATCATATCTAGCCTTCCTCTCGGCAAATGTATCATTGTAGAGATCACCTCATGTGTGATTTCTACAAATTTTCCTTACCAACTTCACCTTGATTGCTACTAAATTTCCCCAAAGTGGGCTCCAACATATCCTTCACAACCTTGCCAAACCCATCATAATCACTTGCCCAATATCATCCTCCTTTAAACATCTTTATATCTTCCACATGGGTGTCATTTTGGGGGCTTGATGGGAGTTATTTGCCTACACAATTCCCTTATTCTCCTTCATCTTGTCCTTTGTTCTTCCTCTTTCTAGTGTTTTTTATGATTTGGGCTATTTGCCTCCTCTAAACTACTCTCTCACCATGTGGCTACCTTCATATTCTCTTTCATAACTTTCATAGTTGGAATGATTTTTTCTCTCTTGCATATTCTTTTGAATTTTTTCCCAATTATTTTCCTTTCTCATTCTTTTTCCTTTTTTGCATTGTTTGTGCTTCATTTCTCTATCTTGCTTTCCTCTTTATAAATTTATGTTTTCTTCCTTCCTTTTAGCACTTACGTTTCACAAATTTCTAGTCACAATTTCTCTTTTTTCTCTCTATTTTTTGACATTCTCTCTCTCTTTCTACTTTGCCTACCTTCAACAACTTATATTTTTCCCTTCCATTTTTATCTAAAATCTTTCACAACCTTTCTCCTCTTCCTTTTCTAATTGTTCTCCTATTTTCCCCACAACCCAATTTTTCTATTCAAGAATGTGAAAAAACACAAAAGCTTTTTGAGGATTTGCTTGAGGCAAAGAGGTGCAACATTTTATTCACATGCAAAATGTCATCAAGTGTACCTTACCCTTGGAAGGCCTTAACCCTTTACTATCAAGGGGGTACAATTTTTTGAAAACTATCATTATATTTTTTTACAATTAAACCACCATTATGATTCTTTGTGTCATTCTCAAATGGTACATGTCAAAACATATTTTCTCATCTTCTTAAATGGAAAATCATCCTTTTTCTTGATGGAAGGCATGGGCCTCAAGCTTGTAATCATACCTTTTTTCATTTTCATCATGATTAAATCCATAAAACCAAAGCCAATGGTATCATGCCCTAATTTTTCTTGAATGCCTAACATGTATGTTATCTAAATAAGTTGGTTTGACCTACCTTTTTAGGTCTTTTGTCACCTTAACTAAAGTTAAGGTAAGGTTTGGATGCAAATGGGCTAATAGGAGCCATTGGCACCCTTTTAGGTGATTACTTTTAGGGGAATATTCTTGAAATATTCTAGTAAAAAGTCTTCAAATTTTTTTTAAAAAATTATATATATTAAAAATTGCACTATTTTGTTAAGTTTTGTGTTAAAAATTTGTCAAAATATGTTCAAAGTTTTCCAAGTCCATTTAGAAGTCCTTTTATCGCTTAAAAGCAATGGTTACAAGTCCCTTTACACTATTTTTAAAGCTCCAAATGTTAATAAAAATAATTTCATATTTTGGTGAACATGGTTTTAATTACCTTACTAGTGGATTTAACCTGCCTTTAAAGGTTATATGTGGTTAAAATAGCATGCCAAAGAAAAAATGATCCACCAAGTAGGTAATGGTGTTGTTAATAAAATGTACTCTTTGGTTTATAACCAAGTTGAAATGGCACCCAAATTGGTCAAAATGCATTTGTGGAGAAATTTGGTAGTAGTTGCTACTATGTTGGTTTTAAAAGCCATGGCCCCCACCCATTTGGTAGCATAATTAGTTGTTACCAATATATATTTGTTGTTTGCATATCACCCCATGGGGTTGACGGGACCAACAAAATCCAACCCCCATTTTGTAAATGGGTTTGATGGTAGTGTGGTGACCAACTTTGCCATGCCAATATTGGTTAAATTTCTTATTTTTTCACACTCATCAAAAGATTTGCAAAACATCATGGTATTTTTGTGAAAAATGGGCCACCAATACATGCATCCAAAATTTTCCTAAAAATAATGTTTGCAAAAAAATGACCACTGCCCACTCCTTTGTGCAACTCAATGAGGACAATAATTATCTCTTATGAATTTAAACAATGACATGATATCATGTCCTACTCAAAATAACATATCCATTATGATAAATCATACGGCCTTGAAAACAATACACTTTCAATAATCCAAAAGATAGTTTTCAAGGAAGGCACTTTTGAGAAGGTAATTCTTGACCTCATGTAACCAATGTGTATGCATAACAAAAAATAGCCTATAACATCTATTTAAAACACCTTGGGGTTTGAAAAAATGGGGCAATTAAGAAAGTGCATCTTCCACCAAATGTGTTTTTTAGGGTTTGTATATGACAATAAAGTCATATTCCAAAAATAAAAGTAACCACCATGTAATCTTGCCCAAAAGTTATGGTTTGTTGAGAAGGAAGGTCAATGCCATGTGGTCCACATAGAATACAAATTTATTACCTAAAAGGTAATGTTAGAATCTATGGAACACATATATCATGGCCAATGCCTCCCATTTGTGGTTGTATAATTCCACTCCATTGTGTTTAGCAAACAAGATGCATATGCAATGTGCTAATTGCACTTACCATTAATTTTTTGGGCCAACATTGTGTTTAAATTGCCAAGTTGGAGGCATCCATGTGCACATGGAATTCCTTGTCCCAATGTAACACAATCAAAATATTTGCCTTTGCATATTTCCACTTGATGGTTTTCCATGCATCTTGGCATTCATAAGTCCATATGAAAGCCTTTTATTTTTGCATTGGCTTTGTGATTGGTGCATGATGAGTGCAAAAATTGCACAAAACAACAATAGAATTGGGTTAAGTCATTAAAAACTTGGATGTCATGGGGAATAGTGGGGACAAACATCTTGACAAAAGCTTTTGTTTTTTTGAGTCCCATAATTTCCCCTCCTTGGAAACTATGAACCCTAAAATCATTCTTGAGAAGACAAAGAATTTACATTTTTTAGGTTGAAACTAATCTTTAACTCATAATATTTATCTAAACAATGTTGCAACTTGGGCAATTGAGTGGTGAAGTCATTAAATTCAATGAAGTCATCGTAGAAAAGTTTTACAAAGTCATTAAGTAGTCCTTGAATGCCTTTTTAACTACTTGTTGATAGGTTGGTGCTTGGAATTCTTGAACTGAAAAAACATAACCACCTAACCAAAAGCCTACCAATATGTGATAACTTGGCCATGTTGTAACAATTGTCAAAAGCTATTTGGATTTGATGGTAGCTCAAAAACCTATCCAAAAACAAATGAACCCCATGATCTGTTACATTATCCAACACCTTATCCACAAACAATAATGGGTATGGGTCCTTTTTAATTGTGGCATTCATTTGAACCAATATTAATGCAAATCCACAACTTGCCATTGTTTTTGGGGCTCACACAATGGATGATAACCATGCGGCTTGTTACACAAGCTCAATGAATCCAACTATCAACAATTTGCCAAGATATAGTTTAACTATAGTTACATAATTAGGGTTCATATGGAAGTGCACTTGATGTGTAGGGGTATTTTAGTGTAAAGTTCAATATTGTGTTCTATAATGTGAGGTGGTTTAACTTATAACTCCTTGTAATTCTTGGTAAACACATTCATAAACTTTCACAAAAATGTTTATATTACTAGAGCTATTGTCCCCTCTAGTTCAACATTAAAATTTAAGTATTTTTTATTATTCTACCATGCCCATGTTGATTTTTCTGACATGTACTTGTTGGGGTAACATCCACTTAGCAATGTTTAGGCTTTTTCCTTCTTCATGGTGGGCATCTCATTAATTCCACTATGCATGGTTGTTGTTTGAATTGGATATGTGGTTCAATTCCCATTTAGTCAAGCAAAGTAATTATGTTAATAAATAAGTAAATAAAGGTTTAAAGGCCAAAAAATATATTTCATCATTTGTGATGCCTTCGATGAATTTGTGACTAATTATCACCTATGGCCTCTTGAGATTGCCATTTAAATATTTGGAAATCAAAATAATTTTCCACATATCATTATTTATAATCATAACCATGTTGGTACCCATATCATGAATTATTTCCGCATCCTTTAATCAACGATGATTAGTAGCATTGCCAAAGGACCTAGTTGGTTAAATGTGTAACAAATAAAAAAGGTGTTACCAATAGTACCTCCTTATGTTTTCCTTTTTTTCCATGTACTTTGTTTCAATTATTGCTTGAAACTTCATTCACTACTACTTCCAACTTTTCCTTCAAGTTACTTAGATTGTTAAGGTTCCAAAAACATTTCTCTTTCGAGTGGCTGAATTTTATGTAATAATGAATATCTTTCTCCCCTTGCTTGCTACCTGAGCAAATTGTTTTTCTATCTTTTTCTTGTCTCCCTTCATCATTGGATATACATCCAATAAAACTTGATTACCATATGCATTAGTTGAGTTCTTTTCACAAAATACCACTAATCTTTTAAGTGTTGAATTAATGTATCTTGTTTAGGTGAAAACATACTACACCTTCCATAAAATGTTATAATGTGGCAAATTTTGCAAGATTTTTTGATTATCAATTAGCTATATGATTAAACAAAAATAATTAAAATGAAAAAAAAATTGACACTACAATTTTTTATATGGTATAATCACATTATATAAATTTGATGAATATCATAACATAATGGATTTATAAAATATTGCCAAAAACCTTGTCACGATCCAAAATCAACGGATATGGATTCAATGCATCTTCATATAATGCCTTTTAGTAAATAAAGTACTCAATGATAATATGATGTGGTGACTTCATACCAAGGAGGACTTTTTGAAAGAATTTTGATGAACACATTTTTTGTTGTACCTTAAATGATGGGTTCTTTTTATTGAATATTTTATTCATTGAAAGCAATAATTTAGATGTTCAATTTTCAAATTTAAGATCTACATTAGACAAATTACATGGAGATGTTTTTATGATAAATGTCTAGTGAAAACTTGCAAAATGGCTCATGTAAATCAAGGTATATTGCTTTCACATTGTTAATTTTCCTATATTATAGATTCCACATCTACTTAAAATTGTTACACCTTGAAGTATTTTCACTTGCTTCAATTTAGCAATAGCTATTCATAGGTATGGTAGTATTCCATTCTTGAAAAATGTAATCAAGAAACAATCATCTGCTTGGTGTTGGAAAAAAATTGTTAAGTTAAAAATTGTGCTCATAATACTCTTCCATACATTCATTAAAACATTTTTTTATACGGTTTACAAGTTCATGTAAACTTGTTGATTTGTCCAAACCTTATGGTATTGCTTGTAAAATGTTTGGGCAAATTCATCAAAAGTGTACTTGGGATGACTATTCATGAAAATCCCCCCATGTTGAAGTTAAATCTTTTAATGTCCATTGAAAGCAAACAATTTTGGTGAATTGATTCGAGTCTCCATTAATTTTGATGGCTTGTTTAAACACTTGAACATATGTAACAATATTTGAATTTTTGGTGTACTAAAGGTAATTTTAAAAAACAATTGCCAACAACAATAAAAATGAGTAAAACCTTTTGTTATGGTAGAGGGTATTGTCATAGATGGCATCGTGGGATACCATGGAAAATAAGATTCCAACCAAATGGTACTCCTACCCATCCTAATGCTAGGGGAGGGGAGGGGGGGGTTGAGGTGGTCCCTTCCTATTGTTCCCTTAATATTTAAATCAAATGATGAATTTATTGATCCATTAGGGAGGTTTAGGGTTATTATGATGTCATTGTGATAATATTGTATGATTAATTACTTATGACAACTTTTGTTTGGTATTTCCAACTTGCCTTCCAACCTTATATGCTTGGTTGAACTATGTTTTGATTGTGGTCATTGCCCAATATTAATGTGGGTTGGGATGAGTGTGTAATTCTAGCCTTGGGCACTTGGATCCTTATAAACCTTGAGTACATTTGTGGTCCCATCCCCATACGTAGGAGGTACCCAACTTGGATATCTATTCATTGAAGGCATTTGCCCCCAAAGCATTGGAAAAGTTTGGGGGTTATTCCTTTGGTTTAGGGGGCTTTCAATTACCTTTCATATCAATTAGGTCTACCATCCTCATGTCTTTCTTCTTCTTGACTCTTGGGGGTGTTATCTCCATGTCTTCCCTTGAATGATTCCCATAAAGGGGTTGAATAAACACCCCTTTGTCATCTAGAATTGAAAGGTCATAATGATTCCTATCTCCTAATGCCTTATTTCACCACACAACTTGCAACTAAATGATATATCCTAAGTTCTAACTTGTATACCATCCTTTAGAGTGAAAAGGTTGTATAAATCCTTATTTTCATCCCATAAATTTCCTATGATTTGTGATGGATGAAAATGCTTTAAAATTACTTTGGGCATCTTTATGAGGGTAGAAAATAACCATAGCCATGTTTGCAAGTCCTTGGGGAAGTAGATTTGCTATTTAGTATTATTCACCCTAGATAATTGTCACAAAATTTCAACCTTCCTTATTATTTGTTTGTATTCATATTTTATATTCGCATTTACCACCTTCATTTTGAAGGCAATCATAGATGGGGTTCCCATGGTCGTAACTATTGTGAACACTGAGTGAAATGTAGATTTTGAATTTTTATATTTTGTTTTTTTTTCTAAAACTTATATTACATTCTTGAACAACTACCATTTCCCCATTATATTCCCCTTTTTAAATTTGGATCTTTTGAGATTTGTGCATCAATTACCATTGCAATGGTTATCTTTCAAAATACTTGAACATTAGGTCCTCCCTAAAAAAAGACACCCCATGCCCTCCCATCACTTTACTTTTCAAATTTCTCCCAACTAAGGAGGCACAAGTTTTGTTTTCCTTTTCATTTGAACCTTTTGCCTAGGTTCCATTTTCCCTCTATCGTGAATGGTACCAATGGGGTGAAAGCACACTAGGGTGGACCAAAAATGACAACTACAAAGTCCATTTTGTGAGATTTTCTAGTGTATTTTTGAACACAAAAAATTGGACCAAAAAAAAAAAAACTTGAAACGATATTAAAGTTGGCATATTTTTCTATGTCCAAATTAATGATACTTCAGTTTTAACCTTTTTGAACACCTCCATTTAGTTTTGGTCATGAAAAACATTCTTTTGAATATGTGATGGACTTTGCAAAAAATTGGACTATTACTATGCATAATAAACAATTATAAAGTCCATCATATATTTCAATTTTTCTAAAAACTTTAATCTCAAGTGTCATAACCTTTGAAAGTATAACATGTCCCAAATTTGTGAAAAACATCTTCAATCTTCTTATAAGCAATGTGTCTATAACACATTTTTCTATGGATTCTGACCTAGGAATTACCTATATTACAAAGTCCATCTTTCATTGAATATTAATGTTATTGGTGTAATTATTTGAAACTTAAAAGGAGAAAGAAGTTAGTTTCACTTATTTGAGTCCATTTTTGTTGAAATTATCAACTTGCATATGGGTTTTATTAATAATATGTATCTAACCTAGAAAATTTTGCATTTGTGACATCTAAATAAGTCCATTGTAGTGTGCTTTTACCCAATGGGTGATATTTACCTTTCAACTCTCTAGGGGTCTTTCCATGTTGAACTATTAGGGTTAGGTGCACCTATGGTTGCCATCATGGTTTAGTGCTAGTCCTTTGTTGTCCCATCAAATTGACCTACATTTACACCCCCCATTTCTATTCTTCCAAAATATGGCCTAGTTGTTTCTTATAACCTTGTGTCACTATATGATTCACGATTGCAAAGGTCAATTTTGTCAAAAATAATCCTCCTTTTGTTAGTCAACAATATTTACCATCCTTCCTTTCCTTACTATAAAAAATATATGTGAAATGTTGGGTTAGGTAAGAGCTCCAAGTTTTGGGTTGGGTTAGAGTTTTAGGTAATGTTTTTGCTTATGATGCATTTTTGCCATTTTTTCACAAAACAATTGGGGAAGTTTTGGAAATTTTTGTTTTTAAATGTACATTTGATTAATTTTGTTTTTTTTTTAAATGCAAAAATTTTGACATTAAAAATGAAAAGAAATGGTCCTAGGGTATCTATTACCTTTCAAATGGATAATCATACCTCCACATTCTCTCATTTCAAATCCTAGATTTAAAAAAATCTAAACCTTCCCTCGTAACATGTTTTGACCTTTCACGACTTCATTTGCTTAGGGACACAAACTATGCCAATTGGCAATTAAAAAAAAAAATCGATGTTGCTTACCATCTACATAATTACAAATGCTCAAATTGCTTACAATAACCTAAAAACAAAGATGCCACTTAAACCCAAACAACAATAAACATTCCCAACCAACATTTCTTTTTGGAATAAGATTCACAATATGGTCGCCAAATGTACATATCCATGGACTTAGTAGTCCCAAATCAACCAAGGAAAGATTGTTGAGTATTAAAATAATTAAAAATGTAAAATTATTCTTACCTTGGGATTGCCTTCCACTAAGTAATCCTATTTTCAAAAGAATAAAGAAGAATGTTTCAATCAAAACAACCAATGTAGGATTTCAATCTATATGATGAAGGTAGCTACCTTCCTACTAAAAATTCAACTTTATTGGTATGTCCCAAGAAGGACAAACCACTTTCACCATTTGAAATTGCTACCCTTTGCTATAGCTACCTTTCATGTTGTTGCAATTACCTCTTTCATTTTTCCTTTCTACTTGGATTTAAGTATAAAATACAACTCCTAGCCATATGACATACTCCTCCAATCATCTTAGATACATTGTATATATGTGTCAAATCAAAAATATAAGTACAATTATGTCATGTTAGGTATTGCGTATTGAACTATTGTGATTCCTTCATTTTTTATTCAATATTTTGAGAGTCTATTATTAATGATACACAATAAACATTTTAGTTATAATTGATAGTTATACATGTGGCAATATTCACTTGGTGTTGTCCAATAAAATCCATGTATGAATTGGTTTTATTCATGAAATCATATCTAGATTGATGTGTAGCTTAGACAACTAGGGTAAACATGTTGATGTTTGAACACTAAAGCGTTTAGATCGTTTAAAATCCTTGGACAAAGCTCAAATTATTAGAGTTCAAATTAACACATCCCATATATTTTTTAATTGCTCAAAATCAACAAAAAATGAAAAGGATATGAGGTTTGAAAGTTTTTGTTTGTAATCCATTTTTCCCAAGCATTTTTCTCTTTATACATGCTCATTTTGTTCTTGTTTTTTTTTTTTTTTTGTT
>Ga0209208_10011826_pt1 | contig 11134 bp, 9 predicted proteins | sample S1TSphfallax_3_FD_187694 | JGI IMG/M metagenome (GOLD analysis project Ga0209208, IMG submission 187694) | Host-associated microbial communities from peat moss isolated from Minnesota, USA - S1T2_Fd - Sphagnum fallax MG (SPAdes) (version 2) | ecosystem: Host-associated > Plants > Peat moss >... | reverse complement strand
AGCTCTCTGAGATTATCATTTTGAAGGTTTGAAATGCAGAAACCCCAAAATATACATTTCTCTTTGCTAAGCAAATCTCTGGTCGAACTTAAAAGGGACTCTAAAGATTGACCTTTTCTCTTCAATTTGGCCTCTTAAGAACTGGAATTTCACAGAACACACTACTCCAATTTCACAGAATCTGAAACATTGGAATCCAGATGAAGAATATGGATCATACCTGCATATTCTGGCTGAGAACACTCATAAAAAATGTCAACAAAAGCCTTTGAAATCTTGGGTTGAAATCTAGATCCAACAAATTAAGAGAGAAGAAATTAGAAGTACAATGAAGCTCAAAAAATGGTACAGGGTATATGCATTTGGTAATGCTAAGGTATTCACCTGGAAGCCAAAATGATCATGAAGAAATGCAGTAGACAAGGGCAGACTAATGCATGGCCATACTTGCCAGCTGCTTCTGCCAAAAGAGAAACTCTCAGCTATATTATGCAGTGGTGCTTAAGCTTCACAGATTCTTCCAGGGTTATCCACTGCGAAAAGAAAGACTGGAACCATTGTGGTGATTGAATTCCCTTTGAAAACTGACCAGTGAAATTGGATGCAGAGTCCAGCTTCAGATGCTCATCAGATGTGTATTCACAACCATTACTCCCAGAATCACAAAAGAATCTCTCTAGTGGTCTTCCAAGTGCTGTTCCTCCAGTTCTTGTATCAGATCTGGTAACAATAACAAACTTCAAAGGTACTCTGATGGCTACTGGAGGGATTGATGAACTGTCCAGCACAGCCGTTTGCACCACCTGCAAAAAAAAAAGTTAAAACTCATCACAACCCAGCCTTAATTGTAAACATCCAACACACTGACATTACAGTTTTTACATCTCTGCATCAGGAACTATGGAGTATTAAGTCTTGAATGCTTAAAAGGAAAAACCTATCTATTCCACAGAGCAACATTAGCTCAAATCTTTCCAGTACATTGAATACAGAGAGAGATGACTTTGACACTTACAAGGAGGAATGCAATTAGTGATCATAAGGATACACCACTCATGATATTGTTTGGCTTGCAAAAATACTTTCAACTTCCCACATGGAAGGTTGTTCCACAAATGTTGAAAGCTCCGTCCTGTAAAAAGATCCATTCCAGTCCAAGCCAATCTTGGAACCTACAACCTGATACCTGCACCAGAACATGACGCTCCTACCTCACATGTAAAAACTGTAATCCCTGCAGTACTCCTCAAGGATCTCACAAGAATCCATGTGCAATTTCCAGGCTTTTGAGAAGGACTTGGAACCACAGCATTGTCTGTCAAAGATGTCAGGAGACCTGATTGCAAATGAGCCCCTGGTGAGGTCAAGTATCATAGTAGTGAACTGCAATAAATAAACCACTTATAACACCATGGCTTTCAAAATGTGTTCACTCAGATGATGATAGGAACAACTAGAGGAGTATTTAGACCTGACCATACACCTTACATCAAGAAAGTGAATGGTGCCACAACAAATTGCCATGATCATCTTATCCTGAAGCCAACCAAACCTCATTTTCCCATACCACTGAAGTTCACCAAGCTCAATTGACCGGGGAATAAGGGTCTTCAGGGACCAGTTTACAGGTTTATGTTTAGGGTCAATAGCTCAGAATTGGAAAATATGTAGGGATGTGAGAAACTTGTGGAAAACAGTCCAGAAAGATGGCTCAAGTTGCCATCTGAATTGGAAGCAGCCCTTAGCTCCCACCTTCTTCCAAAACTGATGGCAATGAAAAACCCTGGCTGCATTGCTGAAGGATGGAAAAACACATATGACATTGACCACCAAATTCCCTACAAGGATGGCATGATTCCAGTTTCCCCCTATTGCTTGCCTAAATCTTTGGATTGACTTCTCTAACTGGGAACAGATACCCTCACTTTCTGGTTGATGTATTTGGGTGTTAAAATGGTTTCAGATACCTAATAAGGATTGGAAATGGCATAATTTGAGTCAGTTTCTAGCATTGACCTCTGGATCAGGAGAATCTATGAATTAGCTGTCCTGAAAGTCCCCAGGAAGACATTGGGTCACATTTGCCCACATGATTTCGTTTGTCTCTTGGGTTGCCAGGAGTTGGGGTATCAATAAGGTTAAAAGTTAGTTTGCATTGTGTCTATGCATAAACCTCTATTTGCAAATGGAAGAGAACAACCACAATTGTCAACAGAGTGTGCAGGAGCTGTGAAACATGCGAGGCTTTGAATGTTAGTGTCCCAAGTGAGTACCAAATATTGGTGTGCAAACTCTGCACTGATCTGCATATGACTACACCCTTGGTTTTGGAATGGTAATTGTTGACTCTGCAGTTTCCAATATGACCAAAGAATTGTGTACCATGCAGTGATACGCACCTGACTAAACATCTTCAATTTCATCCTCTTCTTCCAATGAAGTCTCTAATGGTAGCATATCAAAAGTGCTGCATGACTTCGCACCCATGAAATCTCTATTTAGGCAGCTTGAGTCAAAAGAGACTAAATTCTTTTGTGGCCGATATGTAACTCCTTCACCGTTGAACTGCAACCCACAAAAAGAAATTCTCAGTTAATTACACCATTGAAAACATAAAAAATAAAGGAGAAAGGACAGTGGAATTTTACGTACTTGGTAATGGTCACCTGGTTGCTCTGTGGCTGCAAAAAAATTCCTCTGTGAACCTGAAGACCAAGCTTGAGCTCTAATTTCCATCTTCTTCTCAGCAAGGTGATATTCAACCTGCCTGAGTGCTGGGGCTCGCAGAGATTGCCACTTGCGTGGAGCAGGGTGCATGTTTGCAAACAGAACTCCACGCGCAGCTACAGAGTCTGCTGCCATTGCTGCAATGTGGGAAGGATTCACATCATCTGAGTCCATAGAAAACTGATATGAGGAGCTCCGCAGGCGCCAGTTTCCTGGAGCCTTGAGCAACATATCGGCATCACTCAGATAGCCCTCAAGTGCTGCAACATCATCGATTGCATCCTCATCTACAAACTGCAAAACGTTTTCATGAAGGAAGGCCAATATACTGGAAGTCTCTGTGCGAGCTTTGGAGAGAATCATCTCAGGAACTTCCATATTCAGAGGAGGCCTCCTGAATCTTTCTCCAAGCTCCATGATAGTCCCTTCACCTTCAGCACAAGCTTGCACTGCGTGTCTTTTATTGTACAAGAACTTTCCAAGAGCATGATAGAGAGAAAGGATGCCATCTCGACCAGCAATCGAACAAGAGCTACTCTTCTTCCGGACCAAGCTCCTGGTGTACAAGGAACCATATTCTTCACAAGTAGTGACCTCTTGTTTACATGATATCCTTCGCACCTTTTGTTGACCCTGGTGGGGGCCATCCTGCTCCAAACCCAGGCAAAGAAACTGGAGTGATAGAATGGCATTTCGAACATCTCCCCCACAGCTATCAGCAATCGCCTCTACTAAATCTGCTGGGACACGGCATTGCTCTACTACAGCAATCTTCACAAGAAGCTTCTTTATAACATTTGCAGTAATTGGATTAAATGCAATTTTGGTGGCACCCGCAGCTTCCAGAACTCGCTGGATTTCCACAAGCCGCCCTTGTTGCCTCCCGTCTCCTTCAGCAGTCTCAGCCATGTCTGTCATCAACAAAACTGTAATGAAATTGACAGATAGTGCAAGGGTTTGCAATGACCTGCACAGTTGCTGTTGCCGATCTCTGTCATTGGCCACAGGTAGGTCATCGATGACAAGAAGCTTGACAACTTTGGTTTGACTATGGCTGCTCTGCTGCCACTGCGACGGGTCCGTCTTCTTCTTCTCCGAAAAAGAAGAAACCGGTGTGGACACAACAGGCAGCAACGGAAACTTGCGAGCGTTTTCCAAGAAAGACTGGAACTCATCCAGCTTCGACATGTAGGGCACACTGGAACCGGAAGAAACCTGATGCTTGATATGCTCTTGCCACAGTGTCGGAGTGGGAGTTTTCCACTCGAGGATCTCCAGAGTCAGAGCTTTTGCCAGCACGCGAATAACAGCTGTCTTGCCCACTCCTGCTGGTCCTGTAAGTATCAACATTCGGTTGCTGCGACGATTTCCGAGAGTCTGACAAGAAAGTACTTGTCCCTCCAGCCATGATCGCACTTCAGCAATCTTCTTACTGTGTACAGCCAAATCGCCAACACTGTGCGGAGAGTATTTCTCCGTCCAGAGCAACGACTCCGAAACCTCTACGCACTCTTCCCCTTCAACCTTCGCCTCCGTCGCACTAGACCTACTGCTACCACTCTGAAAATCTGCCGAGGCAACATCGCTTGGTTTGAGAAATGGCAACAATCCTCTCCGTTGCTTGGCATTCAAGCCCTTCTTGCTTCTACTATTTGCCCGCAACGAAGACGCTTGTACAGCACAGGATGATCGTGTTCTATCATTGCTGTTCGATTTCCGATTCTCCTGTCCAGAATTCTCAGCTTTCAAAGACGTGTAATCTTCTTCTACTAGGGGACGAAAGGAAGGAACCTTGAAAAAAGAAGAAGAAGAAGAAGCAGGAAATTTTTTCGCAAAAACTGGCTGCTCGTCTTCATCGTCCGACACGACAACCCTACACTTCTTGCGCTTCGCCATGCCTTCTCCCGCACTGCTCGCCCTGCACATCCCCGCACCTCCAAAGCTCCATCGCCCGCCCGGCCTGACCTGCGCACAGCCGAGAGAGAGAGAGAGAGAGAGAGCGCGCGCGACGCGAAACAATGGTGAGGAGGTCTACGCCCCTCTACACAGGTAATTGTGAAGGCGATGAAATAGGTCTACGCCCTTCTGATTATTAACTAGTGAGCATGCCTTCACGGATGAAAATAGTGTTAATGCTTCCTCATATCATTCATATGCAACAATGACTACTTTCACAAATGCCCCTTTTGGCTTCATACAACATTCCTTAAGTTGTGTGTATTTGTTGGCCTTGCCTTGGTAGGCAAGGATATTGTGTTCAGATTGATTATAGAGTATAGTAGCTTAAGTGATTTTGGCCCCTTCGTAGTAATAGGTCTATTTTTATACTAGGATTTTTTGAAAGATGATATTTTGGCTTGTGTTGAAACTTGAGATTACTTATAGAGTTATGATATCTTGAAGGATTTTGGACATTCCTCTATTTTGAGGTGTACTCTGTAGCACTTTCTTTGGGTAGATTTATTCTCTTTTGAGTGATGCTCAGAGAGAGCTACATGACTAGAAAACAACTCATTCGCAAAAATAACAAGCAGCTCATCCTGTGAGCACCTTGCCTCTTATGGCAAGTTCAAATCCTAAACCCTAAACATTTAAATGGTAAATGTTCCTTGAAGCTCTCAAACATTGAACTCACAGTTCAAAGTAACAACTGGTGAACATTCCTCAAAATGCGGGACCAGATGAGAACTACACCATTTGATAATCTCTCCCTTACAAGGAGAGCCAATAAAATCTCTCTCTCTCTCTCTCTCTCTGTTCTTGTAGATAGATTCCTCAAATTGAAGAGTTTGCAGTAAGGCTCACTGGAACATTCCTCAAAAGTTGGGATCAAATCGATACTACATTGTTCTGTAGTCTCTGAATTACAGGCTGAATCAACAAACAATGGTCAACAAACCGTGACACCATGGGCCAACAAAACCAATGAATATTGGACTTTGGATTGATGGCTCTCTTCCCCATGGATCCAATGGGCACATGTGTTTGGGTGATTTAAGCGGTTCAGAAATCTATTTGCAAAGCCATTCAAGAGTGTATCTCAAGATCTGCAAGTGATTTGCACAAACTAAGGCTCTTGAACGATCAACACATTAGTATAATTGGAGCTTTACACTAGAGACAAAAAATTTGAAGGAGATGATGTGTTATGAGCCAGGTGTAGCAGCAGCAGCAGCAGGCACTTCCCCAGCAGAAGGTGCCAATTCATTTCGACTGAAACGGCCCTCATCATAGAAGCTAGCTCGCACTACACGACCTCCAAAGAAACGGCCATCCAAGTCCACCAGTGCTTTAGTTGCTTGCTCAGGCCTCTCGAACTGCACAAAGATTCGTACTGCCTCTGTTACTGGGAAGTCAGGTTCAGTGATTTCAAAAATAAGTACCCGTGTCACCGTTCCATACTTGGTGCATTCTGATGCAACTTCATCCTCAAGATCTGAATCAACTTCCCCAGGCCCCACCTGCACAGGCAATTTTTGCAAACAATCAAATTGCAAGCTCAGCACATCATAATGAGTTTTGTAACTGGCTTCTGAAGTGCAAAACTAGGGGGGCATCATTACTGTCTCATTAAAACATGTTTGTTGTCTACACAGAAAGCTCATCCTGTTGAAAATAAAAGACTGCAAGATCTATTATGAGGTGAACAAAATGGTGAAGCAAAATGGCAAAGCAAAATGGTTCAATGCAAGTTTTTCAAATGTAAGTCCCTTAACTTCAGCTCCAAGTAGAAGAATCAAGAGGTAAGGACCAAATCAAACATGTCATGACAAAAGTCTTGGTGCACATTCTATGGAGCAATTGCATTTGTTACCAGCTATCTAGTTGCATAGCAAAAATCAACTTGCACATATGTTAACTTCCAACCTTAAAGCCAATATATTTGCAGAAATATCTCAAAAACAGCACTCTCAAGATAATATGACAATGAGTGCAGTCATAACCTTGTAAGAGTCACTCACAAAGTGTCAGACTATCATCACCTTCACCATGAACAGCTGTGACAAGGTGCCATGACTACGCACTTAACTTCATCCCAATGGTGGATATAAATCATATATGTAACTTGGCAGGATCCGTGGAGCAATTGCATCTCCCTTCTGTTACTGGCTATGTAGCCACATAGCAAAAATGATCTCACACATACCTTGACTTTCAACACTAAACCAAAGACTGCATTGCAATATCTTCATCAGTAGACTTCAACAAAAACCTTCCTTGAACCCAGAAATGTAATTTCTACCCAGAATTGTATTTCTCATCCACAGTTGCCACAATTCATGAGAAAACCAGCAACATTTGAGCTCCCAGTTCATTCTGCACAATCCATCTTTGAGCTGCATTTTGCAAGATCCATCTTGCAGATGCATTTGAGATTTCATAAAGAAACACTGCAATATGCTTCTTGATGATACCTAGTGCGGTTCATTCTCAGATTCCTCTCAAACTCCCAGATTCTTCATTGCCAGGAGACTTGAGCTTGCATTCCGAACACTGTTTCTATTAGAGAGATGGTCAAGAGATTAGTATTGAGTAGAAAAGGTGCAAGAAACTCAAATACCATATTGCGGAGCAAAACAACCCGTGTGGGAGGACTGGAGATGGAGACACCCTGCTTTGGAATTTGTTTCTTTTCCATGGCCATAGAAGCAGGAGCAGCAGTGGCAGCAGTAGCAGCAGCAGCAGCTGCTGCTGCTGCAGCATTGACAATCACTCCGGCACGCTTGTCTGTCTTGCGAGCCATAAGAGGCACAGTGATGCCTTGCTCCTGCTTGCCTAAACCTTGGCCCTCCTTCCAACCCATTCGTGCCATCATCCTTTGAGCTGCTGTCATTGAGCTCTGCTTGCTAATGCTGAATCCCTCGCTGGTACGAGAAGGTGGTGATGGTGACCTCGTTCTAGCAGGATTAGGGTTGCCGGTGCTGTTGTTGTTGGCTTCTGCTGCTCTTGCTGCTGAGAGCATAGCACGGCGCTTCCAGGCTTCTTCTCCACTGATACGCAATGCTGAAGCTCGTGTCTCAGGAGGAGTTTCGTCTTTCTCTCTCTGTGCGTCTCTTTCCCTCTCAATCTCCCGTTGTCTATGCAATTCACGCTCTCGCTCCCGCTCCTCTTCTTCTAATCTTCTTCTCTCCATCTCTTCTCGCATCTCCTCCTCCATTTTCCTCCTCCTCCGCTCTCGACAATACTCATCATAGTCATTCGGCCTTGCCGGATCATATTCCTCTACCACCGCAGCGCTTACTGCGACTAATGCTGCTGCTGCTGGTTGAGCAACAGCAGGTGATAGAGATCTCTCTGCATCATCCGACGACCATCTGGACGGTGCTGCAGCAGAAAGCAAGAGTCCTCGTCCAGGAGGAGTAGTAATTGTAACCTTATTAGGCTTGATCGCCGCCACTGCTGCTGTTGCTGCTGCGTTACGCAACACAGAAGGAGGAGGTGCAAACAGCGAAGGCTTTCTTACAGTTGGTGGTGCAAGCTTTGTACTGCTGTTGGACCACATGGAGGAAGCAGGTCCAGATCCAGAAACCGATGATCCAGGAGCTTTGTTGCTCCCTCCTCCTCCTCTCGCTCCTCCTCCTTCATCCTCGCTTGCTGCAGCAGATGGAGGCGGCAAGTCGCCATACAAACCCCCCAGCATTTCTCCCGTCCAAAACACCAAGCTCCTGAAACTCACTCCTGAGAGAGCGAGAGACGCCGAGACGATACAGGTCTTCTCTCCTACCCTACAAAGCTAGGCTACCGAGGTTTGTTTCCGAAGCTGCAAAGCCTTCCAAATGCACGCTTTCGACTCAGAGTGCTGCATTTCTCACGTGTTCTTCTCTCTTCCACCTCCCTTGTCTGTGGCGATTCCTGTTAATCTCCTGCACAATTCGAGTCATATACTTCCTCGCCAGATTTGCAACAGGAGCGATCGATCATCGATCAAAAGACCGAGCTCGTGATCATCGATCAAAAGACCGAGCTCGCGACAGAGTTAGACGCCGAGACAGAAGAAGAGAGAAGAAGAAGAAGAAGAGAGAACGATGATTGCTGTTGCAGGCATCGTGCCTGCGGTGGCTATTACGGCTGCACACCTTCCGACTGTCACCGCAGCAGCTGTTGCTTGTGGACGGTAACGCACTTGCTTCCCTTGCTTCGAGACTGTTGTGCTTGTGTGTGTGTGTGTGTTTGTCTTCTTGCTGCCATGAGCTTTGCGTATGTTTTTGACGCAAGAATCTCTGTTGGATTTCAGGAATGATGGATCCCAGAGTTGTAATAGAGCAAGAGCCTCTCTGATCACGCAAGCAGTTGACTCCTCCTCCTCCTCCTTCTCCTCCTTCGCTGTATCTGAAACTGAATCGCCTTGTACATCTGGTGGCTCGAAGTTCCTGCCTACCCCTCCTCCTCAGAGATCGCAAATTCGTCCCACAGCCAAGAAGGACTCGGAGCAAAGGCAGGTACGAAATGGTGAAGAAGAAGAAGAAGGGCGAAGCAGAAGCCGCAGAACAAGAAGAAGAAGAGGAAGAAGGGAGCCAGGCAGCGATGAATCTCCAACAACAACAACAACAACAGCCTTTACCAGACGCCATCTTTTCTTTGGCTGCTTCTTGTCTTTTTCCTTGATGGATCATGGAAGAAGCTCTCTGGCAGGTAATTTGTTTCTTGCAAATTGTAGGGCTTCAATTTCTGGTTGATACTTTGGTAGCAGAGAGTTGGAGACTTTGTGTGGGATGTGTTGTTTTTGGATACATGCACACACATCTCTGTTCATAGTTCTTTGCTGCAGGGGTAGCATTATGAAGCTCGAGGCAGAAAGTTTCATCATGCAGCAAATTTTTGTATTCTTTGCAGACATGAATTGTTCAGGTTTTTGTGATCTTCTTCTTCAGACTTTGGTTTTGGAGCACTGCCAGATTCTCTTTCACATGAGTTTTTATTTCTTCCTTTTGTATTTTGCTGTTGTGCCAGATCAGATAACAGAAGAAGAACCAGAGGATGGTAGCAATGAAGAAAAAGCAGAGGAGATTGACACTTTTGGATTTGATGGACTTGGTGAAACTGAGGAAGATTATGCAGCTGGCAAGGTTGTTGCACTTGCACAATCTGGAGATGGTGCTGTTCTTTTTGTAAGGTCAGCCATCTTTGTCTCTATTTTGTGCTTTGTGCATTTCTTCTTGTCTCTTTCACTTGGCTTCATCTTCTTCTCCAGTATTGTGTGGTTTTCTGTCATTGTTGTTACAGAGGTTTCCCTGCAATTTTGTAGATCATGCATGCTTTCAGTTCACAAGGGTTTATGTATGGATTGGGACTCAGCAGGTAGAAGATTGAAATGTCTCTGTTGAGGTGTCTGTTGGTGCATGCAGTGTAGATGGATTTGATTTGCCATTGCGAATGATGGTGGGAGCTGCTGAAGCAATGGCAATTCTTGCGGCAGCTCAAGAACGTCGGAGTAGGAGACCAGTTACACATGAAGCTTGGGGATCTTCTCTTTCAGCTGTGGGGTGGAAGGTAACAAAAAAGAACTGAGCATTGAAATAATGTAAAATGTAGTTCAAGTGCATGAGTGCTATTTCAGTGTTATTTCATTTCATAGGTTTAGGTTTATAACCCAAGATTGATTTATGGCAATGAGTGTTGTGTCCTTGCTACAGGTTGCCAGAGTAACAATTACAAGCATGGAGAGTGATGTATTTTATAGCCGACTGGTGCTTTCTCTGGAGCCATCAACAATGCCTTCTGTGCAGAGTGAGAATGTGGTGGTCCCTGCTAGTCGTGGACTCAGAAGTGTTGACATGCGGCCATCTGACGGGATCGCACTGGCTCTCAGATGTCGAGCTCCCCTTTTCATCTCCAAGAAAGTGGCAGAGGATATTGTTGGAGCACTGAAAAAGCCTGCTGATCCCTTGAACAGCCCAGGATTGCAAGCACAGGAAGATCATCCTCTCATCGTCAATCATATATCCAATTACGCTTCTTCTCAAAGTAAGATGAGCTCATCCTTGATTGTATTTTCCGAGGATGAGTACAAGAGATTGATTCTTAGATCTTCAGAAAAAACCCAAAATGGCAGCAGGGCTCTGTGAAGCTTTGGAAGCATCCAAACTTTTTCCAATTTGATTTGTACAGATTCTGGAGAGGATAAGCTTCTAATTCTCTGCATTGAGAAAGCTGATCACTTCTCTCCACAAACAAAGTTAGGCTCATTTTGATGCAAAAGTTGCAACATAATTGTGGGCAAGTTTGCATAACATAATTAACCTTCATTATTTTGAATGTTTTTTAAAAAAAATAAATTGTGTTTCTTGTGTAGTTTCTTGTGTAGTTTCTTGGGTATTTGATGTTTGATGTAAATGAAAAGACCCCAGTGACCCCAGTGATTGATAATTATTGTGTTGTTGATTGAATATAATATGTGTGTATATAT
>Ga0209208_10011824_pt1 | contig 11136 bp, 6 predicted proteins | sample S1TSphfallax_3_FD_187694 | JGI IMG/M metagenome (GOLD analysis project Ga0209208, IMG submission 187694) | Host-associated microbial communities from peat moss isolated from Minnesota, USA - S1T2_Fd - Sphagnum fallax MG (SPAdes) (version 2) | ecosystem: Host-associated > Plants > Peat moss >... | reverse complement strand
TCAGACCTGATCATTTTTTTTAAAAATCTAAAATAAACTACAAATTTTCTAAGCATGTAGTTGAAAATATAAACACTCCATGTGTCCATGTGGCAATTTAGCTCCAGTAAAGATTGGCAAGTAACAAACTAGCTAAAACTGAAAATTGGAAAAAAAAAAAAGAAAAAAAAAATAGAAATAGGGGATGAGATTTCAAAAAACAGGGGGAAAAAGTACACTGGGCTTGAACGGGGCATGAAACTCAGTTTAGCAGCAAAATTGGTGCTAAACTGAGTTAGCCCTGTCCTTTCTTTTTCCTGAACGCCTTCAGCCCATCACTTGCTGCTGCTATGTGTACTGTAACTATAAATGTTCTCGAGCCTGGTGCATTTCATCCTGAGTCTCAGTTTTTTCATACCCTTATTTTATAAAATTTCATGACTTTGCAGACAACAGCCAGGAGGGGATGGAACACCAAATGAGGGGTGAAACTCAGGTCCAACAGGTCATGACTTTAGGGATAACTCTAGTGGGAGAACAGCTTATTGTACTAGAGAGTGGGCAAGATATTGCTGATTCTTGATCCCAAGGAGGTCCCAAGCTCTGTTGGCCAGTTCTTCCATTTTAAGAAAATGTCCAATCCCAGTTTTGACATTTCAAAATTTGTGGGAGGTTCTCCAAGTGTTGCGCTCGGTTTTTAAACTCTTAAAACCTTATGGTTCTGATTATGGCACAATTTTGCAGGCTCACTTCAGAAACTAGGTCTAGTTTCATGTACACATTATGCAATCCTCCAATGCAAAAGATGGTGTAAGTACAAAGTTTGCAAAAAATTAAAATTGAGATGTATATAGTTACAAAGCTCTACAACTAATTAAGTTTAATAAGTAGTTATGCAATTGTCAACTTTTTTTTAAAAAAATTAACTTGCTTATCTAAACAAACCTAAATCTGTGTTCAAGAGCTTTTTTTTCATCGTTCCACAGTCCCGGATTTAAGATTGCAAACCAGAGAACTTGCCAAGTTGCTAACACTGGTCCAGACTCCAAACTTTACTAGCAGCCATAATCAAGAGCAGCCTACCCACTCGCTGGCATTAAAGACAGTGGTTCACATGGCTCATTCACACTAGTTGTGCAGAATTTGCCTGGGTGGGCCAATCAACCAAATGTTGCACAATTAAAGAGGCCAATAAATGGCAATAAATGGCCTTATTAGATGCCGTCACCAAGGTCAGATTTATGACTCTAGCTTGAGAATAAATTTGAGCTTCTTTCATAGTGAGTTGATGTACAACTTTTGTGATATTCCTAGTTCTAAGAGTGCTCTTCTGAGTTTGATCAGTAAGCCAAGTGTCCAAAGCCCTGTTTGTTTTTTTTTGCAATTTTGTGATGTAGCCAAGGTGGTGATCCTCCATAAGAAGATTTAGCCAAAAATATTTAGGCATCCTTCTACATTGTTGGCTACCTACTGGAACCTACTATAAAAATCTGGTGATTTCTTTTTATATTCTTTACAAATATTTGGGGATTAAAACCCTCCAACCCCACTTTTCACATTTTAAAATTTTTTAGATATGCCAGTTGGTGAAATCTCACTAGGAAAAAATGAACAAATTTCTCACCAACCCATGTTTACTACCACATACCACTTCCTAGATTTCCAGAAGCCTTGCTAAAGATTTGTTGCTGATTGAAGTTTCTTTGATTGGCATACATGAGTGATGAGGAATTGTGCTTATATGTAGGTTTTGGGCATAACGAGCACAAGCATCAGGCCACACTTGAATCGAAACATTGGCTTCCTGGAAAGCTTTGGGTAACCCAAATCCATTGGAAAGGTAGAATGGGGAGCTGGATGAGTGGAAGGGATTTCATTATCATCTCAAAGTTACTCAATGGTTGGCCACCTCATGGATACCAAGTGAAAGCCGGAACACGACAAGAGGTCCACAAAGGCTTGTTTTAGAGCATAACTAGTGTCTCCACCATTGAAACACATTGATGAAATCCTTATGCATATGAGACGACAGCCAGGATGAACCAGCATCTATGTTGGTAGTGACCTTTACCCTTAGAGCAGCTCCACGGTGGCCTGGACAATAAATTTAAGATGAAGTATTCCTATAACATTTGTATGTTGGTTTGGGCTTGCACCTACATGCAATCCAGACATTGTAGCATAAAATGATTCTTCTTGATTGGTCAATTTAATAAATGGCCTAGGTGGTTAAATTCAAATAGTCTTTCACCTTATATTGTCTCATTTGCCATGTTCATGGGTTAGGATTGGAAACAAGAAACTCCATTGTGTTGGATGTGATAGACAATCCTCTCCCATTGATTGGGCTCCACACCCATTGGGCAAGTTTGTTGGAATTTACAAGTGTACAAAAATGGTGCCCCATACATCACTGTTGTCAGCCCTAGCAAACTACTCGGTGTCTTCGATCCATGAGTGGAACCATGCATCCTCTTTGACACCACCAACACATTACAAAAAGTTGACACCTTAATAAGGTTGGAAATTATATCCACCAACACAAATGACTATGGTAGGTGAATTTTGTGTTGAATCTTTCCACACTAAGGATCCAACCTTTTGTTAAGAACTTGTGGTTCCAACGTTCAAAGATTCATTTTTGTCACCATAACATGGTTTCTATCGACTACCTAAAACATGTTGTCTCATGAAACACCTAACATCACCTCATCTATAACCAATGGGCCGAAAAATTTGGATCCACAACAATATCTTAGGTCAACATTCGAACTAAAGGACAATGAGTTTTCTCATTCCTTAGTTTTGCCCAAAACATGCACAATTTATTTCACCTATGCTACCATGTCATTAATAGTGCCTCTAGGCATGTGAATCTTGCCTCCATGGTGTTGGGTTGATATAAAGTTGGCTTGGTGGCCGACCTTTTATTGGTCACACCTTTCCTTTTCTGGCCTTTTTTAAAACCCTATTTTTTTTCAACATTGGTCATTTGTGATTAACCTTGTTGAAATTCCAAATGTAAAGTAAAATAATGATTCACATCATGCCCACAAACTTTATAATGGGAACATGGTTGGCCAAAGTTACGGTTGGAGGTGGTGGCTTGAGGTGGATTGGGACAATGACTTTTCTAATCAAACCCACCACATCTTTAAAAACTTTCCTTTCCACCTTGTTTAATGGAATACAATGATGACGTATATACCACTTTGTTTTGGTTTGGTCCCCTTGGTTTTTCTCGTGACATGACATTATTTGGCTAACCACTATTTGGCCCCAATTAACTTAACCTAGTTTTGGTTAAACATGTGTAAGTCGGTTAATGAAATTTTGGGGTTAACCCGGGGTTCATGGGATAGGATAGTAGGTTTGATCTTATCCAAATGGATTGCCAAGGGGGTGGGTGGCCTATATAGGGTAAGGTGGGAGGTAGGTTAGCTAAATTAAGTTATGGCATGAATACCTTGTCTTCACTTAGGTCAGTTAAATATGCCAGATAAGGAGGTATGGGTATGGCAGAGGTGGCTTTTAGGAAGGTGCTAAAAATTAAGTTTAGGTCAAGACAACAATAATATCTTATTCTTGAAGCTTAGAAGAGGGAAAGCATTGTTGATCACCTTTCCACCTTCTAATTGATGAACAATGTGTGAGGAAGTGGGAGGGAGTGAAGATTGATGATGAGGTTATGGAATATGGTATGTTAAAGGGGTTAAACATATCATGAGGAGGTAAGGTAATGTGAAGGGGCTACTACATCATAAAAAGGTTAGCTTTCAAAGTGCGCCCAACCAAGCAACATAGTTGAAATGGAGGTGGAGGCATTAGTAGTTGGTGGTGGTGGTTGCTCAAGGGAGGTCTCCAAACATTGTTCCACTCAAAGGTAACTGGAGGAAGAGGTACAGAGAACTAGTGTTTGGTTTAGTAAAGAAGGATTATAAAAGGAGGAGCGACATAGAAGGAGGGGATCTGATCTATAAGTGAAGTAAAAGGTTTGTTTTTTTATATGAGAACGAAGGAAGTACGAAAAAAAGGATTGGTTTCAAGGAGCTTGAACAAGTAGTGGTTGTTAATGTGATTAAGAGTGGAATTTGTTTTTGAAAAAAAGAAAGAAAAGGAAGGTAGGACTATTCATAGGAAGGAGAGTGGGTTTTTCAAGGCATGGGTAGAAGCTTGGTTGGAATAAGAAATCAGTAACTAAAGACTAAAGACTTTAATGTAACTACCATTTTTTTCTTTTGATGTGTGAAAATTTGATTTGAAAAACATTTTATTATGATTAATGCATGTTGGGTGAACTCTTTTATTGTAATTCACTTGTTGAAGACTATGGTTAGTTATAGCATGAATAAAAAAACAAGGTTGTGAACAAGGAAAAAGGTTGTTGTTTAGATTAAACAAGGGCATGATAGGATATAAATTACAAGGGGGGAAAGGAAACTCTATTAAGTAGAGGGCTAGGCCCTTACATTAAATTGGATAAACTATCTTAGGCAGATGGTAAAAACTGAAATGCCTCAAATAACTTGGCTACAACTTTTCTTATAGGTTTTGCTACAATGGTGTTATTGGATTGAACATCAAGGTTTCAAGATTAAAAGAATTAGTTGGTTAATGAGATGAATTTGTGACCATAGTGAAATATCTAGAAAAGGGGTAAAAGGATGATTACTTAATTATGACACCTTTTGGATGTTTTTCAAGGGGCAAAAGGGAGTGACTTAGGGTAACATGTTAGTGATGTGTTAATTTTGTGCTTAATAACCACATAACATTTGAATCAATGATGTTGAAACACTCTTCAAGTTGTCATTATTGAATCCAAAAATTGTTGCATTTTCTTCCACCATGTGTAGTGACAATTGAAACACACATGCCAATGTGGGTTGTGCAAACTAAAGCCTATCACTTAAATGTTTTATCCAAAATCCCATACTAGAATTGGATAGCTTGTGCTTTTGTCACTCCTATTTTTCTCATGGTGATCAACCTTCTCATCATTGAGTATGCCTTTCACAAGCTTTCATGCATCTTACATTGAAATTTTTACAAACTCCATAACTTTTATGTTTAAACCCATTGGTAATTTTTTCAACTTTCAAAAGAATTTCACAACAAGGTTGGGTGCCAACAAGCTCATGACATGCTAGACAATTTTTCATGCTTTTGGATTCACCTCGTACATATCATGAATCACCTTAGCAAATGACATTTTGGTTGAATTGTCCAAAAAATATTTTACATCTTAGTTTTCACCCCACATGAAATTCGCAAACTTGCCCACTAAATATGCCTCAAACCTTATATTTATCTATAATCATTTCACCATACGCTAAGGGGAATTCACAATTTTAAACTTGCCATGAATAAAAAATAATTATGGAGCCACCCATCAACACATTTTCTTTGCATTAATGGCATCCTATTCCTTTGAAAAATTATATATAAATGAATCACTTCTTGAAAATGTTTAATTTCACCCCAATCACACATGCCAATGTACACAATATATGGGTTGTTGGGCATAAAATGCAATGTGATGTTGTCCTTCAACAAATCATTAAACAAAATTCCATTATGGTGTGTTAGGCATAAAATTAACTTGGCCTAACAACTTTAATTTGGCCCGCTCCCCCCCTACCTTATGGAGGACATCCAAAAGGGTGTCATAACAAGAACTCAACCCCTTCTTCCCACACTTTCTTTCTTTTTTTTAAATACAATTCTCCTTCTACTACCTCGTTTAACCTAGATAATAATCCCTTTTCTACTCACAATATTAACCTCTTACCCTTGTTATATTAAACCTAGCCTTAATTTAATGAATCACAATTGATTAAGACTTGCATTTCTTCCTTCCTTTTTGGATTTATTACCCTTCCCCTTCCTTATCTATTCTAAACAATAGTCCCTCTTCTACTCACTACACTAACCTCTTCCCTTTCTTGTATCAAACCTAACCCTAATCCAATAAATCATCACTAACTAGGACTTGCACTTCTTCTTTTTTATAATTCCTTATAGGCAAAGTATATTTCTCCTACCTTGTATGAGCCAAACAACAACTACCTTTCCTACTCCTACACTATCTTCTTTTCTTGTTATAATTAACCACAACCCTAAAACCAACAATTCATAACCAAGACCTCGCACATAGAACTTGGAGCAATTAGAGATAATATTCCTTGACTTAAAACTTCACACATCAAAAAGAAAATAAGGTTATATGGGTTTGTTTAGTGCCTAGTGTGGATTTCCTTTCCACCAAGCTCCTACGTTACTTGAAATAACACTATCTTATTTACTAACAACTTTTCATCTCTATCCTACCTATACTCACAACCTTGTTAACAACATGACTCCTCCCCACTCTTTGAAATTAAGTTTTTTCCAATCTTTCTCTACCTTATTACAAGGGGCAAACCTTTGCTTTCTTGACAAAGCAACCCCTTCTTCTACCTTTTCATCCTCCTTTTCTACCAAGTTTAGTTCAAGATCCATGTACCTTTCCCACCTTCGCCCTTGAATATAATGTTCACCAAAACTACTTTGAATAGCCACCAACACACCACTGATGTTTCCACTTCCAAATCTTCCTATTATTGGGCTAGATGTGTTTAGTTAACCCACCTTTTCATGATGCAACAACCTCCTCTTGCATTTTTACCTCCTTGAGACATACCTAATCTCCAAAGCTTTCACACTACTCATCATCATTCTTCACTCCCCTCCCACTACTTCACACCCCACTTGTCATTCAAAGAATGAAGGTGGTCAACAAGTTGTAGGAAGAAAGAAAGTTGTTATTAACCTAGCCCAAATATTTAACATCTTCTTAGAATCCACAACCCTTTACCTAGCCTAGGCTAGACCATGATAACCCTATCTTAATTTAACCTATGATCTTATCCTCCCCCACCATATCGTGTCCAAGTTACCCATCCATAATAGTCTATCTTAAATAAGATCCTCACTATTTCATGAACCTTTGATTAAAAACCCCAAAACTTCACTAATCGGCCTACCTAGGCTTAACCTGAACTAGGTTAGGTTAATTATTGCCCAACATGGTGAATTACATTCATGATGTTCATGAATGCCCATGCCATATTCTTCACATTACTTTGTCTAAAATTGACAAGTTGTTTTTACCCTTCCATATCAGGCCTCCTTTTGTGCAATAACATTCAATTTTCCATAGGGGGTGAATATTTCATGTTATAATCCAACATTTTTCGAAAACATGCCCCCATTCCATCACAATGTGTAAGCCTCCACATTTTTTAATGGATGGTAAAGAATTGATGACCCTTGGATGTTCACATGGGTAAGCCAACATTTTTATGAAATGTCATTTGTGCATTTCTTGTTTATCATCTATTTTGGATGTCTCCCCCACCAATTGGTGCTTGGAATGAAATTGAACCTTTCAATCCACACCATACATACCACACCATAACCACTTTGATTGTCCATACCCAACAAAAGGAGCACATTCATTGTGCTTGGAATTCGTAGGATGCCTTAACTTTATGTTTGGGAAAGAAGATTTCAAACTATTCTTTCCATCCATGGTGCCAATTGTGCCCTCTTTTTCAAGAAATTTGTGCTAAATTTGGCCCACCATGTCACCTTATCCCACAATTCCACCACCTCCACAATCCAATTTGTCTTGTCTTTTGTTAAAGTTGTTAAACCATTCCATCAAATTTGACATTGTGTCCTTGACCTTGCATTCAAGCCATTTGAAAAATGTTGGAAAATTTTGCAACTTGATGTATTCTCTGGAATTTTTTGTTCCATTACAAATTTTGACTCCATGAATTATTTGTGTACTCATCAAAGGTGGATGTTTGTTGAAGTTAACAAATGTGAAATTGAGGGAGGCCATCATATGTTCCTTGAAAAACTCGAAGACAATTTCTTGGAATCATCACATGGAAATGTGTTTAAAGTCATCTACCACAAGCCTCTATGACTTTTGAAAATGGGTCAATGAAATGCTTTCACCCATGAACATTTTGTATGCCTTTCGTTTCTACATGGTTTATGATGGCACATTAAAAGGCCTTCGATGTGGATCAATCAAATGTATGAGATAAAAAGGTTTTGTGCTTTAAGGTCAAATTGTCCCTTTGAAGGTTGTTGAAACATCATTTTAATTTGGGATGCCCAAAAAACCTTAAAAACTTCCAAGCATTAATCGTTACATGAACAACTAAAGTCTCAAAAAGTCAAGGATTAAGCTTTTCATAATTTTGTGAAAGGGATGGCAAAACCACCCATGTATCCAAGGTTTCACCTCTTTAGGTCACTTGAGGTTTTAAGTAATGGTTGTAAGGGTGCAACCAAAAACATAAAACTCAAAGGGGAAAAAAGATAGCAAAAAAATGAAACCAAGATTCATTTTTTAAACCTCATACATTCCCAACCCAATTTGGTTGCCATTGGATGGGCAAATGCTCATTCAATTGCCATCAAATGGTTAGATGATCATTTAGTTATTAGTTCTAAACAATTAATAACCAAAAACTATCATGGTCAATTAATGGCAACTGAATCAATCCTGTCCATTTTATGGCGACAAAATTAATTATAACCATTTGATGGCAATTGGAAATGAAAAGGGTTGGTGATTGAAAATTTAAAGTTTCGGTAACCAAAATGATGTGACATCCATCTGATGGTGACCAAATCAATATATTCGACTTTGATTGCCATGCAAACCATTATTTACCTTTCTTTTTTTTTGTTCCTTTTTTTTAAAAAGGGGGATCATTTCTCAAAACTTGGAAAGTGGCTTAAATATGTGAAAATCACCCATAAATATTACCTTCACATACATCTCATGCACTTCAGCCTTTGGATATGGCTTATTTCAAACCTTTCAAGATTGCTTTCAGAAAGGAAAGAAACATAACAATGGTTAGGAGGAATTATACAAAACTAGACAAAATAACATTGGCAAGTTGTGTAAACAAAACCTTGGACCAAACAAGTTGGTCCGGGTTTCCTTGTCCTTGTTTTACCATACAAGTGATCAAAGAGTGAATTTAGAGGTATGTTCCACTACCAACTTGCTTTCCTCAAAGATATTGTCCCATTTTCTACTACATCCATGGCATCTTCCAATTGTTCATTGGTCCATTTGCCTCTAGTGATCAAAGGATTGCATCTATTAACTTTTTTTTTTTTTTTGGCTAGTTCTTGCCATAAGATGGTGGAAAATTCTCTTGGTTTTGGCTTGGTTGGTCCTATAGTCTAATTTGCCCCCTACAAGGTACATTGATCATCATGACTTAGATCCCCCTAGTCCCAACCTACAACACATTGGTGGTGTCCTATCTAGCCTTACAAGAGGTACAAAATTAAACTTTGTGTACTTTGCCTAGGTCTCAAGGAAGTAGGACAAATCATGATATGTTTTTAATGCGTAACTTTCTAACTGTTGTAAAGAAGTGATCTAAACATAGAATGTTTCAAATTCATCCCAAATTAAATTTTGGTTTGTTGTTGTTGTGCAGGCAATAGGTGTGTATAACAAACTACAATTTCTGGGAGTTGGATAAAATTTGCCTCTCTTATGACTATTTAGATTATATTCACAAATTATATAACTTTGCACCCAACAATAATACAATTTTTTTTTGAAATTGGTGTTGTAAAATTGATCTATTGTAAACTTTCTTAATTTTCTTTGTATATCCACCCTTGAACCCTCAATTTGTATCTCTTTTTTGATAACATTAGAATCTGTTCCTTGATGTTCAAGCTTTTCTAAATCCTCTTTGGCTAATGTAATGTCAAGATTTTGTTGATCTACTTTTAATGCTTGTAGCTTTTCTTTGGCTATTATAAAATGGCCTCCTTGCTTTGGTTGATATGCTAGAACTTGTGTTTTTGATCTAGCACTTTTTACGATTCCTATGTTACTTGGCCTTGGTTTGGTTTAACCCACATGATCTCAAAATGTTGATGAAAGATTTTAAACTATCTCTCTCACAATTTGAAAGCTCTAACATGCTTGTAGAATTTTGCTTGTGAATTTGAAAGATAGGATTGTGAATCCAAACCTTGCATCATAGCCTTGTGTTGATGAACAAGTTAATTTTGGCGGGAATGGGATGTGCTTGAATTTGGGGGGAAATTGAAAGCTCTTCCCTTATTAATGTGTACCTAATATTCTTTCATTCTTGTAAGCCCTAATCTTTGTTTATGGGCAGTTGTGTGCTATATTTAACATGACCTTTGCACCCCATCACCAAACTAGTTATGTTCAATGTATTGTGCAATTAAATTGCCTATCACCAAACATTGGTTCCCACCCCAAACTTGGGGCCAATGTAAAATTGAACCATTTTTCTCTCATAACCAAACATTTAAAGTACCCCTCATGTGCTCCCCCTTGCATAACAAAAAACATCTCATGGCTCATCATCAAACTAATCTCATGTAAAACTATTCAATTTTTTTACAAATCTGCCCACCTAAATTCCTAATACCGAACACTAAAATTTGATGGCTGGTCACCAATATGAAAAACCTGGAACACTTTTCTTTTCAACCAAGCCTTTGGTAATGGGAAAAAAAACAACACCCATAGGATTTTTTTTGTTCTAACACAGGCCAGTGGTTGCACTACATGAGTGCTCGGTGACCGGCCTATATTTGGTGATGGGGCAGTTTACCCTACTCAAGGAACACTCATGTGCACCTCAAGATTTTGTTATGGACACTTGGCAATAGCTCCTGATTTTGAGCACCAACCAGTAGAGTGGAGGCACACAATGAAGGTAACTATTTAGATTCTAGATCTGCATACTCTTGTGGCCAACTGTAAATAGAGCCCAAATATTCTTATTACAACAATGGGTTCTTGAAACTATGATCCTTTTAGAGGTCCTTCCATCTTGTACCTTTTTCTCTCCCTTTGTTGGGTGCTTTGTTTTATTGAAGACTAGTGGGTGCCCGTGGCCGAAGGCCACTGTGAAGCCCCCTGTGTGAAATCCAGGTCCCAAAATTGAGATCCCACATCCTGAAAATCACCTCCTAAAAGTTTTCAGGTTTTGGTCTTGGAAACCGCGAGTGTGAAAATCCAGGCCCCAAAGTTGAGATCCCAAATCCTGAGAACCATGTCCTGAAAACTATATCCTGCAG
>Ga0209208_10011823_pt1 | contig 11137 bp, 11 predicted proteins | sample S1TSphfallax_3_FD_187694 | JGI IMG/M metagenome (GOLD analysis project Ga0209208, IMG submission 187694) | Host-associated microbial communities from peat moss isolated from Minnesota, USA - S1T2_Fd - Sphagnum fallax MG (SPAdes) (version 2) | ecosystem: Host-associated > Plants > Peat moss >... | reverse complement strand
AGCGGCCCCTTGTACGGCACGCGCCCCTCAATGCCCTCCGGCACCAGCTTCCCGTTCGGCGACTGCGCATAACGCTCCGATCCGCCCTGCGCCATCGCGCCCATCGACCCCATTCCGCGGTAGCTCTTGAACGTGCGCCCCTGATACAGAATCGTCTCGCCCGGGCTCTCATCCGTGCCCGCCAGCAGGCTCCCAATCATCACCGAATCCGCGCCCGCCGCAATCGCCTTCGTCACATCGCCCGAATACTTCACGCCGCCGTCGGAAATCAGCGGAATCTTAGCCTCGCGCGTCGCCTTCGCGCATTCCGATATGGCCGTAATCTGCGGCACGCCCGCCCCGCTCACCACGCGCGTCGTGCAAATCGATCCCGGCCCGATACCCACCTTAATTCCGTCCACGCCCAGCCGGCACAAATCGCGCGCCCCTTCATACGAAGCCACATTCCCGGCCAGCAAATCCACTTCGGGAAACTGGCTCTTCACCCGCTTCACCGCATCCATCACGCGCTTGCTGTGGCCGTGCGCCGAATCAATCACAATCACGTCCACCTTCATGCGGATCAGCTCGGCCGCGCGCTCCAGAAAATCATCGCCCGACCCAATCGCCGCCGCCACCCGCAGCCGTCCCTGAAAATCCTTCGCCGCGTTCGGATACTTCAGCTTCTTCTGAATATCCTTGACCGTAATCAAACCTTTCAGCGCGAACTGATCATCCACCACCAGCAGCTTTTCCACGCGATGCTTATGCAGAATCTTGCCCGCTTCTTCAAGCGTCGTGCCCACCGGAACCGTAATCAGGTTGTCCTTCGTCATCACGTCGGAAATGGGCAAATCGTAGCGCGTCTCAAACCGCAAATCCCGGTTCGTCAAAATCCCCACCAGCTTGCCGTCTTTGGTGACAGGCACGCCGGAGATGCGGTAATTCTTCATCAGCTCCAGCGCGTCGGAAATGCTGCGCTCCGGCTCAATCGTGACGGGATCGACAATCATGCCGCTCTCGCTGCGCTTCACGCGGTCCACCTCTTCCGCCTGCCGGTCAATCGGCATGTTGCGGTGAATCACGCCAATGCCGCCCTGCTGCGCCAGCGCAATGGCCATATGCGACTCCGTCACTGTGTCCATGGCGGAACTCAGCAGCGGAATTTTCAAGTCGATGCGGGACGTCAGCCGGGTAGTGGTGTCCACCTCGGCGGGGGTTAAACAGCTGTACGCGGGCTGGAGCAGGACATCATCAAAAGTGAGTCCCTCTGGTATTACCTCAGGGATCATGCGGTGTTCTTCATGGTACCAAGCCAACCGCCGCTATACTGAAATTGCTTGGAGCACGTCGGTCGCTATCAGATCCTGGATGAACTGGGGCGCGGCGCTCATGGCGTCGTCTACAAAGCCCTCGACCCCGCCATTGGCCGCACCATCGCCATCAAAGCCATCCCCATCGGCGAAACCAGCACGGCCGACCTGGACCGCGTGCGCGCCGGCATCCTGCGCGAAGCCCGCCTCGCCGGCACCCTCTCTCACCCCAACATCGTCGCCGTCTATGACGTCGTCGATGCCATCGACGAAGCCTTCATCGTCATGGAATTCGTCGACGGAAAATCGCTTGAAAAAGCCATCGCCGCCGGCCTCTCCCGCGCCGCCTTCCTGTCCGTCCTCAGGCAAGTCGCCCAGGCCCTCGACTACGCCCACCGCAAAGGCATCGTCCATCGCGACGTCAAGCCCGCCAACATCGTCCTCACCGACCACCGCGCCGGCGAAACCGGCGAATTGCTCGCCAAAATGGCCGATTTCGGCGTCGCCAAAATTTCCTCGCACGAAAAAACCCAGCCTCTCGGAGCCAAGTCGCGCCCCGTCGGAACCCCGAACTACATGTCGCCCGAACAAGTGGCTGGCGTCACCCTCACCGGCGCATCCGACCAGTTCTCCCTCGCCGTCATCGCCTACGAAGTCCTCACCGGCCAAAAAGCCTTCACCGCCGATTCGCTCGAAGCCCTGCTCTACAAAATCCGCCACGAGCCCGAAACCCCCGTCGACACCCTGAACCCGTCCCTCTCGCCCACCGTCGCCAAAGTGATGCGCCGCGCCCTCGCCAAAAATCCCGAAGACCGTTTTCACTCCTGCGCCGAATTCGCCGGCGCGCTCGAATTCGCCCTCGGCGATTCACCGCCCGTCATCATTCAGGAGCCTGCGCCCCAATACGTCACCTACCAGGAGGAATCCTCCGGCTGGCTGAAAAAAATCGCCCTGCTCCTGGTGCTCTGCGTCTTCGCCGCCCTCGCGCTCGTCCTCATGGTGCGCATGAACTCCGGCTCAGCCGTGCCCGTCCAAGTCCTCGACACCAAAACCGCCCCCGTCTCGCCGCCCCCGCCCGCCGTCACCGAACTAAAAACCGACGACACCCCCACCATCGTCAAAGTCCCCGACCTTCCCGCCCTCCCCAAAAAGAAGCCAGCCGTGCGCCAGACGGGCACAAGTGAACCGCCCGCCAGCCTGCCTTCCCATAGAGACGTCCAGCTCCTCACCGACCCGCCCGGAGCAACCGTCACCGCCGACGGCACCCAATCCTGCACCACGCCCTGCTCACTCGCCCTCGCCCCCGGCCGCCACACCCTCGCCGCCTCGCTCCCCGGCTTCAGCATCGCCCGCAAAATCTTCAGCGTCCCGCAAGACCTGAACATCCTCCTGCCGCTCGAAAAAAGCGTCGGCATCCTGCTCGTTTCCAGCGACCCCGCCGGCGCAACCGTCAACGTCGACGGCCAGTCGGCCGGCCGCGCACCCCTCACCCTGCGCCTCGCCCCCGGCATCCACCGCCTCACCCTCTCCGAAGGCGGCCGCCGCCGCGAAGAAACCATCCAGGTCACCCCCGACCAAGTCACCACCCGCCTCTTCCGCTTCTAGCCAGTTCCGAAAATCAAAAAATATTTTTCCCCATCAAATCAAACACTTACCCCCGCTTTTCCCCGCCTCCGCGAACCCCCTCATTTTACTTTGGACGTGAAAGGGGACTCTCATGTCCAACTCATCGAAAAACGCCACCAAACACGGCTGCTGCGCCGCCGGCACCCTCATCCTGCCCACCGAAAGCGAGCAGGATTTCAACAATCTCGAAGCCCTGTACGTCAAGGCCTACACCCCGCGCGACGAACACGAGCGTCACCTCGTCCAAGACATCGTCCTCGCCGACTGGATGCTCCAGCGCGCCACCCGCGCCCACGCCCAGGTCGAATCCGCCCTCTACGAAGCCAGCCCCAACCCCGCCGATTGGACCGAACTGCAGGAGCGCAAACTCGGCCGCCACATCCGCTACCGCACCGCCCAAACCAACATCCTCGCCAAATGCCGCAAAGCCCTCGAAGACCATCGCAAAGCCCGCCTGGCCGAAAAAACCGCCGCTGAAAAATCCGCGCTATCCGCCGAGCGCCTAAAAGTCGCCCAGAAAAAAGCCAGCCCCATCGTCGACTGGCAGCAAAAACTCAGAAACATGCGCGCCGAAGCCGTCGCCCGAGGCTTCGTCTCCCCCGACGAACCCAACCCCTTCGACAAGGCCCCTTATACAAAGTAAGATAGGCCTCCAGGCCTGTCGGCTGACCTCCAGGTCTAGCCAGCTAAAATTTTTTCCGCTGCCCCGGTCTGGCACAACTGCGTCCTAAATACTCTTCAGCCGCCGCCAAACCACCCCCGGCACCAATCCCGACACATCCCCGCCCAGTTTCACCACCTCTTTCACCATCCGCGAGCTCAAAAATCGCCACTCTTCCCCCGCCAAAAGGAAAATCGTCTCCAATCCCGGCCGCAAACGCCCGTTCAGCAGCGCCATATCCCGCTCCGTTTCGTAATCGGAAATCCCCCGCAACCCGCGCACAATCGCCCGCGCCCCGCGCCGCTCCGCAAAATCCACCAGCAGCCCGTCAAACGAGTCCACTTCCACCCCGTCCAGCCCCGCCGTCGCCTCCCTCAGCATCCCCGTCCGCTCTTCCACCGAAAAAAGCGGCTGCTTCGAGGTATTGTTCAGCACCGCCACAATCAGCCGGTCCGCCAGCTTCGCGCCGCGCCGAATCAAATCCAGGTGCCCATTCGTCACCGGATCAAACGACCCCGGATAAATCGCCACCAGCGGCCCGCTGCCCGCCGCTGCGCTAGGCGCCATACGGGTGCTGTCTCCTGTCTTCCTCTTCCTTCTTCTCGCGCTTCTTGTCCTCTTCCGACTTCCCGCCTTTAAAGTAAAGATGCACCGTCACCTTGTGCGTCGCCGCGTCGGCCGTGTAATCGGACTGCGTCTTCGCCAAATTGTCGAACAGCCCCTGCTCGCCCACCTTCTTCAGAAAGAAATCCGGATAATCGGGATTAAACGGCTGCCCCACCTTCTCGCCCCACAGCTTCTCAATCACCGGCTGCGCCGTCATGTCCAGCCCGCGAATATCCAGCTTGGCAAACTGATAAACCTCGCCCGGAACCACGTTGTAAACCACGTTCATGACATGCTTCGGCTCATCCGGCGTCATCTCCGGGTCAATCGTCGCGTCCAGCAATCCCTTATGGTGCATCTTCTTCAGCAGCTCCACCCGAAACGCATCCACCTTGTCCGAACTGTAAGGGTCGCCGGGCTTGAACGTAATCGCCGACCGGATCTCATCCTCCTCCAGCCCTTTCCCGCGAAAACGCAGTGGCCCAAAATTAAACTGCGGCCCCTCATGAATCGTGATCTTCAAAATCACGCCCGAATTTGTCTTGGCCGGCTCCGTCTCAATCTTCGGAAACGTCACCAGCGGATACCCGCGCGCCGAATAAACCGGCCGGATCGCCCCGTCCAGAATCAGCTTCACCCGCGCATCCGTCAGCGGAACCCCAATCGCCACATCATTGGCCGCGCGCAAAATCGTGCCCTTGTCCACCTTCTCGTTCCCGCTCACATCCACCAGCGAAATCGTAGGAATCGGCGCGTCCGGAAAAAAATTCACCTGCAACTTCCCCGTCTCATCCGTCGCCACCGTCGCCCGCACCCTCACCGGATTCTTCTCCGTCTGCGCCAGGTAATCCTGCACCGCCGCCCGGTACCGCTGCACCACCGACGCCGTTCCCGGAATCTGCTCGGCATAAAACGGAACATGCGTCTTCAAATACGCCAGAATATCGGCGGGCGCAGCGCCCAGCCGCTCAAAATGCAGCGGCAAAACCTGCGTATCCTCCACAACCGTGTAAACCACGTCATACTGAGTCGTCGGCCCCGCCTCATACTTGAACTGGAACGAAACCGTGCTGAACACATCCAGCCCCTGCACCTTCTGCCGCGCCTGCTCCAGAATCGGCACGCTCACCGCATCGCCCGCATTCAGCCCCAGCGCCTTCAAAATCTCGCCCGTCGCATAAATCTGGTTCCCGCGCACCTGAATCGTGCGCAGCACGCCCGGCGGCGGTTCTTTCTTGGGAGCCTGAGAGAAACCCAAAACAGCAGCAATCAACAGGACAAACGTGGCGCAGGCGGTTTCGCCTGCGATTCTTGCATGAGGCATGGACCTAATTCAATGATACGTGCGCACATGTGTCATATCTCGGCAGCAGCGCAAAGATAATCCCCGACCCCGCAACCATCCCCAAAAACACCACCAGCGCCCCGCCATAAGAACCCGTCCGGTCAAACACCGCACCCGCCAGCAAAGGCCCCGCGCCGCCCGCAATCGCATAGATGCACCATGTGTAGCCATACAATTCGCTGAACCGTTCCAGCCCGAAATAGCGCGTCAGCAAATAAGGAACCGTGTCCGATTCCGCGCCCATCCCAATCCCCACCAGTGCCGCGGCAGCAAACGCAACCCAAACCGAATGCCCATAGATCACGCCCGCAAATCCGCAAGCGCTAACCGCAAACAAACACGCCACCACCCGCGCCGCAAAGAACCTGTCAATCAAATATCCGGTTGATAATTTGCTGGCCAGCGTGGCGAACCCAGCCGCCGAAAGCACCGCAGCCGCCGCACCCGGCGTCATTCCGCGATCCGTCAGCAGCGCCGCCCAGTGCGTGTTCAAGCCATTCGTCGCGAGCGAAAACAGCAGCAGCCCGAACAGAATCATCACGAACCGCGCGCTCATCGCATCTTTCAAAATTCCCGGCCTCTTCTTGCTCACGCTCACTTCCCGAAACCCCGGCTCGTGCAGAAAGGCAAAGCTCAGCGGCAGCCCCGTCACCAAAACCATCCCGCCTAAAATGCCAAACGCCGCGCGCCATCCATAGCCCGAAATCAGCGCCTGCGCCAGCGGCGGCAGAATCATAAATCCAATCCCCGAACCCGCCATCACCGCCGCCAGCGCGCGGCCTCTTGATTGGTCAAACCACGCGCTCACCACCCGCGCATAACCCAACTGCGTGGTGCCGTTGCCCACAACACCCAGCACCGCCAGCGTCACCACAAAATGCCATAGATGCGCTGTCAGCAGCGCCAGCGAAGCAAAACCCAGCCCATAAATCAGCGTGCAAGGCAGCACAATGCGCCGCGCCGGAAACCGGTCCAGCAGCCGTCCCAGAAACGGCGAGCAGACCGCCACCGACAAAACCGCCGCCGTAAAGCCAACGGAAACCTCAGACCGCGTCCACCCCAAACTCGCCGCCAGCGGCTTCAGAAAGACGCCGAACGTCGCGATGAACAGCGACCCGAAACCCACGAACACGCCCACGCAAGCCGTGAGCAAGACGCGCGCCCCGTCACTCCGGTTTTGGCGGTATCGTGACTGGTTGAGTGGTGCGGGAGTAGCCATGAAGTGCAGATCGTTTTGCGCCCGCGCGATGCGCCGCGTCGCTCATCGCATGCACGCCGCTCGCGTCAATCCAGCGGTTATAAAAGTTAAACAGCGCGCACACCGTAATGGCGTAATAAATCGCCTCGTCCGTGTACCCTGCTTCATGCAGAACGGCAATATCGGCGGGCTGTATGTTGACTGAATCTTCATTCACCTTGCGCACAAAACGAAACAGAGCTTTTTCTGAATCCGGCAGCGCGCTGGTCTCCACATCCTCCAGCACCCCCGCCACCAGTTCATGGTTGTTCAGCAATTCCGCCGCGACCGCGGCGTGCGACTTCATTCAAAACGGGCAATCGTTCAGCTTCGACGTGTAGCCCGCAATCAGCTCCCGAATGCCCGGAGAAAGCGGCGCGGGCTCGCGCATAATCTCCTGCGTGAACTTCTCCAAATGCTGCGTCGCCGCAATCTTGAAGGAAAACATGTGCAGAATCTGCGGGTACTCCGTCTGCCCCGCCTTGAGCATGGCGTCAATGCTTTTGCTGTAGTTGTCGCCGCCCTTGTGCTCTTCCACACCTCTGAGAAACATGTGCTCCATGATCTCGGAGATTATCAGGGTTTATCGGTTGCCGTCATCCACCAATAGTTGGAAATCACTCCGCCCGCAGCGCTTCCGAAGGATTCACCCGCGCCGCCCTTCTCGCCGGAACATAGCAGGCAAACAGCGCAATCCCCATCAGCAGCAAACTCACCGCCGCGAAAGTAGCCAAATCAAACGCCTGTATCCCAAAGATCAGACTCTGCATAAACCGGGTCAGGAAATAAGCCCCCGCCAATCCCGCCGCCAAGCCGCCCATCGCCAGCACCAGCCCCTCGCGCAAAATCATCCCCGCCACCTGATTCGGCCCAGCCCCCAGCGCCACCCTCACCCCAATCTCGCGAGTCCGCAAACTCACCGCATACGCCAGAACACTGTAAAGCCCAACCGCCGCCGAAATCAGCGCCATCACGCCAAACGCAATCATCACCGTCATCGTAAAGCGCTTCGGAGCCACCCATTCCGAAAGAACGCTCTCCATACTCGTCACTCCATTCACCGGCTGATCTTTATCCAAAGCCCAAACCTGCTGCTCCACCTGATTCGCCAGCGCCAGCGGATCACCAATCGTTCGCACCACCAGCGACGCGTTTCTCATTTGCCGCCCGGGAATATAGACTTCCGTGTGCGGCGCATCGGCCGGCCCAAACTGGTGAATGTCCGCCACAAGCCCAACCACCTTCACATCCACTCCCTTGAAAATGAAAACTTTCCCCAGCGCTTCCTGGCCCGGCCAGTTCGCGCGCGCAAACGCTTCATTCACCAGCGCCACATTCGCCACCGAAGCCGTCACATCCGCCCGGGTCAAATTCCGCCCGCGCAGCAAACGCAACCCCAGCGCCTCCACATGCTGCTCCGTCACATTCGACCAGTCCGTCACCTTCATCTTCCCCGGTTCCGACGGAACACCCGGCAAATCGTAAGACTGTTCATTAATGCTCCGCATCGGCAGCGACGTCGCCAGACTGGCGGCGCGCACGCCCGGAATATGCTGCACACGTTCCAGAAGCTGATCGTTAAACGCCGCCACCTGCTCCGGAGTCTTGTACCGGTATTCCGGCAAGCTGATCCACGTCGTCATCACATGATCCATGCGGAAACCCTCATCCACGTTCATCAGTGCAACCAGGCTGCGAATGGTCAACCCCGCGCCGATCAGCAGCACCAGCGACAGCGCCACTTCCACAACAACAAGCGCCCCGCGAACCCGGCGCGAAAACCCGGCCACCGACCGCGAACCGCGGCTCAACGCCTCCGCCACCACTTGCCGCGCCGCATGCAATCCCGGCGCAAGCCCGAACAGCAACCCTGACAACAGCGTCACGCCCACCGTAAAGGCAAGCACCAGACCATTCACCGTCAGCTCATGCAAGCCATGAATATCCTTGGGCGCAAGATAAGCAACCAGCCTCATCAGAACCAGCGACAACAAAAACCCAATCGCGCCGCCCGCTCCGCTCAAAACCAAACTCTCCGTCAAATTCTGCCGCAAGATGCGCCAGCGCGTCGCCCCAATCGCCAGCCGCACCGCCATCTCCCGTTCCCGCGCCACCGCTTTCGTCAGCAGCAGATTGGCCACGTTCGCGCACGCAATCAGCAGCACAAAACCAACCGCCACCTGCAAGACATACAAAGTGGTTCTAAGTTCGGCATCCGCATCTTCGGCAATCGTCGGAAAAATGTTCACGCCCCATCCTTTGTTGGTCTCCGGATGCTGCTGCGCCATACGTTCCGCCACTAAGTTCATATCAGCCCGCGCCTGCTCCAAACTCACGCCCGGCTTCAAGCGCGCAAATACGTTCAGTCGCGGCCCATCCTTATACAAGGAGCGCACCACCAGAGGAAGCCAGATCTGCGGCTTGTCACGCTCTGTGGCGGGAAGCTCGAAATCCGGAGGCAGAACGCCAATAATCTGGTAAGTCTCATTCGACGCGCGTATCGTCTTGCCTACAATCTGCGGATCAGATAAAAAGCGCCCGCGCCAAAGCTCATCGCTGATTACCGCCACATTGCTATTCACGGAAGCGGCGTCAAAACCGCGTCCAATGCGAGGAGTGATACCAAACAGGGGCAAAAAAGCCAAAGTGGCTTTGACAGCATCTACGCGCTCCGGCTCTAGGCCTTCAGACGAAGTCAGACTAAGAGAGGTCTTTTCATACGCTTCCATACCGATAAATGAACGCGCCTGCTCCCGCCAACTCACCATATGCTGAGGCGAGACGCTCATCCGGTCGCCCATGAATTTGAAGGTGGACGGATTGGTTTCATACAGCGAAACCAGCCGCTCCGGCTGCTGAATAAACCGAAAAGGCAGCGAATTCAGCAGCACCGCATTCACCGTGCTGAAGATCGCCACATTCGCCCCAATCCCCAGCGCCAGCGCAAAAATCGCCGCAAACGCAAACCCCGGCGTCCGCCGAAGCTGCCGCAGCGCATACCGAACATCCTGCATCAGTGTTTCCATATAAGGGATGGGAAGATTTGAGACGGCGGCTGAATTCTACCGGTTTCGCGAGCCCTACCCGCCGCCATTATTCACAACTGTAGCCGGGAAACTCGCGCTCGCCCCGCAAACCCGCATGCTCGACGTCGCCTGCGGCCCCGGCAATCTCGCCATCGGCTTCGCGCCCTTCGTCGGCTCAATCACCGCCATCGACATTGAGCCCGAAATGCTGCGCCTCGCCCGCCAGCACGCCAGCCAGATTCGCTTTTTGCAAACGCCCATCGAAGAACTCGACGCCGAACCTTCGTCCTTCGATTTCGTCACCATCGGACGCGCCCTCCACTGGCTTCCCCGCGAAGCCACGCTCGCCGTTTTCGAGCGCATCCTCGCGCCCAACGGCCGAATCGCCATCTGCGCCGCCATCGCCGAAACCAGCGATTGGACCGAAAAATTTCGCGAACTCCGCCGCGCCTGGTCCAACGAACACGACGAAACCAAATACCGCCCCAATCTCGACGACTGGTTCGCCCCCTCACGCTTGCGCCAACTGGACCAAATTTTCGTCCAGCAAACCTACCGCTTCACCCTGGACGAAATCATCGGCCGAGCGCTTTCTTTTTCCATCACCTCACCCGCCGTCCTCGGCCCCCGCCGCACAGAATTCGAAAACGCCCTGCGCACCACCCTCGAACCATTTCTAAAGGACGGCCTGCTGGAAGAAGAAATCACCGGCAAAGCCATCATCTTCGGCTAAGCTTGAGATATATGACCCACAAAGTCAGCGTGCTAATCGAGAAGGACGAACACGGATACTACGCCTGGTGCCCAGAATTAAAGGGCTGCCAAACGCAAGGCAATACCGTCGAAGAAACGCTGAAAAATATCCGCGAAGCGGCGGAACTCTATCTGGAAACCATGACAGACGAGGAGCGGCTAACCGCCTTCAGCCGCGAAATCCTGTCCACTGCCATCGAAGTTCATGCCTAAGGCTCCGCGCCTCACGGTCGCGGATGCAGAAGGCATGCTGATACGGGCAGGCTTCGTCTGGACACGCTCAAACGGCAGCCACAGGATATATCTGAAAGACGGTCGCCGCGTGGTCGTCCCGTTTCATGCGGGGCAGATTTTGCATCCGAAGATTGCGAAGCAGGTTATCGAGGCAATAGAAGAGACGGGTGCCATCAGTTAAGCCGCCGGATCATCCGGAAACGCCTCTTGCGGCCCATCGCCGCTCAGCATCCTCATATATCCCGCCAATACCGCCGCCACCGCACAGCACCCCACCACAATCCCCAGCGCAAACCGCAGCGTAATCAAATCCGAAGCAAACCCAATCGCCGGCGGCCCCACAATAAACCCGATATA
>Ga0209208_10011822_pt1 | contig 11139 bp, 12 predicted proteins | sample S1TSphfallax_3_FD_187694 | JGI IMG/M metagenome (GOLD analysis project Ga0209208, IMG submission 187694) | Host-associated microbial communities from peat moss isolated from Minnesota, USA - S1T2_Fd - Sphagnum fallax MG (SPAdes) (version 2) | ecosystem: Host-associated > Plants > Peat moss >... | reverse complement strand
CCCCAAGATTTTGATAATATCAACAACAAACCCAACATATATTTTCCACAATGTTTGATGACATACAAGAAAGTATGCGTGCACTCATTGCACAGCATGGTAGTGCTTTGGCAACTTTTGCGGCCCTTCAACAACACCCAGAAGCTTAACAAAATGATGAATAAACTAACTTTTTGGAAATTTCTATTCCACATATTAATGCTCTTACACAATTTAATCAAGACATGTCGAAATTTGCACGTGAACATCATAATCGCCTGCAAAGAAAACGGCGTGCCAGGCAACATACAGAATTGGCCAAGCCATTTGAAACGCCACAAGAACAAAGTAATCGTCTGCGTCGAGAACAACGAATCGTACAACAAGCAATAAAACGTGCACAACCTTCTCTTGGTAATGACACATTGCAATTGTTTGTAGAGTCAACCAAGCCATCTAAAATGCCACAAGAGCGAAGTAATTATCTGCGTCAAGAACAACGAACTATACAACAAGCAGCAGCACATGCACAACCTTCTTTTGGCAATGACGCATTACAATTGTTTGTAGATGAAGACGTGTCAACCCCAGCACGATGGGATTGTGGAGAAATGTACACAATTTGTGGATTTTGCAATGTGAAAATGTGGATTAAAGGACAATTGGCAAAGTCAAGCAATAGCAAGCCACAGTTTTCTGTGTTGTGAGAATGGAAAAATTTTGTTGCTGAGTCTTCTTGCCACACCACAAGAGCTGGAAGTTCTTTTAACCAACAAAGAGAAAAGTGCCGTCAAATTTTCAGATCAAATTCACATGTACAATTCGGTGTTGGCATTCACTTCGCTCGGTGCCAAAGTTGATGAATCAATAACAAGAGGCACTAGACCGTACTCCTTTCGCATTCAAGGTGAGCTTTATCACAAAATCCGATCCCTGTGTCATGCCAAAGGACAGCGTCCACAGTTTGCACAACTGTACATTCATGATATAGAGAGCGAACATCAAAATCGCCATGTTGTTATGCCATTGTTTGATCCAACGACGTTCGATCAATTGTTAAACATGATGTACAATATTAATCCCTATGTCAAAATGTTTAAAATGGCAAGGGATATGATGGCAACAAAAGGTGCTTCCACAGATCTGAAATTGGGTCTCATTGCTTCTTGAACAAAGGATGCCCGTTGATACAATGTGCCAATGGCCGATGAGGTCGTTGCATTAATGGTAGGAGATGGTTCTAAAGTTATAAATAGGCATGACGTCGTCGTTGCTCAACAAACTGGCCCATTTCAGCGCATTTCCGACCTACATGTGGGATACATGGCTCTACATTATCCGTTGTTATTTCCTTACAGTGAGGATGGATGGCATCCGAATATTTCGTTTAATGGTGTTGTTTTGCAAGATGTTGATGCGGATTTGGATGAAGACCATGCGAAAGAATCTGAGCATCATAGAAAACATCATAATGTGACAATGGCCGAATTTTATGGTTATCGACTTCAACATCGAGACACTGATGGCATTGCATTGCTTCGAGGTAATCGATTAAGGCAGCAATACATTGTGGATGATTATGCAATTGTCATAATCGCTTAAGGTATCTACGCCTGAATTAGAAAAAGCTTCGTGCAGATCTCTATCAAGGCCTTCAGGACACCATCGTTATAGGTGACAATAACGATATTGCCATCGGACAAAGGATCATTCTGCCATCTTCTTTCACAGGAGGTCCACATCACATGGTTCAGAATTATCAAGATGCCATGGCAATTTGCAGATGGGCCCGTTGCCCGAATGTATTTGTTACATTCATTTGCAATCCCCAATGGCCTGAGATCAAGAAAATGTTATTACCCGAACAACAACCTCAAGATCGACCGGATTTGGTAACTCGAATGTTCAAAATCAAGTTAAAGGAGTTGATCAATGACATTCACAATAAACATATTTTGGGACGCACGATTGCAAGAATCTATGTCATTGAGTTTCAAAAGCGTGGGATGTCGCATGCACACATTCTCATCTTCTTTGTCGAAGACTACAAGCCACACACGGTCGAGGATGTAGACCGCATGATCAGTGCTGAACTTCCGAATCCAGAAACAAACAGGTTGGCCCATGAGACTGTTGCCAAATGCATGACGCATGGTCCATGTGGAGTTGCGTTTCCAAGTGCCCCATGCATAGAAGATGGCAAATGCAATAAGCAATATCCACTCAAGTTCCAATCTGAAATGGTGACGAATATAAACGGATATCATATTTATCGACGCAGATATATGAGGCACACAGTTTTGGTTCATGGCATTGAATTGGACAATTGTTGGGTGGTACTGCATAATGTCTATTTGTCAACCAAATACGATGCGCACATCAACATTAAGGTTTGCAACAACATTCGTGCAGTCAAATATCTATTCAAATATGTTTACAAAGGACATGATCTTGTAACTGTTGACATCTCACGCCAAAGCGACAATGCCACCGAAGGGAATGTGGTCGAAGTTGATGAAATTAAAAAATATCTCGATTGTTGCTATGTATCTACATCGGAAGCAGCATGGCGCATCTTCAAGTTTGATATGCATGAGCGGTTTCCTACCATTGAGCGTCTACAATACCATTTGCCCAATCAACAAATGGTGTTGTTCGACGATGACGATGACGTGCAAAAAGTGGCAGCACGGTCAGCCATTTCTAAAACGACGTTGACGGAATGGTTCAAAATAAACCAAGAATCGAAAGTTGCATGAAGCCTTACGTTCAATTAATTCCCTCAATAATGGGTGTGGAATCAAAAGTTGAAGCGATGGACTATGTGCAAGAGAAGCTTTGCCATTGGTCGCATGTATTATGCACACTCGACATTGGGTGAATGTTATTATTTATGGATGCTACTAAACTACGTCAAAGGTGCCACATCCCATGAGCATTTGCGGACAGTGGATGGCACAGAGCATGATACATTCAAAGATGCATGCATTGTAATGGGTTTTCTTGCAGACGACAATGAATGGCATCAAGCCTTGGAAGAAGCCGGTCTTTGGGCTTTAGGACGACAACTACGTGACATGTTTGCCTCCATGTTGATGTTTTGTGAGGTGATGAATCCCAGACAACTATGGGATGCGCATTGGGAATCTTTGAGCGATAACATTGAGGCAATGACACGGCGCGAGGGTGATGATCCAACTATTACCCTTTTTGAAGATGCGCTAAAGGATCGTGCATTGTATGAGATTGATCAGGTTCTCATTTGTAACGGACATTGCCTGGAAGATTTTCCAACGCTTCCCAAGTCTAATTACGTCCCTCCTATTCATGGAGGAAACCGATTGGTCCAAGAAGAGCTAGCTTATGATCAACATTCATTGACCATAGATGCTGATGATGCAAAAGATGGGCTCAATGATGATCAATGCAGCGCATACGAAACTATTTTGAATGTCGTGACAAACAAAGATGGCAAACTGTTCTTTGTGTATGGCAGTGGTGGAACCAACAAAACATTTGTTTGGACAACGCTTCTATCTCGTCTACAAGGGCAAGGCAAAATCGTGCTTGCAGTTGCCTCATCAAGAATTGCATCTTTGCTACTTTTGGGTGGTAGAACCACCCATTCAAGATTCAAGATTCCAATTGATCTGCACGATGAGTCGACTTGCAACATCACACAACAGATGAAAGTGGTTGAGTTGGTGCGTAAAGCTGATCTGATCATTTGGGATGAGGCACCGATGATGCATCACCGAACTTTCGAAGCTGTTGATCGGACCCTGCGTGATTTGATGCCGTTGGATGATGCACATGTAATCGAAAAGATCTTTGGTGGGAAAATTGTGGTCCTTGGTTGGGATTTTCAACAGATCTTGCCTGTTGTTCCCAAGGGAGGACGAGAAGACATTGTCAGTGCTTCGTTGCCTCAATCACATCTTTGGCAGCATGTTACGATTCTTCGTCTTCATATCAACATGCGAGTCATGGCAGCCAATTCTGAAGAGCAGCGAAAGTTTACCAAATGGGTGTTGAATGTGGAAACGGCAGTTTTCCTGCCATTGCAGAAAAAGAAGGTGTTGATCCAAATTGGATCAAGATTCCGTCCCATATGAGGCTACCAGCAAAAAATTGCAGCTTAAGAGGATTAATCCGATCCATTTATCCAGATCACCAACGCCACTCTGGAGATGCCATGTATTTTATGCAACACAGCATTATGGCCCCCCAAAATACTGACGTTGATGAAATCAACAATGCAATTCTTAAATCGCTATCTAAAGAATTGCACACATATCTGAGCGCAATTTTTTTGGCTCCGACAGAAGCTGCAAGTGTTGCTATAGGAGTTTCAATGGATTCATTATATCTTGTGGAATTTCTGAACACTTTGCAATTCAGTGCTATCATAAATCATAAGCTAGAACTCAAAGTGGGTGTGCCAATCCTTTTGTTGCGCATCTCAATCAATCAATAGGATTGTGCAGTGGTACGAGGTTGATTGTCAAGAGATTGGGTCAGCGTGTCATTGAAGCGGAGATCATCACAAGGAACAATGTCGCCAAACGTGTATTCATACCTCACATCATCATGTCCTTCTCTGGGACTGATTGGCCATTTGTTTTGCGTCATCGTCAATTTCCTATTCAAGTGGCATTTACAATGATAATCAATAAGAATCAAGGTCAGACATTGAACAACGTTGGGGTATATTTGTCATCTCCGGTCTTTTCCCATGGTTAGCTATATGTTGCTATCTCACGAATCACAAGCAGTGCAAACATCAAGATTTTCAACGGCCAAGGTCTCGATGGATACATGCGGAATGTGGTATATAGAGAGGTTTTGGAAATGTAATTTGTAGTTGTAATTTTATTGAATTTGGATCATTTGTTTGAAGCTAGGGGGTGTGCAATTGTGAATTACATGGGTTTTTTTCTCTTTTTTTCTTTTAAAAAAAATTTGTGTAGGTACACAAAATGTGCTTTCATCATTAAAAATGAAATAAAATAAAATGGAGTGTTTTAGATATTATAATTTATGGGGAAATTTTCTTTTTAAAAAAAGTTCTAGATGTTATTTGCATTTCATCATTTGAAATGCATAAATTAGTATGTCTAACATTTAATGTGCATAAATTTTGTAATATGTACCGTCAAATACACACACATGTGCATTAGGCACAGGGTTCAAACTAGTCATATATATATACTAGTGGGTGCCCATGACCTTCGGACACTGTGAAGTCACCTGGTTCCCCATCCATGTCTTGAAAATCATGTGCCAAAAAAATTCCAGGTCCTGGATCATGTGAAGCCCCTATGTGAAATCCAGGTCCCAAAATTGAGATCTCACATCCTGAAAATCGCGTCCTAAAAGTTTTCAGGTTTCGGTCTTGGAAACCGCGAGTGTGAAAATCCAGGCCCCAAATTTGAGATCCCAAGTCCTAAAAACCATGTCCTGAAAACCATATCCTAAAATTTCCCAAGTCTTTTTGGGTCTTGGAAACCCGGAGTGCAAACTCCAGGTCTCCAAAAATTGAGGATCCCACATCCTGAAAATCATGTCTAAAAAATTTCTAGGTTTGGGTCTTGGAAACCCACACCGTGTACGTCCCAAAACTGAAATCTCACGTCCTAAAAATCATGTCCTTAAAAATTCCATGTCTAGGTTTTGGTGAACCCCCTTAGTGCAAGCAAACTCCAAGTGGCCAAAAACTAAAACAATTAAGAACGCCCTGTTTAGTGTGTTCAAATGAGTTATTTCTGGGGAACGAGGAGTAGCTAAAAGAAAAAAAAGGTAATCTTGGTCAATACAAAAAAAATAAAAAATAAAAATAAAAATTGATTCTGGGTTGTCCAAGGCCTAAATATTTTTTTTCTGGTCTTCCTCTAAATCCGTCCCGTCATCAAGCCGGACGGACATTTCATCCATCCCCTTAATCGGGACGGACAATATCTAAAAGAAAAAAAAAGGTAGTCTTGGTCAATACAAAAAAAAACAAAAAAAAAAAAAAGGTAGTTTTGGTAAAAAAAAAAAAAAAAAAAAGATTATGGGCTGTCCAAGGCCTAAATTTTTTTTTTCTGGTCTACCAAATCTTTTGCTTCAAAAAATCAGATTGCCCCTAATTTCTTTTTTCTCTAGAGTTAGTTACATTTGGGGAAGCTCCACAGGGAATGGGCAGTGGTCTACCAAATCTTTTGCCTTTAAAAATCAGACTGCCCTTGATTTCTTTTTTCTCTGGAGTCAGTTACATCTGGGGAAGTTACATCTGGGGAAGCTCCACAGGGAACGGGCAGTGACTAGAAGAATCTTCCAAGCATTGCCCACACAGACAAACACCACCACTGTTGCTTTTATATATAAGATAATCTTTGCCAACATAAATGAAAAATAATTATAAAATAAAATTTGCTATATTAAGTTTTAAATTATTAATGATCAATGTGAACAATGATAGTGAAAACTCATATGTTAGATATATAATTAAATATATTTAAATACATAGATGTTAGTATATTTAAATATGTTAATATATGTTAATTTTTACAAAATTGATTTCAAATAGATGAAACACTTTATTTTGTATTTTCTTGGTTATTGCTTGAGTAAAATGCACTTAAGTAATGTCAACTTTCAACATAAAAATAAGTAAAACATCAAACTTTTAAAGTAAAAAAGTCCATTTGAACACCATATTCCCCAAGAAGTCTCAAACATACTTGTTACTTATTTTTATTATATCAAAAAATTCAAACCATGCATAGATTTTGATTCTCCTTTCTTGCATGTATGATTTTAGCATAAGGTTTTATGAAAGTACACTTTTGTCAAAAAAATTTACCCAATCGCACTTTCACCCATGTGCAAGTGATTTCTTTACACCCACCCATAAACCCTAAAACATTACATATGGGCATACTTGTTAATGCAATAATTATTGATACAGTTTCCTTTCCCCCAATCTGTCCTTTGCCCCAATTTGTTTTTCACCTTCGCATTTCTAGAAATGTTTTGGGTCCATGTCATACATGTTTTGGACATGTTCCAGGTGCTAACGGGTATGTAGTATGCAACATGCTACAAGACCCTTATCACATGCTACTTGGCATGTTACTTACCCCTGAAACTTCATACACATAATATGCTACAAGGCAATTATACTACTGTTGGTGGAGCTCCTCTTATTGGTATATCTGTATTCAAAATTCACAATTTTCAGCAAAAAATGCAGTAGACAAGGAGACTTCGCCTTGTAAGCAAACACCTTTAGAATGCTTTGTATCCACAGATGAAAAAACTGTCCTCATGCCACTTGTTCTCTCTGCTGCTGCCTATATCCTGCCCCTGATCAATGTGCAGCAGAAATTCACCAGAAAAACAAGATCCAATATTATAGCTTTTGTCAAGCTGAAAGTCCAGAAATAGTGTTCAAGTGTCCAACTGATGTTCTCAATGCAGAACACCAAATAATCATTCCATCTCAAAAATTGTCCCAGCCCCCAAAGAATGATAAGCCCCCTCAAAAACGAGCTAAACCAAAAGAAACTTTAAACATCTACAATGTACAAATGTCCATGCACTACAAATGTAGGATACAGAAGCAACATAAAGAGCTTCTTTCAATGGAGTCAAATCCAAAGAGGATATCTTAGGTCAACCCAGAAACCTCAACCTGTCCTTTTGCAGTCCATGAAGACCAGAACAGCTCCAAAGATCTCAACCACAGTGAAGTGGTAACTTTCCAAGAAGGTAGAAATGGAGCAGACTGTGTTCCCATATGTGGATGTTGGCTGAAATCTACAGTCTTAAAATCCCATTAAAGCATCAACTCCATCCTCTTCTCTGTGCCTCTTGGAGGCAGACCTGGCAGTTAAGTGTAATGACGACCTTGTAAGTAATTTGCAACTTCTGACCAATCATTGACTCTGGTGATTAGTGGATGGGTCGGACCTTGAGCGGTTTTACTCCATGGGTAGCTACCATGCAAGTCAAATAGAAGCACCTCTATTCCATGCTCTGCACATTCCAGTGCATATCGTGGGTTGTCATCAATCAGAATCTCCACTCCTAGGGACCTGGCAAACAACCATCCACAAAATGACTGCAGGGTTTCCAGTTTTTGGTCCAACCCCCCAAAGACTAGATATCTATGAGGTTGCAGATAATCCTTTAGCTAGACCCTGATCATGTTATGATGAAGAACCCTACTGAGAGTAGTTCTGAAACAGGACCTATGTATGAAAGGAAAGATACACACCTGCAGATCTCAGATTTTGGACGAGCCTCCCCTTCCAAAGCAAAATGATTACCAAAATGCACTTCCTTGAATATGCCTGCATAATGTTGCTCAATCCACTCCACTGTTGGTTTCCTTATCACATGCTGTCGTGATCTGTTAGATAAACACAAAGGAAATACCTCATCATTCTTCACATAAGACTGCTGCAAGAAGCCAAATCAGAATGTTCCAATAAAGTGAGATTCTAAAATTTGAAGTAGCCATCGATGTAGAAACTTATCAAACAATATGGTCACCAGTACCATGAAAAGAAAACGGAGACATCACAAAGGGGGCCAGTAACTTACGTGACAACCACCAAATTGCAGTAAGCTGCTAGTTGTAGGAGAGTTTGATGAGCTCCAGGGATCGGACAGATCCCATTATTGAAATGCTCTGACTCGAAAAAAGCGTGCACCCGGCTGTTGGCTGAGGAAACCATACAATAAAGAACCTCATATCAAATTCAACAGTCCCCTCAACAGCTCCACCAAAACTGAAAGTCTTTGTTATGTGATGTGAAAATGCTTAGGTTCTTCCCTTGATGATACATTTCCCCTTTTGCAGTCACAGGTTAATCTCAGTTGATGGACAGAACTACAAATGCCTCAACACCAAATCTTAAGACACAATTTTGGCCAGGATAGACATAGAACCTTCTGCTTGTGAGCATTTCCAAATCTGCAAAAAAATCATGAAAGAAGCACATGTTATTATCTTGAGCAAGCATCTCCAGAAATGAGACAGGTCTACCATGGTTGTTGACATCTAAGAAGAAACAGGAAACCCTAAATGCACAATCAAGACTTCAGCTTGAAACCCTAGAGTTCAAATCACAAATATTTCTGCAAGAATCCAGAGAGATATCAACCAACCAAGAGTTGCAATCTGGAACCAAAATGACAAGAGTGAACAAACACACACATCTGTACAACAATTTTCACACATTTTCTGCCTTGTCATTTGGAAGAACAAAATGGTTTGCACCACAACACCAACCTTCATAAAGTCGTACACATGATACTCTGACAATTCATGACGTAGCCTGTATTCTTCGGCTATGAAGGTGTTCAAAGTTGAAAGAAAGCTGCCAAGCACTACAACCAAAAGAAAAAAAAGTTATGAGTGCATACTCTCTCCCATAGGTATTTGGTAATGTTCTCAAGACTTTCAACATTGAAAACTTTGAGAATAAAACTCTCTGAAAGCCCTCACCATCTCACACTTGCTTTCAAAAGAATCATGTCCTGGCCTGTGTGCATTTCCAAGCCACACACACACACACACACACATATTTTCCCTTCTTCCTCACTTCTCCATACAATACATGCACTCCACTTCAGGGCATTCTGAATTCTTTCCAATTTACATTACAAAGAACTGCAGGAATCAAACAGAGACTTCTCAGCTCCTTTGCATTTTAAATTGTAAACTTCAGGAGTTCTGTCTTATTTCAGTCATGTAACTATTGGATCGAGAGAAGACGTGTTTTGAAATCGTAGAAAGGAAGAAGAGGTGCTGCTGCTACTGGTGATGGTAGGGTATAACAGGAGGGGCAAACCTTCATCAACATCTACTGCAACTTGCAAGAGCTTGGCCGGAGATGCACACGGGGGACCTGCTACCACCAAGCTTTGCTCATTGTCCAAACTCCTATTTGGCTCTTCTTCTATTACCCCCCGAACACATGTAGATCTGGATCCACCGCCTTCAGAAGATGGCGTGAAGGGAACAACTCCCTGCAATCGCCTCGATTTCTGCTGATGCTGCTGCTCTACTATTGCTGCCGCTGCAGCTGCAGCATTGTTGCACCTTGCAGCAACAGCTAATTCCTCCAAACTCCCTCTAGGACTATTACCAACATCAATATGATCCCTATCTGCGCGAGCACGTAGCTTCAACCGTCTTTGCTTGCAAGAATGCAACAACAAGCCGGAACAAGAAAAATCCAAAAACGCCCGTTCTTTTCTGGACAGCCGAGAAGCCTGCTTAACAACAACGGCTGTTTGTTGTTCCCCTTTGCTAACCAAAAAATCATCACCACAACAGAAACAGAGCAAGTAATTCGAAACCGCCACTGCAATTGGCACCGCCACCATACTTACCCCACCCCCCCCACCCCGATCTTGGTGCCGCGATGCACCTATTGCCTCGCTCTTGAAGGACCGATCTGATTCCCTCGATCTTGTGTTGTTCTCGTTTATAATTTACAACATCGAGTTCGCGAGAATCACTCCTCAAATGCTCCTCCAAATCGATGATGGTTCACAATGCGCAAACCTTTCTTTCTTTCTTTCTTTCTTTCTTCTGGCGCTCTCCAAACCCTAATTCCTCGAGAACAGGAAGAAGCCAAGGGAGAGGTACCACCAGTGTTGACCGGTTTATGATTAAGTGGGTGTGTTTTCTTTTTTCACACAACCAAGTGGGTTGAACTCATTGGTTCTTTTTCACTAACCAGAGTTAACCCAGCAACCACCAACTGACCACCAATGGCTGGAACCCACATTAGGACTCCTTTTCATCCTGTCACACACACTATTGGCTTTCAATTAAACAATTTTTTAAATTTTGATTCCTCAATGAAACTTGATTGATTGATTGATTGATTGAGTGGGTTTTTCTTTTCTTTTTTTTAATTTTTTTTAATTTTTTTAATTTTTTAATGTTAACTTACCAAGTAATGCTACTATTGTCATTGGACACTTTGCACTATTTCCATTTAAGGCAACACCTACACAGAACTTGGTCATTTCTTTACTAGCAAGTGGGGGACATGAAGAAAATATGTGATTATTTTCATTAATTTGTGTTTTCGCTTTTTTTTTTTTTCTAGTTTCCCAATACAAAGAAGGGAAGGAGAAGAACTAGGCATCCTTTTT
>Ga0209208_10011821_pt1 | contig 11140 bp, 8 predicted proteins | sample S1TSphfallax_3_FD_187694 | JGI IMG/M metagenome (GOLD analysis project Ga0209208, IMG submission 187694) | Host-associated microbial communities from peat moss isolated from Minnesota, USA - S1T2_Fd - Sphagnum fallax MG (SPAdes) (version 2) | ecosystem: Host-associated > Plants > Peat moss >... | reverse complement strand
GCCACTGGGGAATTTTGGAATTGGAAATCGACTAAAAAATGCACACATTCAGCATAACAAAGAAAAGGCAATAGAAGAGGCCAAATCCAAGGTAGCCCTTGATCGTTTGTGTATTGAATCAACAAAAAAACTAAAACACATCCTCCAACTTGTTGTTATTTGACACAAGGAACAACGTGACACCATTCTAACTATTCATGTTTACATTCTAGGTTGTTATTTTGTGACATTTTCCTTTTTTTAACTATGATTTGCATTGTTGTCAACATGGAAATAAACATTATATCAATGATCTTCTTAGCTTAGAAAAGAAATTGGACCTCAATTTGTTTCTTGTGGGTGCAATGTCCATACAATATCCGTTGTAAACATATGTTCAAGATACATGTATAGCAATCATTACATAGGAATCAAAGATGGGACTGAGACTTGGAACTAAAAATCTATGGTTGGTAAGTTGTAAGGCAATATATGGAGAGCTTCCAGTGGCTATTTTGGTTTTTGTACTCTAACCTTTTGAAACTTCTTTGTGCAAATGTTAAGAGTTTTTCCACATGTCATAAAACATAATGGGGATTAATCCATTTGGGTGAGAATATTAGTTTGTCCACTATGTGTGGATTACACACACATGAGGGTGATGGATGTAATGAGTATTTGCAATATAATGTGTGTACAACTTATGAATTACTAATGTTTATTTGATTTTATAATAGGGCCTGGACAGGGCGGTAGTTGTTGTTGCTGCAAAGAAAGTACGTTGTGTGGAAGCTCAACTCCAAGAGGAGGTGACCCATAATGTAAATTATGGAATGTAAGTAATAACAAGTATTTATGACCACAATGTTAGCAAGCAAGCAATGCGCCATGAACTGCTTTTTGCAAGATGAATTGAAAGTAACAACAATATTGTAATTATATCTTATTATCATATGTATGAAAAGTTGTGTATGTGTGTTGAGCTAATTTTTAAATTGATTAAAATCTGTAATTCAAAAACTTGCTAAAATTGAAAAGGAGCTACAACAAGCATGTTGAGAACATGAACATGAGAAGGTTCTGATAACTATGGTTACATTCTTAATTTCTTTGTGCCATGTAATTATACCTTACCTCAAAAAACCTGCACTTCAGCAATAAAGAGATTATCTGTTATTCATTATGGACTAGCTAGTAGATGATAATGTACATTATGAATGTGGAAAATTATTTTCAAAGTATGTTGGCATTTAGTTTGTAAGTTGAAGATGTGTGGGAGAGCAGATAGTTAAGAAAGTTGCAAAAGGGCAGGCTATAGCTTTGGAGATGGAGATGGAGGTAGTAATTAAGGACCTGGCACTTGGAAAACAATGATTACAAGACGAGAAAACACATCATGCTCCGATACGTGGGATGGAGTGTAGTGGGTTTTTGCTTACACATAGGGTTTGTAATATTGGTTTGTTTGCTAGTTGTTAATACTTATTCCAACTCTCTTTGAGTGGATGGTTCAAGAAATAATATCATTTGATTACAACGAACTTTGTGTTCAATCGTTTGTTGTCCAACATCAAACAAACTTTATGTATAGAGTTCACATTGGCCTTTTGTTGCTTGCCAAATTTGAAAGATGCAACAAGATTTAATGTAGAACAATTTGCACCTTTATTACAATGAAAGTTTTTAGTAGTAGAGATGTATTAATCTACATTGGGAGGCAATTGGGTTTTCAGCTTGGGAATTCATATGCAAGCATTCCATTCAACATCTACAAAGGTTACAACCCTGCAATAAAAGCAACAAGAGCAACTTGTTGTGATGTTCAGGGCAGTAGAGGATGGTGTTGCCGAAAAGATGAAGGGTGAAGTTAATGTGCCTAGCATATATAAAAACAATACAAGATTCACTAAAGATTGGTGAAGGTCCAACAAATAGAGATGAAGATCAAATTTTGGACAATGAAAAATAAGACAATTATGTTGGAGAAACCCAGGAGGTTAATGAAAATGACATAGCTAAATCCAATTTACCATGTGATGAAGGCAAGGGTGAAGTTTGTCACAAACCCATGATATGTCAACAACTTGGGAATGGGATCTTCTTTCCATTAAAAAAATGCTTGAAGAAATGACTAGGTACAATTCAAGATTTCATAACCCAATTTTTTTTGGCACTAAAAGTTTACAAAATTATTGCCACGAAGTACAAGAAATTTGTTCATTTAAAAAATAATGTATAACATATATTACTACTAGGAAGTTTATTCAATATGACTATTGTGTCAAATATCTAAGACAATATATTTTTGGATTAAAAAGAAATTTGAGGATGTATTTGAAAGTTGTAAAACATGTGCTTTTGATAAAAAGAGTCCAATTTTGATCATTGAATTGTTTTTAGAATTGTAAAACATTTGTTGACATGGTGTGGAAATTAGAGTTGAATTATGTCAAAGCTCAAGTTGGATATGTCATTGCTACTAAGGAGACAAATTTTGATCATCAAATGTCAAAACTTTAAAAGATTTGTTGTCATACAAGAGGAAATTTGGTAACTTGGTTCTCAGAGCTTGATAATAGAGTATGCTAACAAAGGAAAGGTTATATCAAATCATTATCATAACCAAGCTCAAGAATAGGTTCTACTACCATAAGAAAAAAAATCTTATCATTATTTTTCAAAACTATAATACAAAATTTACTACTATAAGAGATTAGATTATTTGAACATTTTGTTTTGAGACCTTTATTACAAGTTTTGTTGTAAGAAGAAAAACCATATCTTGTCATTTTTTTCGTGTTTGGTTACAAGATTTGTTGTTAGATTAGAGAGAATTATCTAATAATCTTGTTTTCAAAGCTTAGGAATCTATTTTGCCCATAGATGGGCTATCCAATTTAGCATTCCATTTGCAAAGCTTTATTTCAAATTGTCATGCTTAAAGAGGGGAAAATTTGAGATCAATTTTGTACCTTTTAGAGTTTGAGGAACATTAGTATTAATTTTATGGTGGAAGAATTCAAAGTGTGTAGTGGCTAAAATATAGATTTTATACAACCACGATGGTTTTTCAAAAGCTTTCATGGTTGGTCAAAATCATTCAATTCTTGATGTGGCATTCATTAAAAAGAGGATGAGAACTGGGTTTGTTGGGTTTCCTTCTTTTTGATTGTAAGTTATGTATGCTTTGCAACTAAACCATGTTTTTTCCATCTAACCATATTGGTGTCCCATTTGCAACAATTAATGATCTAGCACACATTAAATGTGATGCACATCGAAAAAAAACATTTGTGAAAGCTTGATCAAGTTCATAATTGGAGCAAAAGACACCATCAAGGTGCGGTGTGACATGGAGGTTTGTGGCATTTGAAAGCACTTGTGGCTAAAATGAGATCCACATAAACTGGAGAAGATTTTCAAACCATTGCTTCATATGTCCAAAAGAGTTGAAAACATTCCTATCAATATTAAAGAGCTTGAAAGTGCCATCAAAATATTGTGGTTCAATAGGAAGACATATTATGGAAAAAAACTAGGGTCAATGAAAAGCTACGACTAACACATGTTGATGCAACAATTAATGCCATTAGGGTTGAGGGGATTAATGCAACCGCATGTTCGATTAGCTTTGATGCAGCTTATTAGAGTTTTTTGTAACATATGTATGAGAGTTTGGGATTCAAGAGACTTTCAACCATTAAGAGATGATGTGGCAACCACATTTAACTTATGAGAATGGGAATTGCCTGATGTGTTTTTTGACATTATGACACATCTAACTTTACATGTGGTAGAAGAGTTGGATGTTTGTGGACCTATATATGCCAGGTAGACGTACCCTATGGAATAACATTGAAGATGTTCAAAACTTATGTAAGGAATAGGGCCCACCCAAAAGCATCCATAGTTGAAGGGTATATTTATGACAAAACCATTGGGTTTGTCACAAAATACATGCAAGATTTTTCACATTTTCGACATTGGATATGGGATGCAGACGAAGAAGAGGGGGTATGTAATGAAGTGTTGGAAGGTGTAGGAATCAAATTTATTCTTGATAGTGGGTGTTGGGGTTTGGCACATCAATATGTGTTCACGAATGCAAGTTACATGGCGCCATGGGTTTGGTAGTTTTACCTAACCCTAATGCCATCCTCAAAATTAATAATAACCATGACAATGTAGTATGTTAATGTAGCCACCAAGTAGAATCCAACATGAGAAGGAATGCAAGAAGCACGAGGAGCAAGCCCGGGTGAACCTATGAGCATAATTTCAATCACAGTGGCAAAAAGATGTTTCAACAGCTGGCACAACCATATAATTTCAAAACTCACGGAGTTGGTCACTTGGGCACAAGTTGCTATTCAAAACCACATTGTAGACGGTGGCAAGATTGAAAACATGGATGTTATGCAACTTTCAATGAAGCCACAAATGATTACTTCAAGGTATGCAAAAGTTAGGGCGTACAACAATCATTATAAGGTTACTACAAACAATGAAGCCACAACAATGGCCACATATGACTCTAGGGTTGCATCTATATTACAATAACCATAGGCAACAAATGAAGGCATGACACTTGGTTCCATCCGATATGTGGGTGTACTAAAGGATATAATCTTGTTAAATTATGAATCAGTGGTCTCAACCAATGGTACTCATCAAGTGTGATTGGGTTACACCGGCTAAGTCTAATCGGTGGGGGAACCCAACATATAGACAAGATGAAGATGGATTTTTGCTTGCAAATTTATGCAACTTGAAAGCGGAAGTTACTAAACCATTTGTGTTTCCATCATAAGTGTTCTATGCAAATGAATTGAACATTTCACGGTGGAAGGTTGTTCTCCACAAATAAGCAAGGTTTAAACACATAATAGCTGAAAACATTGAGGAAATTAGTACTCCTATTGACAATATAATTGGAAAAGAGGTGCCATTCATCATCCCAGAGGTCTTAAGTAACATGCACTTGTAGGTGCCATTGAACTAACTGGAACTAAGGCAATTTTAGTTGCAACAGGGTTACAAAGGCCCTCTGATGATGAAAAATGCGTAATGGATTGACCTCCCTTTTCATTCCAATCTAACAAATCGGCATTTGATGTAATAGTTGTTGCAAACAAAAAAGTTGTGATTGTAACATTTGAGGGTTGATATGCATTACACCTTTGATGGATGGAATATATGTTAACATTGTGGGATGTTGTAATTAATGTTTTATTTTAGCATGTCAAGTTGTAGGTTTATTGTAAGAGTGTTGTATAGTTGCAATAATGTCATCCAATGGCAATGTAATGTGTGCCAGCATTCAGACTTATTTTGCTTGCCATCTTGGGTTTGGGTTGTTCAATACAATTGGATTAGAATAAAAATTTCAAGGTAGTTCATGAGCAAGAAGTGTATTTGGCTGGAATACATAATAATTTCCAGAAGTGTTCCATGTATTATTCACTTTTGCAATGTTCCCATGTGGTGGTTATGTAGCAAATGCTGAAAAGTTGTGTCAAATGGGTGTAGTTTTAAATTAATGATAGAGTGGCTTGAAAGATAAATTCATTTTAATTAAGGTGTAATATATTTGATTGATTTTTTTTGGAGTGGGATTTGAAAGGTTGGTGCAAGATGAACAAGGGTTATCAAGCATGAAAAATCCAAGTTTGGTGATATAGATAAGACATGTGCAGGAGACAAAGATTTGATGTTTACACAGAGACTGAATCAATATGTAGAGTAATGATCGTGGATAGTCAAAGGAGTCTATTGGAAACAAAAGATACTAGAATTTCAATCCCATAAGTTTTCCATGTCCTTGTGCTAAACAATGTTACATGCTTAAAGCATTAAATAGGTCCATTTTTTGCATATCTTATGGATGATATTCACAATATCCTTTCCTCTTAGTGTGGGTTACCTAGGCAATTTATGGACTTGGATGAATAGTTATGTGAGCAAACCATAATAATCACATTGAGTTTGTCCATCTAATGTGTGTTTAGCATTGTGTTTAGTTATGTCGTAACTTGAACATGACACTAAAGACTCATAGATCTATGATGTCTATTAATAACATAATGATTAAGTATTCTAGTTGTTTCTAAAATTTTATAAAGAATTAACATGCTAATATTTGGTTAGAAAATGTTAATTCAGACCATTATACTTGACTACACATATTGTGTAGAGTTGATGAAGTTAGTTGCATTGCATTGTAATATTACCTACAGTGTGATGCAAATGAGGATGGTTTATGACTTGGTGAGTGATATTCAATCAATATATGAGCTTACATGACTAGACTTGTTTTCAAGTGAACTTTGAATTCAATGTGTATTTGTATCATGTTATCTATAATCAGATATATATGCAATGCTTTGTAGAATTCCATTCTATTATTTACAGTTTTTGATTGGTCTATAATGTTTTTTCATTTGAGGTTTAGGGTGGTTGCAGGCTTTCAAAGTTGAGGACCAAAGGCGTGGTTAAAAACTATGACTACTTTTGCAATGAGTTTTTGCCCAACTGAATGGAACTATCATTTGTTTTGTCCATGAAATAACACGTGTATTTATTGTACGGTTGTTTAAGGAGTGAATTTGGTTTTTTTTTATGGTGTAACATATTTGATTGCTATTTTTTTTTGGAGTGGGATTTAAGAGGTGTTGGTGCAAGATGAACAAGGGTTATCAAGCATGCAAAATCCAAGTTTGGTGATGTAGATAGGGCATGTGTAGGAGACAAAGAATTTATGTTTACACAAAGATTAAACCAAGTTCCAAAGCAGGAGCAAGGATAATTAAAGGAATCTATTGGGAACAAAAGAAATTAGGGTTTGAATCCCACAAGTTTTCTAGCCATGTCTTCGTGCTAAACAATGTTATATGTTTAGAGTACAACATGTCCATTTTCTACATCTATTATGGGTGATATTCTTTACCAATTCATAGTATCCTTTCCTCTCAATGTGGGTTACCTAATCATGTTACATATTTGAATGAATAGTTCTATGAAAAAACCATAATAATCACACTAGGTTCATCCATCTAATGTGCATGTATATATATGTTGCAGCTTGAACAAGACACTAAAGGCTCGTAGATTTGTGATGTCTATTAAGATCATAATGGTTAAGTGTTATGGTTGTTCATGGAATTTGACAAAGGATTAGCATGATCTTATTTGGCTATAAAATGTTAATGTATAACCATATACTTAACTACACATATTGTGTAGAGTTGATGTAATCAATTGCATTGCATTGTAGTATTACCTACGGTATGATGCAAATGACGATGGTTCATAACTTGGTGAGTGAGAGTAAATCAATGAGCTTACATGATTAGACTTTTTTTCAGGAGAGCTTTGAATTCAAATTGTCTTTGTATTCGACTATTTATAATCAAATAGATTTGTAATGGATTTGTAGAATTCCCTTTTCCTTATTTATAGTTCTATATAGGTCTATAGTTTTTTTTAATTTAAAGTTTGAGGTGGCTATAGGCTTTCGAAGCTGCAAGCTTTCAAAAATGAGGACTAGAGGTTTGGTATACAAAAATGTGACTATTCTTGCAATGAATTTTTGCCCAATTGAGTGGAATTGTCATTTGTTTTCTCCAAGAATTGACAGGTGTATTTATTGTATGGTTGTTTAAGGTCCTTCTTTTCTAACTAAACCCAAGGTGGTGCATTAAGGGGAACTTGTTGACAAAGAGAGCATAATCAGTGGAGATTTGTGTTTGATGCGATTATAATTCAAATGGTTTCTACATAGAATGGACAATGAGTTTTTTGTGCAAATCAATGTATATGGAACAAGGTTGTTGCATGACTTACTTCAATTTCATCCACATATTTCATTGGGAACCTGGGCTCCTCCACATTCATAATGTTAGGGCCACATGCTTGTAAATGCATTAGGATTCCAAGTTATCATTGTAGAAAATTTGGTTAAACATCGATCTAGGTGGAATTTCCCACCTTGAATATATTTCATTTTTCTTTACACATTATATGGCATTTGGTAATCGTGTAGGGTTGTGTTGGCAAGTTGGGGCAGGGTCTTTATTTGAGTGGCCAAGATCATGGAGAAAATATTATAGTGTCATGTGTAAGGTTGGCACATGGGCAAAACACATGGGATTTCAAGCTCGTTCTTTAATAACAGGTTGGCCCATTTGTATTCAGATCTCACCAAACTATTTTTTGGAACATATTTAGAACATGTATGTGCTTACAATTCTAAAACCCCAAATGGAACAAGTGAGTATGTAAAAATGTTGAGGCACTTACTTTACAATTGCTAGTTTTCATATCATATAATTCTATAAACCCTAAACATTATTTCAATGGATGGGTGGGTGTGTAACCTTTTATAGCAATCCCCATGGCCATAGTAAGGTTGAGTTTTCATAAGAGGATTTATGCGTTTTGGAGGTTTATTGTGATGGACAACACTACAATATCAAAGGATTTATGACAATGGAAAATATTATGCATCATGGAATTTCATGGTTATATATTGGCAAGGCAACTTGGACATTGAGGTTAGGAATTGACACATTTTTTCCAATCTTAATTATGTAGCATTTACATGTTTGATGAAGTTTTTAAAAGTTACAACTCTACACATTTTACAAAATCCAAGGATTGAATGACAATGAAAGATATTCTACTACAACATGGAATTTCCCAGTTATATTTTGGAAAGGGTATATGGACACTTAGGCTAGGAGTTGACACATTTTTCTCTGATCCTTATATATCATTGACATGTTTGATCAAATGTTTATCAAGTTAAACTTTGAACAGTTTGGAGTTGGAGTTTGGGGTACCTGGATAAGGTTGTTTGTGGATGAATTTATTTCCATTAAACATTTTGAGCTCAAATTTGAATATATAATGGGATTCAAAACCATAGTTTAAATACTAAAAAACACATAAATGATTAAAATCATATTGTTTGTGAAAATCAAACTCTAAACCTAGTTAAACCCTAAAATGGTTGATGTAGTTGAACCATGTGTTAGCATCATAAAAAAAACAATTAAATAACATAGCAATTTTCAAATGTATTTTTTTTTAAATTATGAAATTTATGCCATGTGTCATCATTACATTGGCACATGGGCTAGCTTTCACAAACGATTCAAAAAACGAAACACATAATTTCAAACCACGTGTGACAATCGTGACCATTTGAAATGAACAGTTTAGATATATTCAAAAATTGGTAAAACAAAATTATCAAATTATCACAAACTATGCCATGTGTCACAATCGTGACCATTCAAAATGGATGGTGTAAAATTATTATTTTTCAAAAAAATTAGTTTATAAGATATTCCAAAATTGTGCCAAATGTCATAATAAAAAACATTGAGATGAACGATTCAGATAATAACACATTAACAAGAAAATAAATATGTGAAATCCCCAAAATATGCCATGTGTCCATAATAGATTTGATGAATTAAAAACCACATGGACCATGTTTGACCACTAGATCTTGAAGAGGATGATGAAAGGACATAGTGTCATGTGGCCCAATCTTAATCACCAGATTTAATTGAATGATCCAATTTTTTCCAAATTAAAACAAACACTCGATAATTAAAATATCCATGTGCATGCCATGTCGATAGATTGTGACAAATTACATTTGACAACGCATATTTTTACAATTTGTAATAAAACCATATTTGAAATAATTTATAGTATTTCCATGTGGCAGCATATTATTAGTTGCATCTACTCACCAAATAAGTTGCATTGCAAGTCGTACACGACTATACATATACTATAAGTCAAAGGATGGAATCATATTTGGTTGACCCTTTCTTTACATCCACAATCCAATGTTGAATGCGACTACTAATGTGCACGACTTGTCTAATGCGACTAAAATATTTTTAGTTGTATTCGTCGCCTGCGACTAAAACATAGTCGCAAGCACAAGTTGAAAAAGGGCCATTTTCTACTAGTGAAACTAGTAAATCATGACATTAAAGGCCTAAAATAATAAGTAGAAATATTATGTATATAATTGTTTTTATACCTTTAAAAGTATTGCAACATTTCATGATTTTTAATAAGTTTAATCAATGTGTTTATTTCTTCAACGCCATTTAACATGTGTATCAAATGTTTTGAAATTGTTCAACTCAATAATTAAGCCTATATGATCAAAAAAGTTGCATGTTACAACTAACTTGCCATCTTAAAATTGTTTATAGTTCTTCATTCACTACATTCTTGTGAGTAATTTCACCCTAACATTTTTGTGTTTAATGCTTCCTTGTGTTGTAGATGGATTCCATTGTTTGGGTTACTTTTATTTATGAATACCATGTTCAAAAATTATGGAAAACTAATAATGGCATTCACCAAATTTGTTTATGTTGTGTTGATTATAATATCACATGATTTGAAATATGCAAATAATATTATAACATGTTTATGTGGGGCTTTGATCACTTCTCTTCTACATCAAGGTTTTTGATGTTTTCAATCTATTGATTCAACTAGCAATTGAATCCTTTTCCAATTACATCCACCATGGGTTTGTGAGTTGATGAGTTTTGGATATATGTGCTTTTGGTGCATAAGAAATAAAGTGCAAGTAAAGTTTTGATTTCGAAAGTTGAAAAACATGTTCGATGCAAATTGAAATTGCATGAAAGGAATAGGAAACAAAACAAATGTGAATTGAAGTTGCATGAAAAAACCAATAAATAAGATTTTCAAGAGTTTTACCTTCTTCCAACTTGTTTACTTCATTGAATTTAGAAATTTTGATGTTAAATAAGTCCATTGGCCATTTGTCATTCATGATATAACTTTCTTGTAACATTATAACAATTTATTGAAAGACAAATTTTTTAAACAATTGTGTCTCACAAGCTTTCTTGTGCATATAGGTGGGAGTAGAAGAACTAAACATTAATTTACATGTTCATTTTTGGTAATATTACATAACACAAGGTTTTTCATCACAAATCTACATTTTGTTGAAGATTAGATGTTAATTAAATAAAGTGCTCTAAACATTTAATTAACATTGTTTGCCAATGAAGACGATTTTTTAGTTTTCATGATAACTAACATGTTATATTTTAATGTGAAATAAATTTTATCATCGTAACACCAACTTACC
>Ga0209208_10011819_pt1 | contig 11141 bp, 7 predicted proteins | sample S1TSphfallax_3_FD_187694 | JGI IMG/M metagenome (GOLD analysis project Ga0209208, IMG submission 187694) | Host-associated microbial communities from peat moss isolated from Minnesota, USA - S1T2_Fd - Sphagnum fallax MG (SPAdes) (version 2) | ecosystem: Host-associated > Plants > Peat moss >... | reverse complement strand
CAACAGTCCACAAAATCCCCTTCTTCCCTCCCCGGGCCCCAAAAACAAGAAAAGGGCAGTCCCTAAAAACAAATAAATAAATAAATAAATAAGAAGAAGAAGAAGAGAGGACAGCAAAAAAAATCTCCCCGCCCCCCCCAAACCCAAAATAAAGAGGGAGATGTTGCCTTCCCATTGGCTCCAACCAACTATTCTACCCAAAAGGCTTTTTAACTTCAACCTGTGCATGTTTCAGTAATTTGGGTACATAGTGAGGTACTGTACTTGTTCAATAATTACACGAGGCCGTCCTCACTTTTTTTCTTTTTTTTAATAGACCCACCATGTTCTCAAACATCAATTAGTTCAGGGGAACCCAATTTTCTTTATTAAGACTCATTTTGATTGGCTCACCCTAAATCATTTTTCCAAACATGTGGAACCTATAAATGGCCACCAACGCCTCCCAAAATGGAAGCCTATAGACTTTCTTGAAAAAAACCTACACATAAAGCTTTTATATATGTAAGTTCACCTTCTCCCAAGTTCACCACCTCTTTCCCGCCACCCAAACCCCAAAGCAAAACACGGGGAGCTTCATGAGCCTTCCCATCAACTATTCTTCCCAAAAGTGTTCATCACATTTTATCACAAAGGCTAATACTCCATTCAAAGAATTGGGGTAGACTATTCACCCCTCCTACCAATTAGTTATGACGACCACTCCAAGATTTTCATTTTTTTCAAGGACCCACCTTGATTCGTCCCTCACACAATTTCTATAAATAATATTGACTTATTTGCGAATTAAATATTTTTCCCCGCCACCCCTCTTTCTTCATGTATGGTAGTGGTTGTATAGGTGTTTCCCTCACCAATATGGGCAAACATTATGGGATAAATACATTATTCTCTTGGGACTCACCCCACCTTCCCCCACCCCAAAATCCGCCACAAAAAAAATTGGATTACGCTATTCAGTATTTTTTTTTGGTGGCGAATTTTCGCAACTTGGCCAGGAAAAAAAAGAGGAGGGTACGAATTTCGAGTTACAAAGGATAAAATGCGAAATACGTTAAAACTCAAAAATAAAATAGCTCACTTAACTGAATTCCTGAGTTGACTATTGATGTTGCGGGGCCTGACACGGTTTCAGAATACAATCGGTCGTGACGCGTGTATTACTACTCGGACCGTGACATATGCTCACTTTCCTAAGTGATTTGCTGAATTTCAAGTCTAAAAACTTGAGTATTGATGTGCGCGGGCCTGACATGGTTCGAGTATTGATGCGTGCCGATCGAGGGTTTCAACAGGCATATCTATTCAATGATTTCATAATTTGGCTGATCAATTCACAGAGGTATCTTCTATGCACTCATTTTCTTCGTAATAAGCTTTGCCTGCCAGGAAGAACAATAGACCTAATTGCACCGTCATCTCAAAAGTCGGTAACCGTTTAACTCTTGTTCCGAAGATGTTGAAATTGTTCACTTGGTCCAATCTCAGATTTATTGGCACATTTGTCGGCGTATGAAAGTTAATGAAAAGCTTTGATGTTTTGACTATGCTGGTGTTGGTGTCGAAGACCATGTTACTTACTCACGCTTGACAAGGTCGGTCATCATCACGGCTAGGGATGAACATTCATTGCAAGCTGGGATCGGTAGAGCAAGCTAGGGATCGTGGCTCTCACAGTCGGTATGTAACCAACATCTCTTATCAATTCTAGTTATGGTATTGCTGTTATTCCTGTGATGCCTTGACATATCTCGTAAGCCAGAAAGTTGGGTTTATAAAGGAACAGATATCGGTAGGGCAAGCTGTTCAGTTTGCTGCCTTTCCAGGATATTTTTCCTGGAATGTTTCAGCTGACTCTTTTACGGTGATTTATGTCATTGGATTGCCTGGACACCGGAATTACACACCAGTTATCAACAAGAAGTAAGTTGGTTCGGAATTTCCGTAATTTCATGAAAAATGGCATTGACATAGTTTGTCTCTGTGTGACTCTAATGTCGATCTTCTAAACTCTCTCCCCGCTTCCTAGGCTGTTCTATTGATTTATGAAACGAAAGTAAACAATAGTACTTCTTTAGCATAGAAAGGCTTGCAAGCATTTTCTTACCTGAGATGTATCCTCAGGTGTCTTTGAGTGAGGGTGATGCATTATGAGGGTATGGTTTTGTTGTAAAAGGATGGTAATGAGAATTCTGTGGAAGTGCTTTTCAATAGCTATGTATACTATAGTCCTCCGTACCAGTCACCTGGTACCATAACAATGTGTTTTGCATGGAAAAACTCAAGCAAATGTAAAACATTCACCTAATATCCACTTGACAAGTGTACATCTCGAGAGGAAAGAGCTGATGTTTATTTTTCAGTATGCATTCCAAATACAAATCCTTACATAGGCGCAGTCAGCATTGAGCAAAACAAGAATGTTGCTTCACATGTTGAAGTTGTGATTCAATATGTAAGGCAATTAAGATTTGTAATGATGTTAATCTCCAGAGTTAATAAGTAAATGAAAACTGATTTCAGGGTTTATTATTGAGATTGGTAGCTAAAACATATCAACTTCGACATATTTGTCATAAGTTATCTATAGAATTTCATGCATTCCCTGATCAGTTAGTGCTCACAATACTTGCAAGCTTCTTAATGAATTGGTTAGTCAAATCACTCATTTACCCTTCATTCTTCCAAACGTGCAGACCATGTGACAACAGCTTGACGGTGTCAGAGCAGTACGGTTTATACTTTAAGTTTGGCAGGTGAGGTGAACTTTTGACTCGGTGAACGTGCATGCTGCTAGGAAGATGGCAAACAATGTAGGAGAAAGGAACAGTATGTTACCAACTTCGGCTGGCACAACCATGGAATTGAGTACTGGAACTGAGAGTGAGGGCGATAGGGAAGAAACTTCTCTATTCACACTAATGGCACGGGTTCCCACTCTGAAACAAGCGATTGATTCATCAGACGTTGATAACTACAGAGAAACCTCTGCCAGATTTTTGCTATGGTGTCATCAAGTTTCTCAAGCAAGCCATTTTCCATTAGTGCATTGTACGGAGGAATTGGAGAAATGTCTTGCTCACATTATGAGCGAACCAAGTATGGAGTTTGTTCAAGGTTCTCCTTTGAGCTACGACCTCACACTTCAAGTGGTAGCCCGTTATAAAGAACAATCACGGTACCACGAAGTAGTAGAAATGTGCAATCGCATAATAGAGCAAGTCGGTGACACTGAACATCTCCAATATTTTGCAGCGTGGGCATGGAAGATGCTTGGTGAAGCTTATCTTCTACAAGGGCAAATAACGCAAGGAGAGGAAGCACGAGAGAAGGTTTTCAAACTTATGCTCAGTTTACCAGATGATCCTTCTTGGCTAGACAATGTCGACAGATATTCCTTACTGTCCATGGCGTATCTGGACAATGGCAAGCCACGCGAGTCTAAAAAACATTCAGCAAAAGCTTTACGATATCTGAAGGGAAAGGAAGAACCTTGGGGTTTCGTATGTAGCCGCAAGACAAAATTGAACGAATTACTTGGAAAAGCTTCAGAGCAGTGTGGGGATCTTGTTCGTGCTGTAGAGTATTACCAGGAGTCGTTGAGAATACTGAAAGCCTGGCGAGCTGATCGTTTGGCGCAGAGTACATTGTACTATCAGATTGGAGGCGTTCAAAGGCTCCTTGGTCATTACATTGAGGCAATATCCACCTTCAAGCAAGGTTTAATTTATGCAGAACAATGTGGACATGTGAATCCTCAATTTCATTTTCTTTCGGCTTTAGTCGATACATACAGAGAACTTGTATCGCCGGAATATCTGCAGCACAATTCCATCCTTGATCACAGGCAAGCAAAGGAAGCTCTGCAGAGGTATACGGAGGCATATCGGAACCGAATACAATCCTACACGGTTCTTGGATCCCCCCCATGCGAGATTCGGGATGTAAAGCATGCTGAAGAAGAGTTGAAGTCATCAGTGGAACAAGGAGAGCTTGACTTTCGATGTCGAGCAAGCTTTTACATTTGTGAGGAGAGGTTACACCCTGAGTCGCCAAATCGAGATATTGCTTGTGCAAGGGAGGCTTTTGAAGAATGCCAGAAATGTCTAAAAGCATGGGATTCCCAAAATGGCAATGAGCTTACTGTTCAATCTCAGGACATGAGGCTAAAGCTGGCTTTCTTTGCTTTTTCCTTAGGTGAACTTGAAAAAGCTGAAGAGATACTAAAGGTATTGCTTCGATCTTATGAGAGAATTCTAGACAATCTGTTTAGCGCTGGAGATGCATCAGAAGAACTTGTTCTCAAGTTCAGGGAATCTACAAAAATGGCGTTCAGAGCTATGATCTGGGTCCAACTTAAGCTAGTTGAACGGGACAGCAATTTACAAGCTGGTACAACATCGTCCCAAATGCCCACTGTATCAAATCATTCTGGACCCAGAACACTCAGTAGTTGGTGGAAGACACTAATATGGTCAGAGCGAGCTAGAGCAAGGACAGTAATGATCCATCTAGCCCCAGGATTCCGTGGTCTGAATCTTCAACCAGGGGATAAACGTGAATTCAAAGGGCTTTGGTTCCCAGATACTAATAATTTTCCATATGATCATAACCCCAAAGCTTTGATGGAAAGCTTCAATCTTCATAGTGACCCACTCCTTGATACCCCTTGGAGGCATGCAATTAAAGATCATATTGGCTTCAACTTTGATGATTCCTATGCTCTAAGCTTCATTGGGCATGCTGTTCGAGATTCAAAGATGGCATTTGTGGAATACTTTATCTTCGATAAAGATAAACTTTTCATTATTGTGCTCATGGCAAAACCTGACTCAACCAATGGTAGCTTGATGGATGGCTCTCAAAACCTAGCTCATGTGGAGGAGGGAGTCTTCCATGGAGTGGAGCTTGGTTTTAGCCTTGTGGACATGAAAGCAAAGCTTCATGATGATGACAAAGCAGATGCACTAGAGGAGACCAAAGGTCTTGCTCAGACGGTATGTTTCCTAATCTTTAGTGTCCTAGAACAAGACAAAACTTTCAATTACAATGAATACATTCTCTAGAGTGATACTTATACTTGCATATAGATTGTGTTTCTTTGCCTCCTTCTAAGGTCTAATCTAGGTCAATTTATTTTAGAAAATGGTGGATTTGGTTGCCGTCTAATCTTTTGTAATCTGTGTGATGGATGTAAAGGCTACCAGTGGTTCTAGCAGTGACCCTATTTCCGTCATGAACGCAAATAGGTTCTATACAAATGAGATCCTCACAGGCTTAGTGGCCAAGTCCCAGAGATTGGTGATAGAAGTTCAAGAGAAACTGAAGCACGATGAATATGGTACTGACATCAAGGTATTGGCAGAACCTATGTACTTTACTTAGGAACTGAACTGTTCATGCTCTAGACATATGCAGAGCCTTTGGGGCCATTCAAATGCACATGGAACTCTGGGCTAAATTCCAGGGTCAAATAAGCCTGCTAAAACAGAGGTGAAAGCTTGAATCTGTACCATTCTTGAGACATTGATGCAAGGCCATTATTCACTGTAGGAACCACCCACCATCAATCCACGATACATGATCTAACACATTGAAGGCACAACTGATGCACAGAGCTTGAGATGGACGTTTACAAGCATTAGTGTTGTTTATTAGTGTGTGCTGTTAAACATAAGATCATGTTAATTACTAGGGATCATTTTCAAGAATGATCTCATGTTCTTTCAAGCATATGAACCTTTCTAGTGTTAGATTAACTTTGGTGTTAGTATTTCACAATCTTTGTAGTGATATGCTCTCACAATCTACTTTCCCAGAATTGATTATGCCTTGATGCACATGCAGGATGAAGAGGAAGAACTTGATAGACTTTACCGTATTCTTTACAATCTACTGATTGAGCCAGTTGAAAAATACTTGGCAAGAATTCCTTCCAATTACAATCTTGTAATCATACCCCATGAGGTAAAGTACAAAACAACCATCTTAATTGTCAAGTATAAAGGAGCTCTATATGTTTTGCCTTCATAAGGATTATTTGTAACTGATGATAGTCTTTCTTCTCTAATGTGATCCTCTTGAGCATACGTGTGGAGGGAATTATTGTTTATGAGCAAGTTACAGCTTTTGTACACTTTTTTGTGGTCATCAAGATTATGGTAGTCATAGGTTGACTTTTAAGTAGTACATATATCTATAATACTAGAGATACAGATTAGAAAGTTTCAACAAAGCCAGTAAGTGATTGGTAAATTGTGAGCTGAAAAGCTGTTGTATATTCATTGCTTAAGTGATCGAGGAGGCTGTAACTTATCTTGGATTTCCAACTCCTCATCGTAAGTGCTAAACAGTAACAGAACATAGAGCATCTAGGAGTTTTGGTATAATTTTTTTGTTTGCAAATTGTCTTGAACATTTGAATATCGAATCTATTGGAAATTAATGCCACAAGGAGAATGATAGCTTGGTTAACAATGTCCTGAGGTTATTCCTGTAACTCTTGCCTCAGTTATTCTTAGCAGCAATTTTGGTTTCCCCTTGCACCATTGTCAAACCAGCATGATTTTCTAGTATAATTCCTCCCAATTTTATAAGAGCTATGATTAGTAATGCATCTAATACTTTTTATCACTGTATGTTTCAAAACAAATACAGGATATGGGTCTTATACCCTTTGCAACACTAACAAATGGCAAGCAGGCTCTCATTGAGAGATTTGCAATCACTGTAGCACCATCCATTTGTACCGTCAGGCTGTGTGGGAAGCTATATGAAAATAAGGTATATCTGCTAAATTTGGAGCAACAAGATTTTGGCCTAATGCAATGCTTTTGTTTATAGGACCTAACTGATATATGCTCAAATCAATTATTTACCTTGCTTTCTGGTGTGGTACTATTGTTTGGCAGGTCTTTGGTGATGGAGGTGAATTACTTGTCGGAAGGGAGACTGGGTACCCTGAAGGGTGGCTTTCGCTGGATAATGCTCATGCTGAAGTTGAGGCTGTGCAGGAATTTTGTGTCTCTCCAGTTTCCATTACAGAGTCAAGTCATGATGGATCTAATGACAATATGAAAACTATTGTGAAGCAATGCATGCAGAAAGCATCGTGGCTCCATTTTGTAGCTCATGGCCAAGTTTCAAAAGAGTTTCCCCGGGGCTCCCTCTTGCTAGGCTGTGATAACAGCAGTCGATTGACAGGAGATGAAATAGCACAAGCTGGCCCTTTGCCAGCACGTGCTGCTGTTCTGAGTGCTTGCCAAACTGCCTTGGGATCAGTTCAAGGTAATTAAACATTTGATCCAGCTGCTTCCTGCTTCTTGTTAGCTAACAAATAGATGATAAGCCATGGTTACAACATGTGCAATTTGCCTCTTGCTCTTCGTAGTTCATGACAATATTAAGGGTCGTGACACTTTGAACCACAGTTGAGTCTGAACTCCTATTCAAATATAAATCTGACAGACTTCTAATTAACATCAATCATGCTGTCGATCAATGCTCAACCATTAAGTAGCAATGCCACTGGCTTGAAAGCTTTATCCTATGGTTGATATGATATTGTGCTCCTGAAGTAGGTAATTCAACGGGAGTGACTGTGCTAATTATTGAAACAATTGAGACATGCTGTCTCAAATGTCAAAACTTCAAGCTAGTCTTCATGTACTAGTTTGAGGCTTGGCCTGTAACATTGATCTTTGGTGTGAATTGCAGGAGACGGAATTCATGGCTTTGCCAGGGCCTTCATACTCGCTGGGGTGCCGATTACCATCCTCTCAATGTGGGAGGTAAGAGGGAGTTTCTGCATTGAGTTTATGAAGAATTTGTACTCTGCATTGCGTGGAGGCCTTGATGTACCTCATGCAATGCAGAAGGTGATACTTGACATGAAACAAGAGCAAGTGAAATTCCGTTCAAGCCGCATCAATAGAACCAAGAGAAAATGGCGTTGGAGTGACTTGGCGGCTTTTGCATGCTATGGATATCCCGGGGTCAAATTTACTGCAGAGAAAGGCAAGGATATTGCTCCACCATGGCTTGATTTGTTGCAAGATCATTCCAGATATAAAGGAGGAAAGGGTCAAAGTGGGGGTTCTTCTTCTACCTCTACTTCCTGAGTTCTTAGCAAAGCAAGCACAGCCAAGGCGGCCAGTTGAAATGGATTTTGTTCTGGAGAGTGGGTGTGACGGTGATTTAGGGTTGGAAAAACTTAGGCAGTGTGAAAAGGGAAGAAGCCTTGCTTTCTGCTTTCTGCAAAAGTTGGCGATGGCAAGAAATTAGCATGATCACGTTGGCGTGTAATGGTGGAGGGTTGGTGGCGATTGTTGAATTAGGGCACTGTTGTTGTTTTGTTGGTTACATCTCTCAGTGAGATTTTCTGGTGGAGCTCGGTGATGCTGGGTCTTGGCGAACTTGTTGCTGCTTCTTTCATTTCTTATCTGCTGAGCTGTTGGTTTGTTGGGGAGGGGCACTAGAAGCTTCAAGTTACAAGGTGTTGGTATGCAAATAAATTGACAATGAGGAGTGCGGTGGAGTATCTTCTTCAGTTGTGAAAAGCTAAGTATTGATGTTGTGAGGTTTTCAGGAGAGAAGAAGAATGTATGTGTGGGAGATTTGTGTGAAATTAGAATAGAAGCAGTGTGGTGTGGTGTGTAGAATAACTGTAGAAACAAAATCTTTGTGTTTACTCCAGCTGCCGGTCTGTACTCTTGGTTTCACCTTGAATTGCTTCCACTGCACTGGTGAAAAAGAGGGATGAAGATTAGTCAGGTAGACGTAGTTAGTGAGCAATAAGAGGAAGATGATGAAAGTTCTTAGGAGCATATGAGATTGGAGGAGCATTGGCATTAGGGTGTGTGGGAATCTGTCTGGTATGGGAATCTTATGGGTATTGCAGTTCTTGGGATGATTAGGTATTTCAGCAATTTTGAAACCATCTCCCCTTTGTAATGCAATAAAGGATTTGGGGCTCATGAGCTCTGTCGTCCAAAGCTGACAGAAGGGTCGTGGAGTTCAGAGATTTGTTGGGAAATTCAGCATTTCTGGGACAGGGCATTTGTACTTTGGGATCTGACACAACTTTTGGTAGCTGGGAAGGTGTGGGTTCTGTCATACTTGTGGGAATGCTCCTTGGGAAATAAGGGAAATGAGATGTAGAAGAAGGTTGGGTACTGGAAAAATACTTTTTGTGCTAGGATACATGCAAATGTTAAGATTTCAAGCTACTCTCCCTGAGATGTGCTGGAGAGTACTGATTCCTCTTGCTCAATTTAAATAAATCAATGTTGTCTGGATGTTCGTTTCAATTTGAGAACAATGAAGCTTTTGTAATCTAAGATTGTGACCAGATGACATGTTATCGAGATATTTAGAAACTATATAAGGCTAGTTTGTGTTTGATTCCAGTGTCAGTTTCAAGAACGTCTAATTGTGGCAGGGTGGATGTGCTGTATTCAAGAGCTAGATGTGAAAAGTTATGTCTTAAAGGAAACCATGTGAAACAATTGAATCTGACTAGGCTGATTTAGTGATCTGACATAAAGTTCCAAAAGGCTAGTTGTTTGGTTTAGGTCAGAAGCAAGGTAGTATTAACATAAATGAATCATAGTCAGCCAAGCTGAAGAACAACAATTCTGTCTGAGTGGTATCCAGTGGCTGAAATATAGATAACAAGCTTCAAGATTACCATCGCATCGAGTCACCTGCTAATCACATGAATCACAGGTTCCATGATTTGTCAAGGTCATCCGCTAATCACATGAATCACAGGTTCCATGATTTGTCAAGGTGGATGAAGTAAATCAGATCTATCTCATTTCTTTTTTGTTACAGGGGTTCTAATCATGTGAGATGGTATACTGTTGTCACAACTATTCAAGTCTCAAGACAGGGATAGAGATGATGTGGGATCAGTGTATTCATACTTCAAAAGTAATGTTTGTTGTGTTGATGTATTTCTCTGGATTAAAGTCCATGATGGATGTTTAACTTGATGTAACATGGGGAGATATTTGGAATGTGGATTTGGGAGTTATACATGTGAGGATTTTAGAGAATCACGTATGTTTGTGTGCAATATTGTGTAAGAATAATGCTTAAATAGGTTGGAATATATACTAGTAGATTGCATTTTGCAAGAATGTGATTATTAAACTGTGAGTTGCACTAGTATACAGTGGTTTCTGACTTATCAACAAATATTGATCTAGGCAAATACTGTAATTCATTTTCTGATAAAACCAACTCCAACAAGGATGAAAAGCAAAGCAGAAATCTGAGAAATTTAGGTGAAGCCCATTTTGATGATTCTACTAGGCATTGAAGCCTGAACCTCACTTATGTGCTGCCAAGGTATTTGGTTTCAAGCTCAATAGTACATTGAATACCTCAGATGAGCTTCGCGAGCTGCATGGGACCCAATCTAGCAATACTAGTGTCAAAACTGTAACATAAAGAAACAGTATGAAGAATAGTGGGGAACCTAATAAGTAGTACTAAATTTGTGCTGATACTTAAATTAGAGGATCGATAAGACCTTACAAGGACTGTAAATGTAGCTTCACCTCTGTCCCCGCATGGTCCCTTCGAATTAATACTTGTAGAAAACCATAATGATTGTTCAGAAAGTTTTTGAGAATTAAGTTAGGGGATGCAAGATCTAACTGGACAGTCTCAGTGCATTCACCACACATCAAAACGTACATTTCTAGTCACAGCACTAAAACATGATATGTGGAGGACATGAAGATTTCAAGAATGAGCTTAGCACATACCAGATGTGGTGTTGTTGGTGACATACCAAGAGATTTAACACACCAAGTAGTTCAATCCTCACTCCAGCAAGCTTTGTTTACCCATAATTAAATCTTCAAAATTTCTGAGTATGAGAATTTCATATTCACTTGCGTAAAGAGAGGTTCTATGTATTAGATACTAGTTTGAACCCGTGCCTAATGCACAGGTGTGTGTATTTGACTGTACATATTACAAAATTACAACTACAAACTACATTTCGAAAACCTCTCTATATACCACATTGCTAGGTTCTTTTTGGGGGAATTTATTTTCATTGTTTCAACCTGAAATTTATTTTTTCTACACATTCTAACATTTTTTGTGAAAAGGAATGGCCCTAATCG
>Ga0209208_10011818_pt1 | contig 11141 bp, 10 predicted proteins | sample S1TSphfallax_3_FD_187694 | JGI IMG/M metagenome (GOLD analysis project Ga0209208, IMG submission 187694) | Host-associated microbial communities from peat moss isolated from Minnesota, USA - S1T2_Fd - Sphagnum fallax MG (SPAdes) (version 2) | ecosystem: Host-associated > Plants > Peat moss >... | reverse complement strand
ATCATTTTCTTGATCACATTACATGACATAACCTTCTGGTGATGATCATACACTCATAATATGATCAAAATCTCTGTTCAACATGAACTTTTAAATGAATTGTTGAATCTGCCATCCCAGACCTTAACGTCATAGAATGGTCTCACCCTTGCCCATTACATTGGGTGCATCACCTAGCTCGCCCTAACAGGCTCACCTAGTGCCTTACTCAAGGTAATGCCTAAGGGCTTGACCATTCTGTAAAAGACCTGGTCAAAATAGTTTAGTGTACCTAGGTGAAGGGCGCCTTATTGCATATAATCTTTCCTCTGTGAAGAGTGGGCATTTTGAAAGACATAATGCTTCTCCTGGGTTTTGTTCGTGCCACCTGATGAGTACCTACCTGATGGGCCTCACAGAAAAATAAATAAATAAATAAAATTTCAAGTAGGTCTTTACACTTGACATCGACTGTGCTGATTGCTCATCACATCTTTGCCCACCAGTGGAGAGGTATGTGCCACATACCCTCAACAAGAGCATGATCCAAAGGAAAGAGTAGCGCATATGCTAATCTCTTATGATATTATGTTGGGGTGATGTTGTTTCTCCCTTGCTTGTATACACTGTTTTGTCTTTGACAGTAATTGTCACCAGGCTGTATGTCTCAATAGTCCCCACAGAGTATACAAGGTACTTAATCTGACTGGTTCTCAAAAACAGAAACTTTATGCTTGTTTCTTCTTGGGTCTTGGGTCTTGGGTCCTTGCAAATATGGATGTTTCCAAGTTGGCATACGGAAGTCGGGAGATAGATTGCTTGAGTGATTTTGTAATTCTATGCTTCACAGTGAGATGTTTCAGGGACTCTGGTGGTGGCAAGGATGTTCTGCCATTTGCTTCAGACCTTTTGACATGTAAGTGTGTCTTGAACTGCAAGAATTTCATGCAATTGCAGTACAAACTGCAATATTGTAATGGCATGATGCCACAGCTTGAGAGAATCATTCTGACTATGGCCAGTTTAAAGTCAGGCATGAAAGACAAAAGTACTATTGGGATGTTGAAAAATTGAACTGAGTGGCAATATCAAGAGTGCCATCTATCTGCCTGTCTAAGTTTTTTCAATGATTATCTGTTAATGAAGTGTGGGTTAACCACAGAAATGGTGCACCCAGTTGAGGATCACTGCTCTAAGGTTGTCTCCTCAAAACAATTTGTTGGAGGAACATTCTGAAAGAAGACAATTCTGATGGAGTGAGTAGGATGGTTAATAGGAAGCCAAAGAATACAAATATGGTAACTGGAATGGTTCAAGCTTTGGCACAACTTGTCATGAGAGTCCAGGTACAATAACATCACTTATACATAAAGAACTAGATGGATAATCTAAGAAACAATGAATAGTTGTATAGGAGGAATCAGAATGCTGAGACTATTTCAAGTGATCCATGTAATTGCAGGTCAGGTCTCTGAATAATGTAAGTAAATGTGTACAGCATAGCTGGCATTAATGAATTTTTGACTCTATTTATGTTTCTATGATGGCCCAAGAACATGCTTATTCTTTAGCTGTAGAGAGACTTTGTAATTGTGAAGTACCACTACGAGCTCAGGGGTCTCTTTCAAATAAGCAAGTACTACAAGCCCTCTGCCCCATTCAAAGATCCAAACGTCCAAATGGTTCATCGGTTCCACTGAATGCTCATAATTAGATGCTCTTGGGCATCTTTGCACAGTGCGCTTTAGGTGCTTTAGATACCTTGGGCTTTGATCAAGCGCTGTGCCTTCGCTTTCCCATCCTCTGCTTGTGATGCTCATGTTAATCAAGGTGGGCATAGTTGGAGTCTATGTTATGTTTAAGTGGGGTTATAGTGCAATATGCAGTTTCAAGAAGTTACATTCACTGCAGGGAAGGAAGAGGACTATTTGTTTACTTTTTGTATGCAGATGCTGTATCAATGGGGGGTGCAGAGACACTAGTGGCTGTTGCTGGAATGGTCAGCCACAAGGCACAAGATGGAGACTTCAGTTGCCGATGTGTTTGAATTGCTTATAAACCAACAATGTATCACAGTACTAGCCTTTGCTAACAGAGCATCAACTTAGAAATGCACAATGCATATGGTAACCGGTTTTCAATAAGATAGCAGTGACTAACATGACACCCCAGATGCTGTGAGGATTTCTATGAGCATTGTTGTGTCTCGATACTATGTTTCCAATTAAGATGTAGTTCAAGCTGGTTCAACGTTTTCACTACTTTTTGTGTTTTGAAAGATGGGCAGGTGTAGAATGGACTATGGGGACAGATGGGAGTAGTATGGGTTTGTAGTTGCAAATGTGGCTTGGGCTATCTTTTTAGCATTGGAGGTTGTTTTCTTTGTTGTGACCCTGACTTATGAAGGCTTAGATTCTGCAGAGGTGAACTTCTTACCCTGACAATAGGCTTTGTTGAATCCAATGAAGATATAAACATTGAACTCCTTGAGTTCCATGAAGATCTTTAAAGTGGTTTTGTTGTGTACTATGGGTAATTTCAGCAATAACTTCTCATTTTTAAGAAGAGTAAGCATCTTTGTGAATTGTTGCCACCTGGCCTGTTGATAATATGGTCTTGAGGAACTACAAGTCTCCATTGTTGCTTTTAGCATTTGACAATCCAGTCTTAGGGTTGTGCAGTAGCATGTTAACCCTTGAAGTTTGTAATTTGCAACATGGCTGATCTTATATTGTAACTCTTTTACTGACACCTGCATGTACCTTTCCCATGCTGGAACTTAATCATCCAGGAATTTGATGGCTATAATATCCATAATATGAACTCTTTTTTTCTTCTCCAAAAGGAGGTATTCCTCAGGGTGGATACATAGAACTAGTATTGGATGTGAAGCTGTTGTTTTCAGCTTTGAAGTTATGATTTTTGGAGCATGGTTTACAGCAGGCAATATACTGATGAGGATATTACATTCGTCAGCTGGTTCCGCCTGTGCACAAAACAAACAATTGAATTTGGGACAACAGCAGAGATCACCAATGCTGGGGCAATGGTTGCAGCTTTGCAAGGCTATGATCAGTTCACTTTTGCACCCATTATTAGAAGGGCTTTCCTTCATAGTTGAAAGGTGAATGAGCCAAACTTTGCATGGTGCTTAATGGTCACTTCTTAAGAGCCCTCAGTGTCCTTTATATTGCATCTTGTCTCTGAATAACCTGCTTTGACAAGCTTCATAAATGTAGCTGCATATACTGCTGACTGGGATGTAACTGGCTGATGTCATGACTGAGTCTTCCTGTTGCTCCTAGAAATGTGTTAGAAACCCATTACACAAATTCTTGTGTAGTTGTTTTGCTTTAAGTTTTCAGTAGCTTATATGCTTTTCTGTGTCCACTGTCAGGAGCTGATGAATTCAGCAGAGAATAATGCCAGCTATTTTGAGTTCACTAGAACTATGGAAACCTGTGCTTAGTTGTTTTTTCTCTTGAAGATTGGCCCCTTTTGCAGCATTTGCCAAACTTTTGTACCAAGGGGTCAAAAGCACATCCATTTCTGTGCAACATAGTGACATGTTAGCCTGTAGCTATATCTTCCACTTAATGAAAATTCATTGCATGCACTGCAGACCTTATTCAACATTTCTTATCAGCTCAATTCAGTGTTGGGTCTCACTTCATGGATCAAAGAAAATATCAAAGTTTTTCATTACTCCAGTTCTATTATTTGGGACCTTGAAGGAGTTCTTACATTAAACAAAATCAACCTTGGTCTTTATTGTCATGCATGACCTATACAATCTCAAGAATAACTCCTTGATCTTCTATAAGACTTAAAGTTGTGTTTGGACAAAGGTTTGGAATGGTTGGAACTTGAAATGACCCCAAAAACAATTTGTACAAATCTTATATGCAAAAACTAGAGATGGTTGCCCAAAAGACAAGTGGACAGAAGTGAGACAAGAGTGGATAACCCACCCTTGTCTTTTGACAAGAGTGGTTGACAGTTTGGTTGGAGATTCTTGGCTAGAAGTCTTTAAATATTTGCTATGGCAATGACTGTCAAAGCCATCTGAAATTGAGGATGCCAAAAAAGAAAGAGTCCGTCTCTCACCTCATACAAAGCCATTGATCTGAGGAGAAAAAACCAAACATGACTTTTGAGAGTCTCTACTGCTTCTACATCCAGTCCTTTCAAAAAGAAAGGAAGGGTAGTGACGTCTGTGGGTGGTAGAGATGACAAGAGTGAAGATAGGGTCCTTGGGAATTCTTTGGGTGGGCTGTTGGATGCTGACATAATGCAGCTCAATTAGATGCCTTGTGCTGTTCACTGCACAGCCAGAGCTTCTCAAATTCTGTTGATTGGAGCTATGTCTGGCATCATCTGGCCAACTCTTGATGTTAGGCCACATGGGTGCAAGTTTTGTACACAACGTGAAATTTGGTAGATAATTTGAAAGGTTTCAGTTTCAGAGAAACTAGTGGGTTGTAGTGCAAAATGAATAAGAGACAGTTGTAGCAGGATTTGAGGAGAATAGATCGGTGGATTCTGGTGTGCAGGCAGTGTGACAGATGGAGCAGAGGTTGAGGAAAATGGCACACCACAGTTCTTCTTTTGTGAATTGTGTGGGCACTCAACAACTCAAGGGATCTTTCCTACTCAACAGCAAAGCTGGAATTGGACTTAGGAGTGTTTGTCTTGATTGGTGGTGGTGCTGCTGCTTCACAATGATCTTGCTGAGAGAAGAGCAAAGTTTGCAAGGGGTTTTTCCCCTTTTCAATTTTTTTGGTTCTTCAGTAGAAGATTTTTTTTCTTTTGCTGGTGCAACAGGCAGAAAGCATTATGCATTTGTAGTTTTGACGAAAACTTTGCTTCAAAACTTTGATCTTCCCCTCCACTGTGCAAGAATTGAAGAAAAATTGCTGATGGCTTATTATACAGGAAGAGGTTTGCAACTCTTTCAAGAGAGAAAAAGCTCAAAAAAGAGTGTTGATGAGGGAAAGTAGTTGTGTGCTGCTGTTGCTGTGAGTAGAAGTGGAATTTGGATGTGAATTGATGATCTTGTTTTGAAGGCTTTTTTGAGTAACACATTTGTAAGCTGCAACAAGAAGGAAATTATGAACTACTGCTGCTAAACTGTTGAAGAAGAAGCAAGAAACATTTAGCTTGAGAAGGAATTTATGAGATGACAACTAAAATTTGTGTAACTTGGACCTATTTTTTTTCTCTCAGCTTTTTTGATATTGTCATTTGAAAGCAGTCTGATACTGAATGGCTGATGCAGGTTGAAAAATGGGAATTTGGGTGATTTGCAGAAGAACTCCGAGGTCCAGTGATGGGGAAGAATAGAAACAAAACACAGAAGCTTGCACAAGAACAAGAACAAAAAGATGAAGAGGAAAAGAATAAGGAGGTGTATGTAGCACACTACAAAGACTATGCCTGTGTCCAACTTTTGCATTTAGGTAATACTGAGGAAACCCACCTTTCTCTCCTCTTTTTCTTGTAGTCTTCATTTTATTTGCCCTTCAAGCTTCCTGGTGGTTGCACAATGACTCTAGTAAAGTTGGGGGTTGGTTTGCCAATTTGCAGCTCATGTGTGGAAAACAAGTTCTTTCACAATCTTGGATCAAACATGTGCATATGCAGCAGAGCATCTGTGGTCATGGACAGACTAAACCCACAAGTTCCTTCACAATTTGTAGGGGATTTGTGTGCATTGTGGCAAAGTTCAATCTTCAAATTAACCTTAAGAACACTGGCACATATAGAAGACAAGGGAGACCAAGGAGATGCCAAGCAAAGGCTGCACAACTGAGCTCCTCTTCACATGTGTTTCCTTCATCTCACTCCTTGAGCATTCCACCACTGCTGAACCCTCAATCTCTCCTGTAAGTTCCCATCTAACTTAGCTCTTCTCAGGACAGTCAATTGTGGTACAGGCATTCAAAGACACTACAGAACCCCACCTTCTCCTGTAAGCTCCCATCTAACTTCTCTTCTCAAGACATTCAGTTGTGGTCTAGGAATTCAAAGACTGATATCTTGACCTTGACAAATTGAACTAGCTGATTTCTCACAGAATTACAATGGTCTGGGCAGCTGGGATGATGACAACAGGCTTTACAACAAAATGGTAAGAACAAATTTCCTACTCCAAGGATGACACAGAATTCAGCTCAAAGGCATCCTCTTACAGGAATGGAGCACAAAGATTCAGGAAGATTCAATGAAGCACAAAGGATTCATCTGTGCATTTCCAGAAAAAGCAGGATGGCAACCACCAACATCTTGGCAAGCATTCATCCAATTATGAAGTCACATATGTATCTTCAATAGATAAAACATTTACGATAAATTGTTTTTATTAAGGACTTAATAACTAGAGCCTTGGAATGTCAATGTGCAAAACAAAACACCAAAAGATCAGCCCAAGCAACCTCCAATCAACGATTGGTGGCCCTAGAAGACAAAAATGTTGTAACTTCTTTTTCATTGATAATACTATGTATAATTTTTGTACATACTGTGCTATTTTGAAGATTTCAGCTGAAGTTGAAGTGGTTCAGTGATTCAGTAATTCCACAAAAAGCTTCTCCAGGGAGGTTTGCACCTGCTGTTTGAGAATCCCAGCTGCTGTGTAAGAAGTGGGAAAGAGAATGTGCAGTATCTTCGAAGAAATCCCAAAGTTGAACCTCTTTGAAAATTCCTCAAACCAATGCCTGTATGCAGCATAGAAGCTGTCAAACTCTTGTGAGTAGTCGATGTTTGACCACCCTGTCAGGTGAAAAGCCTTACAATAAAGAATCACACCTGCTACCCTTGTACTGAATTGGAGATACTTCCCATCATTAAGTGTAAGTGAAGTTGGACCTTCCTGTAATTGACACATAGACATGGTTCCATCCAACCTACTTTCACCAGTTTCATCCAATTCCCATGAGGCCAGTTTTTGCCATATTGTTGTCTCCATTGTTTTGGGTACCTCCCATATCTTACACAAGCACTTGACAGTGAAGGTCCCACACCATGCTGAGGTGTCATGCCCCTGTAACCTCATGAGTGCTTTGATCCAAATGTCGACTCCATGTTTGTCCAATATTGATGCTACATCATTTCTGACTTGAGCTGTTTTCTTGATGTTGGCACTTGTCTTGATTACCTCAGCAGAAGCCCATAGAGCCTTGTTGTCCAATTGCTTTAGCGATGCATCAGCTTCGTTTCATGCCGTTTGGACTTGCATAGCAAAAGTTCTTGAACATTGAATAATTTTTTCACTGAAAATTAAATTAAATGGAAGCTGAAATTTTTTGAGGAATTGGGAATGTGGTGTCTTTGGAAAGCTCTTGAGGAGGAAGGGTGCATCAGCTTGGTTTCATGCCATTTGGACTTGCATAGCAAAAGTTCTTGAACCTTGAATAATTTTTTCACTGAAAATTAAATTAAATGGAAGCTGGAATTTTTTGAGGAATTGGGAATGTGGTCTCTTTTGAAAGAAAGCTCTTGAGGAGGAGGGGTGCATCAGCTTGGTTTCATGCCGTTTGGCCTTGCATAGCAAAAGTTCTTGAACATTGAATAATTTTTTCACTAAAAATTAAATTAAATGGATGTTGAAAGTTTTTGAGGAATTGGGAATGTGGTGTCTTTGGAAAGCTCTTGAAGAGGAGGGGTGCATGAGATTGGTTTCATGCCGTTTGGACTTGCATAGCAAAAGTTCTTGAATATTGAATAATATTTTTGCTGAAAATTAAATTAAATGGAAGCTGAAAATTTCTTAGGAATTGGGAATGTGCCTTTGGTGTTGTAGGAAACATCTTGACGAGCAGGATTTAATGGAATTTATTTGGTAAGATTTGGATTCAGAATGTGGAAGAAATGAAATTTTAAATGAATTCTACCCCCTGAAAATTCAAATAAATTCCAAAAAGTCAGGTTTTGGAAGGAAAAATCAGCTGAAAACGTGGTAACACTTGGACAAATGGCGCATGCCACATTACTTAATATGAATCACACCATATGGGCACATTTATTACTAATGAATAGGAGGGTGTGAATATGTGGTTGTTCAAACTTTAGAGTTTTCAGATTTTTTTGGAAATAATTTGGGATTCACTTTCTACAATGGACCCCAATATTAAGGCACAAACTATTTTCAGACCATTACAAACCCCATACGCTTTGGGTGTAGAAAACAATATAAATTGAAATGCATTTGTTAATCATGAACGGGTTTAGGATTAAAATTATGTATGTTTATTACATAACTATGAAATTTATGTTCTTGATTGCACAAATATTTTCTCTCCCTTCTATTATTTATGCATAACTAGTATGCCACACCATTTACTATGAACTAAACACACACACCACCAAAACCATTCAAAACCAAAAGCTCAAATCTTTTCACAATTCCATTCCATTAAACTTTGCATTCATACAACAAAAATCTTTCTATCAAGTGAAGGTGTTTCTAAAGGTCACAAACACCCATTTATATACTAACCAAAAGAAAACTAAACAAGAAATTTCCTAAAGTCTACACATCACATGGCCCCGCATGTGATTGCACATGCATAATAAAATGCAAAAACTTTCACATGACTTTTATATAATTTAATATGTGAAGGTCAATGCACCTTCATGTGCAAAAGACTTTCACATGACTTTCACATAAATTAATATGTGAAAATCAAACATTATGATTCTATTAACAAGTAAATCATCAAACTTACATTTTAAATAATTACATAGGTAATAGTTAAACTTCATCAAATTACACGTTCACCTCTTCTTTGACGTTCGCCACTGTTATAGAATTCTCTTCATCTACTTTTCCATCCACTTGTAGAACTAATTAAATTAGTGTCATGCCTACCAAGGTACGATGGTAGGTTCCTAGCTATTTTTGCACCGCCCAAAAATTAACCTTTTCTTGGTGATGGGCCAATCAGTGATGTCCATCACAAAATTAAAAAATGAACTTTGGGGTTTCCCACAACTAAAGTAATATGAATCTCACAATAAAAGTTATGCCTCCCAAAGAAAAAACAAACACCACCTTCGCTCGAACTTTCCCAATAAAAGAACCCCCCCTAATCCCGCTTACCCAAGCAATTTCCAAGACCCCCTTCTCAAATGGTAGGGAAGTTTAAGACTCCCACCCTCCCAAAGAAACTTACAAACCCCTTCTCCTAATCATGTTTCCTTGTAGAAGATGATGTATTTCCTTGTTGGCAATGTAACCATCTTGACGATGATTTGAGCAAATTTGTAGGGCACATTTTTGGCCGTTTTCAAAGAGAAGACTGACGACTTGAATAGATTTAGGTGGCATAGTTTTGCCATCTTCCCAAAAAAAAAAGACCTCTTACCCAAGATTTGAACAAACTTGAGTGGCACCAGTTGAACTTTATTGTGGATCGACTTAACCTTTGAGGTTGGAGAACATGGAAGGTGATTACTTAGAGCTCTCATGGGACATGGTGCAAAATTTGGTTTTTCTTGAAAATAATAAGTAGTTGGTGTAATTGAACAAGGAGTAGTGTGGGTTCTCAATAGAGAAGCTTGTGGAGATAGTGCCGAGTGTATGTGCTATTGTGAATTTTGTACCTCTACAAAAGCGAGCTCTCCTTTTATTTATTTTGCAAGAGCTTTACCTCTTGGTCAAGGAGGCCGAAGTGATTATATGTGCATGCTACTCCGAAAACCCACTTAAGGCAGTAATGAAGCTTTAAGACAACATTGAGGCTTTCGGTGAATGTTTTTTTAATACCGCATGGTTGGCTGGAGTGATTTGTATTGTCATCTTGGGGACCAAATATTTTAGTGTATCAAGCTTTCGTTAACACCTTGTGAAGGAGATTGCAAGTTTTGGAATTATGTGCCAAAGTAAAAAAGGTATATGTTGTGTTTTCAAAGCTAACGCTTTAAAGGATCGCACGAGCTTGATAGAAATGTTGGAGCTGCAAAAGAGTGTTAAAGGGGTAGTGGATGAGCAAGAGAAACATATTGGAGCATACTTATTGGAATTGATGTCTAGTAGTTTTGGAAAAATGTTTACCTTGCCCAATAGTAGAACCAAGACAGCTCCAATTCATCAAGAAAATTGGTAGCAAAAGTTTGGGAATTGTTTTTGAGGCGCATTGTCTAGGTCTAAATCTTGTGCTAAAAGTTTTTCAAGGGATTGAAAAGGAAGTGACAACCTTAGCATGCCTTCATCACCCCCATGTCGAACAACTATTAGGTATGTCTCTTGATACATATCAACCTTGGTGTTCCCTTCTCATGGAACTGATGTCAGAGGACCTTAGTGCATACATTGTTAAATGTATGATTTCGCACAATGTCCAGCGGCCATTCAATCTTCAAGTTGCAATAAACATCATGCTACAAATTGTTGAAGGCATGAAACACTTACATGAGCAATGCATCACCCATGGCAACTTCAAATCTTCCAATGTTTTAATTAATCCTATTGAAAGCTTGGAGATGGCCAAAGCAACTTATTTGCATGTCAAACTTGCAGATTTTGGTCTATCAAAGACCATGGCCATGAGTGCAAACTTCTCTTCATAATGTTCAATGGGAACAAGTGTATGGAGAGCACCATAATTATATGGAATGCATGATTCCTACCCTCACAAGTTGGAGCAAAGGACTCAAAAACTAAGCAATATGCATGTTACAGTAGATGTCTACAACTTTGTTGTGTTATGTTCCAAAATACTCACAAGGAACCATCCCTTCAAAGAAGAGAAGTTATGGGACCATCCCCTCAAAGAAGAGAAGTTATGGGACCATCGCCTCAAAGAAGAGAAGTTATGGGACCATCCCCTCAAAGAAGAGAAGTTAGGTGTCACAACCCTAGCCTTGGCGAGAGGATCAAGTATGCGATAACGATCCCCCATGTGGATTCCCCCATACTTGTCATCTTTGATAACAATGTGTTGAGATGTTGATCATAACATGAGGCCAACCTTCTCAGAAATTTGTGCAACCCTCTTCTAAATCAAAGGCTATCCTTTGATTGGTACACACTTTCACATTATTGCATATCATTTTAAATTATGCTCATGATCTCACAGTGCAAATGTGACCTAAATTTGCTCTAATGTATCAAGTTTCCTTGTTCGTTTAGTTTACACTCCCAAGCCCATAGGGCACATTGA
>Ga0209208_10011817_pt1 | contig 11142 bp, 11 predicted proteins | sample S1TSphfallax_3_FD_187694 | JGI IMG/M metagenome (GOLD analysis project Ga0209208, IMG submission 187694) | Host-associated microbial communities from peat moss isolated from Minnesota, USA - S1T2_Fd - Sphagnum fallax MG (SPAdes) (version 2) | ecosystem: Host-associated > Plants > Peat moss >... | reverse complement strand
AGTTTTTTTTTTTTCAATGTTAGATAACAAGGTCACTAAAGTTGCGTCTGAAAGGAGCCCTCCAAATACACTATAATTTTCTGCCCGTACTTTAGGATAGATATCTATGTGCAGTTTCATGATGTGCAAGATCCAAGTCATGGATGTCGCTCATGAAACTAAACCCCATTTCAGGGGTGCCAGAGTGAACCAACAACCATGAACTATGGATGGATGGCTGGATGATGCCTGGACAGGACACTTCTTTTATCATTGGGTTCTTGTTCCCCGGATAACCACCTCCCAATACCAAAGCTAGTGTTCTAAAAGTGTGCCAGAGGTTCTAAAATTGGGGTTCATCCATCCAACTGGATGGCCTCAACACCGGGGAAAAGGGGGTGGTGCATGCTTGTGTGGGTGCTGGGTCACAACAGCCACTTGGGGATGTATTGAATATCACATAAAACATTGTGGTCCATGCAGTAGTTTGTGTGAGGGGATTGTTGGTGCTTCTGTTAGTTCATAACAAGTAGTTTTGGGGGTGCATGTATCTCAACTGCTTTATTTGTTTTTGGTGATATGCCACCATTACATAAAATCCATGACACTATGAAGACTCCAAAAATAGAAGATTATGTTAACCTTGCCCTTTGGTCTAGCTAGGTATATTAGTTACAAAGGGTAGAAAAGAAGCATCTCCCGCCGTAACAGGATGGCTCTCCCCTTCCCTCCCCCCTCCCTTCCCCTTTAAAATGACATCCATAAAGATGACAAATATTCAACATACCATATTGAAAACACATGATGAACATTTTCAGCATGCGCAGGCCATAACGATTTTTCAGTGTGCTGTTGCATTTGAGAGGAGTTGCTCATTTTTTCCACACATTGCAGTTAGTGTACCTCTGTTGCTAGCTGATTTGAGACAGACAATGACTTTTTAGCTTATGATCTTCTATTTTCTTAATGCTTTAGTGGTGTCCTGATTATTCCGTGCTTTCATGGCATGTGTTTTTATTTGCTTTGTACTTCTTTTGGATGGGTTCCCATCCCTGCCTTTTTGTTATACAGAGTTTTTCTTCATCATTATGCTGAAAACGTTTTCTGTAGTGGACTTCACATGACCTTCAAATGTAGGGATACCAAACTTTGGCCTCTTCCTGGATGCATCACAATGTTTTTAACCCATAGGGCAGGGCAGAGTCAATAAATTAATGAATAAATAAATCCCCAACACTCCCAACAATCAATGAATTGCATGGAGTAACAGTAGTGGTATGTGGGGTAGTAGTAGTAGCAGCACTAGATTCTTATAGATGCATTTTGTTGTTGTTGTTGTTATTATTGACAAGCTTGAGCTCTACTACCTATAATTGTTTTAATGTTGAAGACTTAAGTCCAAGAAGTGTTGGAGATGGTTTTTTGGCACTACATGAAGAGAATCATCATGTGTTTGGGTTTTGGTTGTTTCAAGAAATTTGTTTTATTACAGTGTTCAATGTTGGAAGCAGGGCACTGTTTTGAGAGCTAATGTAATTTGAGCTCAATTCATGTGTCCACTCTGGAGATGATTTAAAGACATGACTCATTTGCACTTGTAGTAAGTACTAGCCCTGGAAGAATCATGCCAGGTTGTTTGTTTGTTTGTTTGTTTGTTGCTGGTGTTTTGAGAACCTTGTTCAATGAGCTCTAAATCTTGTCCTGTTTGGAGATGGTTTGAAGATGGATTTGCACTAGAGTACCAGCAGGGAAGAAGAATCATGTCTGTGGTTGTTGTTGGTTTGTTTATTTTTTTGTTTGCTTGATTGTTTGCAATGCTATTATTTTGAGAACTTGTTTGAGCTAAATTCATGTGTCCAAAGGATTGGAGATGGTGTATGCAGCTGGAAGAAATTGGAACAAGTAGCAGCACAGTAGCACACTAGTATCTAGATGTGGTAGAACTCACACGCAGGAGCATTAGATGATGTTGTTGTTATACTTGTTGTTTGAGAAACTTGTTCCCTGAGCTCTCTCTCATGTGTCAGTCACGTTTGGAGTTATGGAAGCTTTGTGAAAGTGGAGACTTGATAATGTGTTTTGTTGTTGTTGTTGTTGCTGCAGCAGCAGCAGTAACAGGCTTAAATCTTGTTGGAGGTTAAGGAAGAAGCAGCTGGAAGCTGATCAGAAGTCTAGTGCTGGCGTCAGTCAGTAACTTGTGTTTGTTTGTTTGTTTGGGGCTAGGGATTGTGATAATGGAGTTTTTTTGGAGGTTGATGCATTGTTGAGGGGATCAGCTGGGTGCTGGAGCAAGGGAAAGCTGCAGGCCGGTCGAGATGAGGAATGAAGTTCAAGGAGCTAGTAGTAGTAGTAGTAGTAGTAGTAAGAAGAAGAAGAAAAATAGCGGTTCAAGTCTTGGCGAGTTGCCGATCTTGGGTAATCTGTCGACCAGCTCCGGTCGTGTGCATAATACTATGAGTTCGAGTCGAGGAGCTGCTGGCAAATGCAGCAGCTCGCGCTCTTTGTATTACGCGGACGGGTTCGAGTTCGAAGGCAGCAGCTCGCGACAGGATCTGAGACGAAGCGCTAGTGCCTTATATCGCACTGTTGATTGCGAGTTCGAGCCATCGTCTCGTAGCTCGCGGCGTGAAGAAGTTGCTGTCAATCGAAGCTCCAAAAACGCGACGACACTAGCTGCTGGGTGCTCCTCATCATCAAGCGTCCTCGGAAGCCGGAGGATTTCTGCGGGCTGGTCGTTTAGATTGCACCGTGAGGAGCTGCCAGCTGCTACTGGAGAGGAGGAGTTTCCTGCTGAGATGTGTAGAAAAAACAAGAAGAAGAAAAGCCAAGAGGTTCGACAATATGGAAAACATGAAAGACCAGTCGGAGAAGATCAACGTACGTTTGATCGTGCAACTTGGGAACGAAGCAGCTGGCGACAACGGTTGCAGCTGCTACAAGATGATGATGATGATGATCAGGACTCTGAAAATTATAGTGCATTGAAGAATGTGCACAAGAAGAATCATATTAGTCAGTCTTGTCGAATGCAGGAGATTGGAGATCAAATAGTTCTTCAGTCAAGAGGGTCTTCGCCTCCTCGTCATGGCAGCAACTCCGGCGTCGAAGCTGTTGTTGTTCACAGGAAGCTGCGGAGTTTAGGCTCGATTGTGGCGATGGGTTACGACGAAGTGGGATTTCTTCTGCCGAGTGCAGCCGACGAGTCTACTAAGACAATAGCAACTGCAGCTGCTGCTCTACATGAATCTGGCCCGGGTCTGCAACAACGAGCTGCTGGTGGTGGGCAACGTCGGAAGCTGGCAGAGAACTGCTGCAGCTGCAAGAAACCGCGAGAGCATAGTACACAGCGCTGCAAGTCCAATAAAAAGCTGGAGGAAGCTGCTGCAATAGCATTGTCCGGGAGTGGGGAGTTGGAGGTGATGGCGTTCGTCGCGGGGGAGAGAGATTTTGCGAGAAGCTCTTGGAGGTCGCAGTTGGGTGCGAGCTTTACAATGCAGGACTCGGGAGCTCATGGTAGTCGAGCTCACGCGGGCATGGGGTACATTACGAGTCCTTCACCTGATCATTCTTCATCTCATGTGACAACGGTCGCGGTCCCGTTCAATTGGGAAGAAGCTCCGGGGAAGCCCAAGACGATGCAGGAGGCGACAGGACTAACTGTGGAGCACATCAAAGCCTTGAAGGCAGCGAGAAGCTTGTCCAGACATCAAGGTATGGAGGCCAGTGTGCTCTTTCGATCTGCAGCTGCAGGAACAACGAGTATGGATCTGGGAAGCAGCAGCGAGCGAGAACCTGAAAGCCCTGGTGTCCTCCTGAAGAGCAGGAGAAACTCAGAGGTCGATCAGATCAGGGCGGCAGTTGGGGAGCGCAGCCACAGATACTATAACCAGTTTGCAATGGAGAAAAGTTTGGAGTCGAGATCAAGCAGATCGCTGCAGCAGGTTTCCCAAGAGCAGGAGACACGCAGTGGCATCGATCTTGTGGCGGCAGCTGCGGCCAAGTTTTTGGTACAGGAGACGAGCTGCTATCTCTCACCTCTCGCTACACCGCTCCATGATCACGCTTTTGCTTCTCCTGGTGCAGGAGCTGTGCCTTTCAAGTGGGAAGAAACACCAGGGAAGCCGAAGCTGGCGGATGCCGCAGCTGCTTTCATGAAGCCCCACAGCAGCAGCTTGCAATTACCGCCTCGTCTCGCCATCCCAGTACAACAGAGAGCAGCGGACATTTGCAGCGGCAGCGGCAGCAGCAGATTCTCGACTCGCGAAGTTCGCGCACATTACTACAACCTGACGTCGCTCCATCCTTCTTCTTCTCTGAGTGGACCGCTAGCGGGTTTCTTCACTCCTTGCCTCATGAGTGCCTGCTCTTCTCCGCCACAACAACAAAACGCAGCAGCAGTTCTTCAGCCTGTCCCTCAGTCCATCTTGAGGTCCCAAGCAGGCTCAAAATCGTTGCCTCGAAAGTTGTCGAGCTCGTCGACGCTAGCTGGGATCGGCAACAACTCCATTCCCAGTGGTGAAGATCAGCACTGTGTAAAGAAAACCGACTCGAGCAAACGATCAGCATTCTCGGCGCCATTGGTTACCACTTCTCCAGCTGGTAATTTGCAACCTCGGAGGCTGTACAGCTCCGAGCTTTGCAAAGCGTCCCATCCTGCATGCATCGACAAGGTGAAGTCTACTGGAGCTGGAGCATCATCAGTACATGGACTTGCGGGAGCTACTAGTAGCTTCATGTTTGCGCATGCAACAGCAGCAGCTGCGATGAGGATCAATTCGTCGTCTCCGAGCAGCACTGATCAGCTTCATGCTCCGGATTCCACTGCAATCCTGAGCCAGACTCTATCTTCATCTTCGCATCCCAGTCCTTCCTTGAGCGGCTACCTGGACGCTTTGGCACAGACAGCAAGCACAGTTCCATCCGCTACGTCGTCACCGTCGGAGCTGCATGTGGGATCAAAATCAAGTAGATCACAAGCTTCTTACCTATCTTTCGAGCAGGAGGAATTGGGTCACGTTGTGGAGCCTCCTACAATAAGTCCGATCAAGTGCAACAACCTTCATCCTCATGATGCAGCTGCTTTGGAGATGCTATCTCCTGGTGTGAACCTCATGGAACAACAACACAAGAGATGCAATGGTGAATGTTCTTCCTCAGGAAAAAGATCCAAAGCCTCCTCCTCCTCCTCCTCCTCATCATCATCATCAGCAAGAAGCACGTCCAGATGGACAGCCCCCAAAATCCGCCACAGAGTTCGCTTCATTGTGAGTAGTCCTACAGTGCACTTGCTGCACTCATTATCTCCTCAGCTGAATCCTTTTCTTTCTTTCATGTTCAATTTTCTTGTGATTGATTGATTGATTGATTGTGTGCTTGCAAGCAGTTTTGTGTACCTCTGTTCTGTTTCAGATTTTTTCTTCCTCTTCTTTCTTGCTTCCATGTAAATTTGCTTGCACTGTTGTTTTGTTTGAGAGCTTTTCTTCTTCTTCTATGTTTAGCTTGTCATTGATTGTGTGCAAGCAGTTGTGTACACTGATTTTTTGTTTTGGAGTTTCTTCTTCTTCTCCTTCCATGTTTTGGTTATGATTCTTTTGTGTGCAAACTGTTTCTTCTTTGTGTTTTTGTTTTCTTCTTCCATGTTTCAATGCTTGTGATTGTGTACAAGTAGTGAAATTGTGGTGTGCTGTTTTGTTTTGTTTTGGAGTGTTTTTTCTTCATCCTTTTTGCAGCTTTTGAGTGATTCATGTGCTAGCTAACAGTTTGGTGCCTGGCTTGTTTGTTTATTTTCGGGTTTTGGGGTTGTGGGTTTTGATGATGGCAAACAGTTTTCAATGTGCAAGGCTTTGAAGCACATGCTTCTCAGGCACCGACACCGTACGAAGGTAATAGTTGTAGAACCCAAGCTACAACAACACAACCATGGCATCCCTCTTCCAGGATTCCCATTTGTAGAAGGTGAGCAAATTCTCTCTGCATTCTTTCCGCTTCATTTTTAAATCCATCTCTCACAATTGATTTCCCATCAGAAGATTTGGGTATCACAGGCCCCGAGGTCAAAAGATCCCCAAAAACTCGGGTTTTTGAGACCCCAGGGGTCATGGCTCACTGGGATAGCTCCTTCTGGGACAACTTGGGGTGCCCAATGGCTTGTCAGGTTGAGTCTGCTTGTTGTTGATTTAGGGTTTAGGTTCAAACTAAGTTCTTCAACTCTAAATCCTAAACAAAAGAAAAAAAAACCTCAGGTTTTACATCAATTCTGCGAAAGACCTACATTGAGTATACACTACATACTACATCGACTATATTATACTACGTACTACATTGAGTAATCTACATGCCTCAAGTTTCCCCCCCTCCAAACCCCCATTCTGCCTCATGGAGTTGTGAGATGGTTTTTGCAATAACCTAAACTGTTGAAGGCTCACAATTTTTTACAAAATTTTGTGCTTTGGAAAGTTTTTCATTCTCATGAGAATTGATTTTTGGCCGGTTTTGTGCAGCGAATTGAATACTGGTTTTTGGCAAGTCCAGTAGTAATAAGAGAGCAGAAAACTGCCATCCATCTGGGGCGATAAGCTGATGTTCATAGTTGGGCCAGATTTAGAGGCTATTTTGATGAGCTTCTTCTTCTAGTTTGTGTTTTCTTCTCTGTGCCCCACTAGCAGTGCCAATCCTGAAAAATAGCTTGGCAGAGCAAACAAGCAATTGGTGATCTTATCATTCATAGAGGACAGCTCTAAATGCACATAAGGCCATTACAAAGATAGACTTCATATTACCTTCAAGCATTTTGTTGTGTAGCAACACATGATATAGCAAATCTTAGATGCAGAGACAATTTGTACAATAGAATTCAACCAAATTCAGATCCTTGAGAGTAGAACAATTGAGACTCCGTTATGATTCTCTCATGCACACTTCTTTTTTGTTATGTGCCAATTCTTGGGGGAAGACACAAAATACCCCCTAACAAGTGTTGCTCAGACACCAATGCGGGTGCCCTGCATGATTCTACGCATGGATTGACTAGTGCCAGGTCTGCAAAAACTTGAAGAAATACAATCTAGGATGGTGCTGTTGTAAAAATGGCAAGAAGTAGGCTAGTTTTGGGTATTGCTACTTCTTGCTTCCCTCAAGTTGTAAGCTCAAAACTCAGAGAACAAAGAGCAAAACATACAAAATAAATTTTCTGGTCTTGTCTTCATTGCATGGTTTTATCATTGGCCCTGCAGGCTCATTGGGTGTCATAGTCTGGATGAAGAAGCTAATGCCATATGTGCTATAGGGTACAATTACCGACTTTTTCTAGTGTGCATTTTAGCATGAAACACTGCTATTGGAATAGTTAGTTCCTACACAATGAAATGATGCAAGCACTATGAGCTCTTTTGGGTGTTGTCAATTGAGGCGACTTTTAAAGATTTAAAAATCAAATTTTTGATAAGTTCGAAAAATTCAAAGCATTAGTAAAGAAACAAACTAGGAAACTATTTAAAATATTCAGATCTGACAATGGGGGACAATATACTTCTCTTGGATTCAATAAATTTTGTAAAGAAAATGGGATAACAAGACAATTAACTATAAGCTACAATGCAAAATGAAATGGAATATCTGAAAGAAAGAATAGAACGCTTCAAAAAAGTGTTCTTAGTATGTTACAAATATGTTAATTTACCACTAAACTATTGGGCTAAAGCAATTATAATTGCAAAGTATATTCAAAATAGACTACCAACCAAATTAGTTTTTGGAAAAGTTTTTAAAGAAGTTTTCAGTGAAGAGAAACCCTCAATATCTAACTTGAAAATCTTTGGGTGTAAAGCCCTATAGCCACATCCCTAAAGAAGGAAGAAGGAAATTGGAACCTAAGTCATTAGAATGTGTTTTCATTGGATACACAGAAGGGATTCAAGGATATAATTTGTACAATACCAAGAGTAGAAGGGTATTTTATAGTAGAGATGTAGTCTTTTAGGAAGAAGGAGAAAGTGTTGGAATAATTGAAGACATGAATGATGTTACTTCTCCCATTGAAAATAGTGAAATTTCAAACATAGAAAAAAATCAGCAAACATTTACAAATAAATCTCTAGCTCCAACAGCACCTTCTAAAGATGATCAATTGCACAAGAGTACTCAAGTTTTGAAGATGAATATCATTCTTGAGCAACCTTCATTGAAGAAGAAATTTAGATGAATGAAACATATATCTCAAAAAGATTTGAAAAACAACATAAGCCTCTAAATAGACTTAATTTGGCTCAATGATAACCATTAGAACATTGTCAACAAGTCAATTGTTTGAACCAATGACATATAAAAGTGTAGTGGGAAATTTAATGTTCTATATGGTTTGTACACGTCCTAATATTGCCTTTGTAGTTGGAGTGGTATCTCAATTCTTATCAAATCTTAGAATTGCTCATTGGAAAGAAGACTTGAAATGCATTTTCAAATATTTCAAAGGGACACTACACCATGGATTAAAGTACCATTCAACAAAGACTAAAGAATTCACCTTGATGGGTGTAGTCATATTAACAAGTACCATTAGCAATCGTAATCACTATTTGATTTTTTGAATTTTGGATTGCAAAAAATATAATTTTTTAAAATAAAATATTATTGTGAATACAATATGTACATAGCATAAAATATTAGAATCAATCTAATCAGTAAAAAATACAAAATTTACATTTTTAAGGACTTGTGATCATTGCTTAAAAACAATTTTCACATTAAAAGCACAATTTGAAAATATTATTTTATGGCATGTTTTGGAATATTTTATAATATACACCTTAACACAATAGTATCAAGAAAAAATTAAAAATTGTTAATGTTTTTTTTGAAAAATGTATTAAAAAGATTTTAAGAATATATTTTTTAAAACATTGAAAAAGCAATGGTCTAAGGGGGGCATGTGTGGCTCCTTATAGCATGGTTGGACCTTGATAGGTTTTTCAAATGCAAATTGGGCTGACAATTGGATATTCATCATTCAACATTTAGCTATTTTTTTTTCCATTCCGATGTCATTGTATGTTAATTAAGCAAGAACCAAAATATAACAACCTTACTTCTACTGAAATTGAGTAGATTTCTATGAACTTAGTCGCTAAAGAAGCAATTTGGTTGCATTTGTTATTAGAAAAAGTGGGAGAAAAAAAATGACAACAACAAATTTGTTTTGTGACAATCAAAGCACCATTGTTCTATGTCATAATTTGAAATATCATTCATGATTTAAGCATTTTGAAGTTAGACATCATTTCATAAAAGTGTTGAGATGTCAAGCTCAACTAGAGCTGACACTCATGATGTGCCTCAATGACCGTTCTACATCGATTGGCGCACTTAGTGATCGTTCTACGTTCACATCGACTGACGCACGCGCGACCGATCTTCACCACTGTTTTTTTTTGGAGGACTTGTTATTGTCTAGGGGCGTGTGTGTTTGCAAGAGCTCAAGCTCTCTCCCCCCCTATCTTTTCATGGTATTAGAGCCTGGTACAGGCTAAGGGCTGAACAACAAGCACAAGAAGCAAAGGAGGCGGTATGATAGCAAGAGGTCATCATCTCTTCCCCCTTCGTGTTCGCCACTACACCCGTGTCGAAGCTCTTCGGGAGGCACTGGCAAACGACATCAGATCGAAGAACTATCTTCGCCAAGACGAAGCTATAGGGATTGTATACAGTCTTTTTGGACGGAATTTTGGGGTTGAAATTGCGTTTCTGCATCATCTTGACCTCTGTTTTGAATCAGCAAGCGTTCGTGTGCTATTCGGACAAGATGTCAAACGACATCAATCAAATTGTTAGTGAGAAGCTTGACAAGAACAACTTCCATGCTTGGAAGTTCAAGATGACCAATTTCCTTATGGGAAAAGGATTTTGGGACTATGTGGAAGGCGAGAATGAAGACCCTCCAGAGTTGCCCGAGGAAAATGCCACTGCAGTAGAGATAAAGGCATTCAAGGATTGGAACCAGGGTGCACGTAAGGTCATGTATTGGTTGTCTGTCAGTGTTACAGACACTATGATTGGGCACATACAGGATGCTCACACTCTAGTAAAAGCATGGAAAAACTTGGTGCAAATGTTCCAGACAAATACAAAGGCAAGGAAGCTGCAACTAAAGCAAGAGCTGCACACTATGGAGAAGAAGAACATGTCTATCAATGAGTATTCATTGAAGATCAAGGGTATTGTTGAATCCCTTGCATCTATTAATGTATCTATGGATGATGATGATTTTGTTAGCGTTTGTCTAAATGGACTTGGAAAGGAATACAAACCTTTCAAGACATCCATAATTGTCAGGGAGAATGTTCCCAACTTTTGAAATCTTGTTTCAATGCTGATTGTAGAAGAGAAAACTTTAAATGAAGATTGTTCTACACAAAACAAGAACAATGTAGAGCAGCAGGCCTTCTACTCAAATATAAGTAGAGGCAGAGGAAGAGGTCGTGGTTAAGGCCAAGGTGGTGGCCATTTTGGAAATCAGAATTTTGGACAACAATAGTCAAATGACTCATAGCAACAATAGTCATATAGAGGTGGTGGAAGAGGCCAGTCTCAAAGTAGGGGGGGCCAAAGAGGATGTGGCAATTGGAACAGACAACAATCTAGATCAAATTCTAGAGACATTGTCATTATTGTGGCAAACCAGGCCGTTGGGCCAGAGAATGTAGAAAGAAGGAAAGTGACATGAGGAATGGAAGACTACAGCAGAATAATTATGCATCCTCAAGCAAGCAGGCTGAAGATAGGTATGAGCATCTATTTGTTGTGCAGCACATGCTAAATACAGTGGCTGCAACTGTATCCACAAATGTTGATAATGTATGGTATGTGGATTTGGGAGCCTTTAACCACATGACCTATCATGGTGAGTGGTTTAGGGATGTTAAATATCTGGAAAAACCAGGTTATGTAGAGACGGGAGATGACACAGCCCATCCCATTGCTCATATCAGAAATGTGCCATTAGCTATGCAAGATGGCAAGATAAAGTACTTGTCTGATGTACTTCATGTGCCCAATATCACAAAGAACTTGGTTTTTGTTGGGCAAATGATTGAGCAGGGTTTGCAAGTTCGGTTCAACCCTGATGGTTGCTATGTCAAAGACTTCAAGGACAAATGTCGTTTAGTTACT